>FWPU01000060.1_pt1 | contig 307238 bp, 293 predicted proteins | sample 2228361 | NCBI WGS metagenome assembly FWPU01 (sample SAMEA103939777, study PRJEB20133) | metagenome
TCTCCCGTTACTTAACTTGTTATTTGTTTTAAAACAAAAATTATTGAGAAGCCCTCAATGGGACTTGAACCCATGACCCCGTTCTTACCAAGAACGTGCTCTACCGACTGAGCTATGAGGGCATCTTGCTTTGCCCTTATCCGGCAAAGCCAGGTGGGCGGTGAAGGATTCGAACCTCCGAAGGCATTCCGCCAACTGATTTACAGTCAGTCCCCTTTGGCCACTTGGGTAACCGCCCACAGATTTTGAGCCTCAACCGATGTTGTTGGCTCGAGATCAGGTTCGACCATCCAAACCTGATCGCAAACCAACAACTGAGCCGACGACGGGAATCGAACCCGTAACCTACCACTTACAAGGCGGTTGCTCTGCCGTTTGAGCTACGTCGGCGCCCCATTGCCTGTTTTACGGTGAGTAAAATTATACCAAAGGCAATGATTTCGGGCAAGGTTCTACGAACCAATTTGTCATCCAAAAGCGGCTAGGTAGTCTATCAGAAATCGCTTATTTCGTCAATATGCGATTCGAAAGCGTTCAAAGGTCTTACTCCCAAACCTTGTTCATCGAACGATCAACGAGATCACCAAGGAAAGGATGATGATCGCTGCAATGCTGATGAAAAAAATCTGTTGCATGCGCAGGCGTCGTTTTTCAAAATTCGTTAGTTCTCGCCTCTTTCTCTTTGCCACCGATTCTCTCCGAAGAAATGTACCGTAAATTGTCCTAATTCATTCCAGGTAAGATTTGATCACTTGGGCAAGTTGAGGAGTAATGCCCGGAACGGCAGCCAACTCTTCTTCTGTTGCAGATTGAATGGCTTGTATCGAGCCAAAATGAGTCAACAGAGCTTTGCGTCGCGTTGGACCAATGCCGGGAATGGCATCCAGTCGAGAAGCCAAACCTCTCTTCGTCCGTTGTTTGCGGTGAGCCGTGATGGCGAAACGATGAGCCTCATCCCGTACTCGCTGGATCAAGTAGAGCCCTTGCGATGGACGCGGCAATTGGATGGGCTCAGAGTGATTTGGTAAGTAAAGTTCTTCATTTTGCTTTGCTAAGGCTGCCACGCATACCCGTTCACCTAGCCCAAAGCGTTCTATTACCGCCATGGCGCGACTCAACTGACCTTTCCCCCCGTCCACCAGCACCAAGTCTGGCAAGAGGGAAAAGGCGGGGTCGGGTTTCTTGCCGGGGGTCTGTTCTACATCTTGCGCACTTTTCCAGCGGTTGAAGCGGCGCGTCAACACCTCTTCCATGCTGGCAAAGTCATCCGGACCGCTCACTGAACGGATGTTGAAGTGACGATAGTATTTCTTGCGTGGCACCCCCTGCTCAAAGACAACCATGCTGCCTACCGCCGCGGTACCTTGGATATTGGAAATATCATAACATTCGATGCGGTTGGGTGGTTCGGGCAAGTTCAGAGCTTGCTGCAATTGTGCCAGGGCTTCGCTCTGCCGATGACGATCCATCTCCCATTGGGCTCTGATAGAGGCAAGAGTCTCCGTGGCGTTTTCAGCCGCCATTTGAATCAACTCTTGCTGCAATCCCTCACGTGGCACAACCATCTCAATCATATGTCCACTTTGCCTGGTACGCAACCACTGCTGAATGATCTGGGCTTCTTCGATCTCATGAGGCAGCAAGATTTGAGATGGAATGCTTGGTGCCTGATCGTAAAACTGCTTGAGGAACTCCGCCATCACGTGAGCATCGGCGGTCTCCTCAGCGCCCTCTAAAAGGAAGTATTCACGCCCAATCAATTTGCCCCCTCGAATGAAGAACACTTGCACACAGGCTTCACCATCACTGCGTGCCATAGCAATAACGTCCGAGTCGATATATTCATCCGAGATGACTTTCTGTCGTTCGACGACACGCTGGATTGCTTGAATGCGATCGCGTATAGCTGCCGCTTGCTCGAAATACAAACTCTCGGCTGCTTGTTCCATCTCCTTGCGAAGGCGAGAGAGGATCGGTTCCGTACGCCCTTCCAGAAACTGACATAGGTCGTCAATCTGCTGGCGATACCCCTGCCGATCGATCGCACCAATGCATGGAGCAGAGCAAAGTTTGATGTCGTAATAGAGACAAGCACGCTCATCCTTGCCAGTGATGACTCGATCGCAAGTTAAGTATGGAAAAATGCGACGCAGGACATCCAAGGTCTGATGCACTGCCCAAACGCTTGTATAAGGACCGAAGTAGCGGGAGCCATCATTGACCATTTGGCGAGTCACGGTCACTTTGGGGAAGGGATCCGCCCAATGCACCTTGATGTACGGGTAGCGTTTGTCATCCTTGAGGCGCACATTGTAATAGGGGCGGTGTTTCTTGATCAGATTCATCTCCAGGATCAAGGCTTCGAGTTCGGAGCCGACGACGATCCACTCGATATCGTTGATGCGCTGAAGCATGTGCCTTGTGCGCGGGTTGAGCTGAGCACTGGAGTGAAAATACGAACGCAAGCGATTGCGCAAGTTGACCGCTTTGCCCACGTAAAGCACCTTCCCCTCGGCATCTTTCATTAAGTAACACCCCGCCTTGGTCGGTGCCGTATCCAGAATACTCTGAAGATGAGCAGAAATTTCCATATAGCAAGAAATATTTTAACATAAAGGCAGGGCAGAATGACAAACCATGCTCAATGGACCTCAATATAAGGTACATAAGCAAATTGGTTAGATGAGGATTCGAGGAAAGATTCCTAGCCCAGGACTATGGATAGCGTGCCCCCGCTGCACTCCAAAAGGTTTGTCCATAACGTTCGATCTTCTGTGCACGACCGCTTGCCTCTAATTGGCACAAGATCTGTTGCATTTCCCCTGTACTCCAGCGCGCCAAAGTCGAAAGCAATTCCCCTTCTCGCATGGGGTGACGGGTGATGATGTTTACAATGGCGTCAACGATGGTTTCACATCCGCTCAAATCGAAACTTCCCTCTGCTGGATGAACAATGTGGGCAATTTCACCGAGAAGCGCCGTTGCCCGCATCAACCCTTCCTCATCGGGGGGTTGCACCCATGGCTCCGCCGGCGGACGCGTGGGCAGATTGATGTGCACTTGGTCGGGCTTGATCCTTTGCAAGACAGAAGCGATCTCCCGCAATGGGTCTTCCCCATCGTTTAAACCCTTAACCAACATCACCTCCACCCATAACCTGCCAGGATATTCTTTCCGAAAGGCGATCAATCCTTCCACCAGTCGTTCGTAGGTCAGTGCTCCCCAAGGGCGGTTGATCTTGCGGTAGAGACGAGGATTACCGGCATCCAGGGTCGGCAACACTGCATCTACAGCAAGCAACTCTTGCCGTACATCAGGGAGATAGAATAACGCTCCGTTCGTGATTACCGCCACAGGAAGTGATGTCAACGCTTTCACTTGGCGGATCATCCAACCCAGTCCAATGTGCAAGGTCGGCTCACCAGAACCCACGAAGGTCACCCAATCGATTTCACCCGGTGCGTGAGCAGCCAAAGCCTGCTCCACTTCAACCAGTACCTCTTCGCGTGGGACGTACTCCTTACGTTCGTTCGTCAAAGGCGCAGTGCGCCCCAATTGGCAGTACACGCAGTTCCAATTGCAGGTCTTGAGAGGGATAGGGTCAATGCCCAAGGATTGACCCAGCCGGCGAGAAGGTACAGGACCAAAGACAAACTTTATAGACTACCTCCTTTAGAAGTATTCTGAGGACACCAATAGGATATGAAGCGTGTTGAAGATACAATACGCACCTGTTGTCACCAAGGCGGTTGGTTCTTCGTAGGACTTTACGGTTGTCTCGGCTTTGCGAAGATCGTTATCTGCAATGAGGTTGAGGACGACTCCAAGCAACATTGATTCTTTTCACCTTTCATCATTGATCCTTCATTTCAAGTTCATCTTTCATGGCTTGTTGTAGCCAATGTGTCAATTCTTCGGCGAGGACGTAATCTTTCACTTCAAGGGTTTGTTCAGTGACGCCTTCGACTTCAGCCACAGCACGTTGAATGCTCAATGAAAGCGGTACAGCGATCGGACACAGTGGGGATGACGGGCGGAATGTGTATGCAACCCGCCCCTGTTCATCAACGGTGAGGTCTTCGATTAGACCCATGTGAACGACATCCACGCCGGTTTCAGGGTCGATCACTTCGGTGAGGCGCTTCAAGATTGCTTCTCGTATCTTTTCAGAATGTTTCATAACCCTTTTTCACTTCCATTGGTTATCTAATCTCATTCATCAAGACATGCTTCACTCGGTTAAAGCCAATGCAATTCTCTGCCAAATTTGTACTATCGCTTGACTGGATGGTGCATCAGGGCAATATGCGGTGACTGGCTCACCCTTAATCATCGCCTCGGTCACCGTTTCATCAAAAGGGATATGCCCACATACCTCAATATGGTGTTCATGGCAATAGGCTTCGATCTCATCCGTGCCTGCTGGGTAAAGGTCTGCCTTATTGATGGTCACCCGAGAGGGAATACGAAAATGAGCAGTTGTTTGTAAGGCGCGCACCATGTCATGGATGCCAGCCGCGGTCGGCTCGGTCACGATCAATGCCAAGTCTGCACCAGAGGCAGCCGAGATCACCGGACAACCGATGCCGGGCGGTCCATCTACAATGACCAACTGCAACTTTTGATCGGATGCAATCCATTTCGCTTGCTGTTTGACCAATGTCACCAATTTGCCAGAATTTTCCTGTGCTGGAAGCAACTCTGCATGGACCAGCGGTCCGTAACGACTCTCGGAAAGAAACCAATGCCCGGCTACTTGGGGTTTCATCCGAATTGCCTGGTATGGGCATTGGTAATAACAGGCTGCACAGCCCTCACAGGCGATGCGGTCAATGAGATAATGATTGCATTCTCTTATCTCACCCCCAACCATTCCGAGCCCAGCAGGAGGAATCACCGCCTCGAAACGACAGACCTGTTCACATTTGCCACAATCCTGACACAGGCGAGAATCGATGACCGCAATCGAACCCCCGGTAAATTCATGCTCTTCTAACTTGTGCGGTTGCAATACCAATTCCAGATTGGCTGCATCCACATCCGCGTCGACCAACACCACCCGCATCTGGAAAGGTCCATCGTGGGCAAGATGAGCAAAACTCGCCGCAAGGCTAGTTTTACCCGTTCCTCCCTTTCCGCTCAAAATCGTCAACTGTCTCACAACTTACCACCTCACCAGATAATCTTTGCTTGCCGTTTTCCATTATCTGCAAGTACATTTGCTGAAAGCATTCGGCATACTTAGGATAGATTTCCACCAACGGCTTCCCTCTAGCCAACCCCTCTGCAATCGTTCGGTCAAGGGGGATTCGCATCCAGATAGGCAATCCCTTTCTGGCACAAAATTCCTCCAACGCATCAAAACGATCCCCATCGCGATTGATGATGATACCAGCAGGGATTCTCAACTCGGTTGCAACATCCACTGCCAGCCTTAGGTCATGCAGTCCAAAAGGAGTTGGCTCAGTGACCAGCAGCAAATAAGCCGAACGACTCACAGCAACAACCACCGGGCATGAATTTCCCGGAGGAGCGTCGAGAATCACCACCTGTTCCGGTCTTGGAGCCATCCATCGCTTGAGTTGGCGGATCACAGGTCCAGCCATCGGTTCGCCTACATCCATCACACCGTGCCCAAAGTAGATGCCATGAATCGCAGGACCGCGCTCGAGTACACCAATCTCATGTGCGACCTCACTAATCGCCTGTTCCGGGCACATCAAAGTACAACTGCCACAACCGTGACACAACTGAGGAAAGACCAATGTCTTTCTCCCAATCACTGCAATCGCATGATATTGGCAGACCTCCGCACAAGTCCCGCAGTGAGTGCATCGGGTTTCATCTACTGAGGGAATCAGGACTTCAACCTGTTGTCGCTCTTGAAAGGTTGGTTTTAGGAATAGGTGAGCATTTGGTGCCTCCACATCGCAATCCAAAAAGACCAATAAGTCTGGCGGCATAACTGCCGCCAGACTGATGGCTAGACTAGTAGCGATGGTCGTCTTACCTGTGCCTCCTTTGCCACTGGCAACGGCAATGATCATTGCTATCCCATTCCTCGACCTGTGCGAGGTCTATTATCCTGAGAGGGTTCATCGAATCTCTCCAATTGTCCGTCTTTAAAGCGGTCAATGACCTGACGTGCGGTCTGACACGATCCAAATCGGTACATGGGCACTCCGGCTGTGTTGAGCACCTGAAATGCGTTTGGACCGAAGTCGCCACTAACAACTGCATCTACTTTTTGATTGGCAACAAACTGGGCTGCTTGTATGCCAGCCCCGCCAGGGAGATCAATCCCGGGATTAGGAAGAGCTTGCCATTCCATTGTATCTGTATCCACGAGTAAAAAGTAACGACAGCGTCCAAAACGCGGATCGAGTTCCGAATCCATGGATGGCGATGTAGTTGTCAAGATAATCTTCATAACATCCTCTTTATTCCCGGATCATTCTTGTACCACACTTCGGGCAGGTCAGGTCAATGCAACGTTGTCCAGCGGTGTGTGGTTCTCTGTGTCCACAGTTGGGGCAGATGCAATAGCCGCCAGGACCGGAGTCAGGCTTATTGCCACCTCCCCGACCGCGACCTCCTTGCCCAGCAGGTCCACCCTGCCCTCTCCCGCGACCGCCTCTAAACCATTGTTTGAACATGAGTGTTTCTCCTTACTTGCGTAAAATGGGGTGCTGCTCACCTCGGTAGATGAGCAGCACCATGGTGATTAAGTTACTCCTTCTTTTCAAGCTCTTCAATGCGCTGGTTGATGGCTTCCAACCGGTCCTTCAACCATGCAGCTTCGTTCTTCAACCAGGTTAGTTCTTGCTCCGGTGTAGGTGGCACGAAACCATAGTCGGCGCGCACCCAGCCGGGTAAACCGGTGGCATAAAACCAATGACGCCAGCCACGTCCGCCACCCCAACCCCAGAAACTTCGGCGGAAGCCATACCCCCAACCAAAGGCTGGATTGGCATAACCGGGTACCGGGTAACCAGCGCAGTAGCCCATACGACGACCGGTCATCGGTCCTGCTCCCATTGGTCCTGTTCGATCTCCTGCAGGCATATTCACAACCTCCTTTCTTCAAATAATCTTCTCATCTTTTACAAAGGTAACATACCAACCTGAGCCGAGAAACTAGCCTGGACTGAACTTTCCAGTCCGTCCACGCCTTCGACGATAGCGATTTGCCCGTCCAACACGTGCCGGGCACATCGCGACGGTCTTCCGGCGCGGCGTTATTGCCATCCGTTGATTTGGTTGTGGCAGAGAACGCATCTGCCTTTGTTCCAAGGTATTCATCAGAACATCGAGTAAACGCGGAGCCACTTCACGCCCCAAAAAGGTTAGCGCAGCACCTACCCATGGCGTCAACGAACGCGATGGTGAGGGAGAATCCGTTATATGTTTCTCTTGTTCCACCCTAAGGGTTGTTGCAGGAATGATCTCCCTCGAAAGATCAACCATGCTAATCGCCCCGTTAGGACATGCATCCTCACAAGCCGTACACAAGGTACATCGTTCTGAATCGATCCTCGCTTTGCCATCCACTAAAGCGATGGCGTTATTGAGGTATGTCTCTACACATATTCCGCAGCCCGTACACACCTCTTGATTGACTTGCATCATCATCACCAATTAACTCCTCCTCATCTTTTCAAATTACTCAATATAACCTGAGCGAATTGGGCTCAATGCAACCGTTCCATGTGATCGATGATTCGCCCTTCTAAGTAGGCATTCACCGCCTCGTCAATGGAGAGAATGTCGGTGACGATCGGGCGAATGCCCCGTTGCTTCATGCTCTCATAGGCACCCATGCCCATGCCACCGCATAGCAGCACCTGACAATCGGAGATGGTCTGCACCATACGATCATGGCGACTTTCCGAAGCAGGTCCATAACCATGTGATGCGCCAGGATATTCGGGGTCATGAGGCTCATGGGCAAAGTGAGCATGCCCGAATTTCTCGCGCAGTTCGCGGTTCACGACCTTTCCATCCTCAACCGTGACCACTAGATAATATGCGGCTCGTCCAAAATGTTGGCTGATGGATTTGCCATCGTCCGTAATGACAGCGATTTTCATGGATTACACTCCTCACCAAATAGGTTTAATCAGGGTTACGGAAAGTCTCACCGAATTCTTTACGAGGTTGCAATAAACTGGAAAACTTCCTTTCCAACAAACGCAGAAGAATGCTGATTGGAATAATGACAAATGCACCTAATAGAACTCCGATTTCATCGAGAAATCGGCTACCCAGAGCAGGCTTGCCAGCTAAGCGACACAGCAAGGCATCGAAGGTGTTACCGAATAGATTGCCAAGGGTAATCATGCGCAGATAGGCGAGAATGTCTTTGGCAGTTTGTTCTCCATAGAAGTCCACCAACCGTTGCCAAGCCTGTGGTTCAGGTTGGCATTGTGTTTCGGCAAAGTGTTGGGCGAAGGTTAATGCGATGACCTCCTCCTTGGGAAATTCACCGAACTCGCCTTGAAACAACTTCTGCAACTCTTCGGGTGATACCCCGGCGGCTAAGGCAGCCCGCGTATGTCCAAACTGGCAATAACGGCAACCATTCACCTGCGAAACGACCAGCATGATTTTTTCCGCAAAGGCACGATTGACTCGTCCACCTCTAAAAGCCGCGCGCAGATCATCCATGTGCTCGATGATCGAGCGAACATCTGCGGTGAATGTAGAAAGATTGTAGATGCGCTTGTTGAAACCGGTTTGTTGCATGTTCATCTCCTTGTCAAGAACATAGAGTGTTTATCGGGAAGGTGGAAGGAAGTGCAATTCGCTCGAATGGTCATGCTCATCCGATGGACATAACACCAGTAACATTTGCGATGGCTCCTCAATCGCGTTCCACCAACGATGTGGTAGATGGGCTTCGAAAAGCAGACTATCACCCTTCTCAAGAGCATAAGTACAGCCTTCGATCTGATAATGGATGCATCCCTGAAGACAGAAAACGAATTCATAGCCGGTGTGTAGAATGGGCTGATCGCCACTATCCGCCTGAGGTTGAAGGGTGACTAGGAATGGTTGGACGGAGCGGCGCACCGCTCCTGCTCCAAGATCCTCCAAAGTACCGTGAGAAAATACGGCGCGCAAGCGATGTTCCTCCTTGATGTGAACAACCTTCGCTAAGGGTTCATCCTCCTCAAAGAATGCCGTGATGGGTACCTGAAGAGCAACGGCCAACTGCTGGAGAGTGCTCACACTGGGCGAGGTTTTTTCATTCTCGATCAGGCTGAGCGTATTTACATTCAAGCCGCTCCTTTCCGCCAAGGCGCGGATGGTCAATCCTTGTTCTTCGCGCAACTGCCTCAGGCGCCTTCCCACATGTACTGCTCGAGCAGAGAGCGCTTCACCAAAGGAGACCGAGTCATCCTCTGCCACATGTTGCCAGCAGTGGTGCCACCATGGTCCTCGCCTTCCCTTGAGTAACCTACGATGATGAATCATAACCATCCTCCAAAAGATAACTAATATATTAGTACAATATCCCAGATATGTCAATATATATAACTAATTTATTAGTTGTATGGTGAAATACGATCAACGAGGATTGTCGGGAAACTTGTATTGATATTGCGACTTGTGTACCGTGAATGAGATCGACTCATTTCATTCGCCATGGTAGGCGTATTCTGGTATGAGCCTATCATTGGCGCGATAACCTACTGCAACGTGTAAATGCCGATTCCCATTGGCACAAGTCAATGGCTGAAATTCAATGGGAAAATCAATCTAGGATGCAATTCCAAGAGCAAATAAGATTTGTCAAAAAGGCTCAAGTGCAGTGTACTTGAGCCTTCACCCTTGAAATGAACCCTGTGTTATAAAATTACCTAACTCAAAGAGATTGGCTTGACCCTCTGTTTAGGGAAATGGGTTTAACCATCAATGGTTAGCCTCAATATCTACGAGTACGACCTCCACTGCGCCGATTGCGATCCCTCCACCCTTCGCGACTGGGGCGGCGATCGAAACCGGTTGATGGACGCTCTTCACGAGGTCTGGCTTTATCTACTTTGAGTTCGCGGTCGGAAAGGTTATAGCCATTGAACATCTTGATCGCTTGCTCCGCCTCGCTTTGGTTGCTCATTTCGATGAAACCATACCCTCTCGAACGACCGGTTTCTCTATCTTTGATCACGGTCACCGAAATAACCGTACCTGCCTGTGAGAACAGGGCGCGTAAATCCTCCTCCGAAGTGTCATACGTGAAATTCCCGACGAACAACTTGTTTTCCATCCTCATCTCCTTGAAAATGCTAAACAGACAAAACAAAATGCGCCAACCCTCTTACAGGATTGGCGGCAAATGCACACGAATCCTGAGGCAAGAGCATATAGATTATACTACAAAATCCGCCCTATGAAAGGAAGATATCGGTAAATATAATAACTTCCAACAAAACCATCATGCCTTTCGGATATTTCCAAAGCATTCATAATGCACTTTGTTCTCTTCATAACGCGTGCGAGGTGGCTTCTCCTCCGCCGGATGCCCAATGGGAATCAGACAGAGGACGCGTAGGCTTTCAGGAATATTGAGCACTTTCCGTACATGGTCCTCGCGCTCCGGACGGGGATAGACTGCCACCCACACCGCGCCCAAGTTGAGCCCGGTGACGGTCAGGAGCAAATTCTCTACAGCCGCACTGCAATCCTCGATCCAATGATCTGAAGCCGTTGGATCGCCTAGCACGGCGATGACCAAGGGCGCCTCCGCACACATCGCGCTCCAACGATGGAGTTCGGCTAGAGCCTGGCGCCGGATGGCATCGCGCACCACAATAAACGCCCAGGGGCGTATGTCACTACCAGATGGCGCTGCCATCGCTGCTTGCAGCAAGATTTGCACCTGCTCATCGCTGATGGGAGCCTCGGTATATTTTCGAATGCTACGACGCTTCATTATCCAGTCCAACACCGTGCAGGTCGGTAGAGGCACAAGCAGGAGAGCATGTTTTTGTGAGTCAAATTCTCGAATGGTGGCTCTAACCGATCGAACGGGTTCGCGTATTGAATACAGAGTCACCCCCTCCGTAGTCGCTTCGACCTTGAGTACGTCTTCTAGAATCTTGCTGGTCTCACCATCCTGTTGAAGATAAACATCCACCTCACACATAAGTTTGCTCCTTTCGTTGCAGTTGTTGTAGTGCTTGCCATAAACGTTCTGGGGTTACCGGAATCTCGTTCAGCCAAACTCCTGTAGCATCGTGGATGGCTGCAAGAATGGCAGGTGCTAACGGCAAGAAGGGCATTTCCCCCACGCCGCGTGCACCCCACGGTCCACGAGGGTCAGGGGTTTCGAGGATGACCGGCTCAACGAGGTCAGGCACATCCAGCACAGTGGGAATCAGGTAAGTGCTCAATTGGTCAGTCAACACATAACCCTCGCGCATCTGGAAATTCTCCATCAAAGCGTATCCTTGGGCTTGCACGACTCCCCCCTCAATCTGCCCTTCGACCAAAGTTGGATTGATTGCTTTGCCGACATCATCTGCCGAAACCACGCGCAAAAGGCGCACCATTCCGGTTTGTATGTCCACTTCAACCTCAACTGCCTGGGCAACATAGGCATAGCCGAAATTAGGCGTGGAATGCCCTGTCTTAGGGTCAAAGGGGGTAGTTGGAGGTGCTAGGTATTTGTATTCACCGATGGCGGGGCGTTCTTCATCACGCCATTTTTCTAAAGCAATCTTTGCCGCACCACGCAGGGCATTGCCCGCCATAAATGTCATGCGAGATGCAGAGGCACTGCCCGAGTCTCCCATATTGACCGTATCGGAGGTGACTAAGGTGACCTTTTGATGAGGAACGCCAACCGCCTCGGCGACCATCTGAGCCATGACGGTATGTGCCCCCTGACCAACCTCCGCCCCAGCATGATAAATGACTACCTTTTCAATAGTATCCTTACCGTGCAATTCAACCCGCCCCCAACAATTCTCTTGATAACCAAAACTGAAGCCAATGTTCTTGAACCCCGCCGCAAACCCTCTACCGCGTACAACCCACGGCGGGGAGCCCGTTTGCCTGCTCTTTTGGGATGCTTCATGCCAACCGAACTTTCGCGCGGCTGCCTCGATGACCTGAACGATGGTGATCGGATCAGGCGGTGCGGTGCCAACGCCCAGGGTATCCCCTTCGCGCAGGGCGTTGCGCAAGCGAAACTCGACTGGGTCCATGTTCAATGCCTCAGCGAGTTTGTTCATTTGCATCTCGGCAGCAAAAATAGCCTGAGGTGCCCCAAAGCCACGGAAGGCGCAGGTGGGTAGGTTATTGGTATATACCCCGTAGATATCGGCTTTGACGTGAGGAATGTAATAAGGTCCGGTGTGCACCACTGCGGTGTTGCCCAATACTTTGTTGGTGGTATAGAGATACGCCCCGGCGTCGGCAATTACTTCAGTTTCGGCTGCCGTCAGTTTACCCTCACGAGTTGCACCCCACCTGGTCCTTACGACCATCGGGTGACGCTTGCCGTGACCAATGATAGATTCGCGACGACTCCACACAATCTTGACCGGTCTTTGCAACTTCCAAGCCGCCAAGGCAAGCACAATCTGCACAGAAATGTCCTCGCGCCCGCCGAACGCACCACCGATGGCAGGGTAAATCACGCGCACTTGTTCCAAGGGCAGTGCCAAGGCGTGAGCGATTTGCTTACGATCGGTATGCGTCCACTGCCCAGCAGCCTGGACGGTGACACGTCCCTCCTCATCAATGTATGCCAAACCTGCTTCGGGCTGCAAATAGGCATGTTCCTGGAATGGAAGACGGTATTCGCCCTCTACGATCACATCGGCTTGGCTGAAGCCAAGTGCCACATCCCCCTTACGAATCACGTAATGAACACAAACATTGCTGTCGCCACGTTCGGGATGGATAAGTGGCGCATTGGGTTGCATGGCAAGACATGGATCGGTGACAACCGGCAAGTTCTCAAACTCCACCTCGATCAAATCGCGCCCGATCTCTGCGGCTTCCTCGGTCTCGGCAACCACTGCAGCGATTTGGTCACCGACGAAGCGAACCACATCCGCCGGCACCGTGAGTCTCTGTGACTCTGAGGTTGGTTGGTGATGCTCTTCAACCGGTCCGCATAGAACCGGCTGATCCGGTTGTTGCAAGCCATACTCGTTCACCGGCACATCCTTCGCGGTGAAGACCGCCACCACGCCCGGGTAAGCCAGGGCTTTCGACACATCCAATCGTCGAATGCGTGCATGAGGTCTTTCGGCAAAGCGAATCTTCATATGTAGCATCCCTGGCATGCTCAAATCACCGGGAAAGCGTGCCTCACCGGTGACCTTTGCATAAGCATCTACACGAGGAACCGATTCTCCAATGAGACTGCGTTCATCATCCATGAGCCACCTCCACCTAATATTTTACTCTACCTAGATGGATATCACCGTCATTCATGTTCCCAATTGGGATTTCCATAGGCTTTTTCGCCTTTCTCACACACTTTTCCAAAAGTCTTGACACAATGAAATATGTTATGTAGAATTGCGCTCAATTATGACCCAAACATTTGCTAAGCCACGTTCCCGTCGTCCCTTCCCACTTCTCACCGAGAAGGTGGGCGATTTTCGTTTGGGACGATGGGTAACATAGCAACATAAGGTCCCACAGAATCAACAAAAACAGCCCTCCTTCTCGGAGGGCTGTTTTATTTTTATCTTGACATGTGAGGAGTGTGCGATGAAAGCCAAACCAAAACCCCAAGTGAGAAAGGTTGTCCTTGCCTATTCAGGTGGGTTGGACACCTCCATCATCGTCCCATGGCTCAAAGAAAACTACGGTTGCGAGGTGATTTGCTTCTGCGCCGACATCGGTCAGGGTGATGAGGATTTGAACGGGCTTGAACAAAAGGCTATACAGAGTGGCGCCAGCCGTCTTGTTTTGCACGATGTGAAGGAGGAGTTTGCCAGAGATTACCTTTTTCCCATGCTCAAGGCAGGAGCCGTATACGAACATAAATACCTACTCGGCTCATCCGTGGCTCGACCGTTGATTGCGAAACACTTGGTGGAGGTTGCCCACGAAGTGGGAGCAGATGCAGTTGCCCATGGTGCCACAGGCAAGGGCAACGACCAAGTGCGCTTTGAATTGACCATCATGGCGCTCGATCCACGCTTGAAGGTGATTGCACCTTGGCGTGAATGGGAGATTCGTTCGCGTGAGGATGCCCTCAACTACGCGGCAAAGCATCACGTGCCTGTGACAGCAACAACCAAATCCATCTACAGCCGCGACTGGAACCTTTGGCATCTCTCCCACGAAGGTGGTCCACTTGAAGACCCTTGGCTGGAGCCAGAGGAAGCTGTCTATCGCATCTCTACCTCCCCTAAATGTGCCCCGGATGAAGAGGAGTGGGTGGAAATCGCATTCGAAAGTGGCAATCCGGTTGCTGTGAATGGTGAAAAACTTTCCGCAGCACGCTTGATCGAACGGTTGAACATCATCGGTGGCGCCCATGGCATCGGTCGGGTAGACCTGGTCGAAAATCGCTTGGTCGGCATGAAATCCCGCGGGGTCTACGAGACGCCCGGCGGCACCATATTGCTTCACGCACACCGCGACCTAGAATCCTTGGTGCTCGATCGCGAGACGATGCACTTCAAACAAATGCTGGCGATCAAATATGCCGAACTGGTCTACAACGGATTGTGGTTCACCCCCCTACGCGAAGCCCTGGATGCCTTCGTCAATGCTACCCAAGGACCCGTGACAGGAACGGTACGCCTCAAACTCTACAAGGGCAACGTCATCTCAGCCGGTCGAAAATCGCCTTTCAGCCTGTATCGCGAGGATTTCGCTACCTTTGGACAAGAAGATGTGTATGACCAGAGCCATGCAGAAGGTTTCATCCAATTGTTCGGTCTCTCGCTAAAGGTGCGCGCCCTCAACGGGCTGCCCGTCTCTGGTTTGGATATGCCCGAACCCGATTATTCGCGCTTCAAGCGTGATTGACCTTTTGGAGCAAATACACCATGACCCTATGGGATAGCCATTTTCGTCAAAAACTCGACCCCTTGGCTTGGGAGTTCAACGCTTCTCTACCGGTGGATAAACGCTTGGCACAACAAGACGTGCGTGCCAGCCTAGCCTGGGCAGATGCACTCAAGGAAGTCGGGGTATTGAGTCCCAAAGAACACACCCAAATTACAGATGGGTTGATCACCATTGGGGAAGAGTTCGCCAAGGGGACGTTCTCCTTCGCTCCGAGCGATGAGGACATCCACACCGCTGTGGAACGCCGTCTGACGGAATTGATTGGCTCAACTGCCGGCAAACTGCACACCGGGCGCTCGCGCAACGACCAGGTCGCCACCGACTTCCGCTTGTGGATGTTGGAATCGCTACCTACACTGGAATCTGCTCTACGCAATGTACAAACTACTCTCCTCCAACGTGCCCAGGAGGCTGGCGAAACCCTCATGCCGGGATATACTCACCTACAACGAGCCCAACCTATCCTGCTGGCTCATTGGTGGCTCTCCTTTTTTTGGTCCTTGCAACGTGATCGCCAACGTTTAGCCGATATGCGCAAGCGAGTCGCTATCCTGCCATTAGGTTGCGGCGCGCTTGCCGGTACACCCCTGCCTATTGACCGTATTGCCCTGGCTCACGCCCTCGGCTTCGATGCCCCTGCCTTCAATAGCATTGATGCGGTGTCCGATCGCGATTTCGCCGCCGAATTCCTCTTCTGTGCCTCCCTTATCGGAATCCACCTGAGCAAACTGGCAGAGCAAATCGTGCTTTACACCAGCACAGAGTTTGGCTTCTTCGAATTGTCCGATGCATTCGCCACCGGTTCTAGTCTGATGCCTCAGAAGAAAAACCCCGATGTCTTCGAGTTAGCCAGAGGTAAAGCCGCCATCCTCTTGGGTAACCTCACCAGCCTGCTTGCATTGCTCAAGGGGCTACCCTCTACCTACGATAAAGATTTGCAAGAGGATAAAGCGCTTGTCTTTGCTGCTGCCAATACGTTGCTCAATTTATTGCCTGTGATCAACGGTGCCTTGAGTAGCCTTACGATTCATGGCGAACGGATGCGAGCCGCCATTGACCCCTCCATGCTGGCAACCGATCTCGCCGACTACTTAGTGGCGAAAGGCATCCCCTTTCGCCAAGCCTATGCACTCGTCGGTCAGGCGGTACGCATGGCACAGGAACAGGGGATTGAGTTGGATCAACTCCCATTGGACGCTTATCAACGACTCCATCCGGCTTTCGAGCCCGATGTATATTCCGTCTTTGATCCCATGGAATCCATCAAGCGGCGCACTGCAATTGGCGGTAGCAGCCCACAAGCCGTACGCGTTCAAATCGAACAAGCAAAACAAGCCATCTGTAATACGTTTATTGAATGAGGTTAAGCCAACCCAAAGATATTCCACTACAAATAAGGAGAGTGAGATGAAGACCGTTGCATGTCCCGAATGTGTTGCTGAAATCCCCCTAGAAGACACAACCGAGGTCGGCGAAATCATCGTCTGCCCAGATTGCGGCGTAGAGTTGGAGGTAATTTCGCTGGAACCTCCATCCGTAGAGTTAGCCCCCATCGAACAGGAAGATTGGGGCGAGTGAACCTCAAGGGATATAACAGGACATGTTAAGCCGAAAATGAAGAGACGTTTGCGCATTGGGGTTCTATATTCCCGCCTGCGGGTGGAAGAAAAGTGGATATTCGCCGCCCTGGAACGGCGCGGCGTGGACTATGAACGATTAGATGATCGGCTCGTTCACTTCGATCTCGAAACCCCCCAACCTTGGCTGGGTTACGATGCCGTTCTTGAACGCAGCCTCAGTTTCTATCATGGGCTGTATGCACTGCGCATCTTGAACGGTTGGGGAATTCCCACTGTCAACAGCGCCGCGGTCGCCGAAGCCTGTGGGGACAAATTGACCACCAGCGTGCTGCTCAAACGCGCCGGGGTACCCCAACCGCGCAACCTCGTCGCTTTTTCACCAGAGGCAGCCTTAGAGGCAATGGAAAGCCTTGGCTATCCGGTGGTGATCAAACCCGTGGTGGGGTCGTGGGGTCGTCTGTTAGCCAAGATCAACGATCGCGATGCAGCCGAAGCCATTTTGGAACACAAAGCCACGTTGGGCTCAGTGCAACATACCATCTTTTACATTCAGGAATACATTCCCAAGCCTGATCGCGATATTCGCGCCATGGTGGTCGGCGAGCGCGTCCTAACAGCCATCTACCGCAAATCCCTCCATTGGATCACCAATACCGCACGCGGCGGTGCAGGTGAACTCTGTCCACTCACACCCGAAATCGAAGACCTATGCCTGAGGGCTAGCGCCGCAGTGGGCGGGGGTGTCCTCGGCATAGACCTCATCGAACATCCCGAACGCGGCTTCCTGGTCAATGAGATCAACCATACTACCGAATTCCATACCGTCCAACCCATCAGCGGAATTGACATCGCCGATGAAATCGTTGCCTATGTGATCGAGGTTGCCAAACATGCAAAGTGCTAAACACCTAAAAATGCTAGAAATAAGCACCATACCATTCGAAAGGAGGTAGAGTCCATTCGATGGTGAAGGTCTCCATCCTGGGTGGATCAGGTTATAGCGGCGGAGAGTTGCTGCGCCTCTTGCTGGATCATCCCCATGTCGAAATTGAGCAAGTAACCTCGCGCTCATACCTCGGCGAATATGTCTACCATGTGCATCCCAACTTGCGAAAGCGCACCTCGCTCAAGTTCAGCGATCCTGCTGCACTGAAACCGGTAGATGTGCTCTTTCTAGCGCTCCCACACGGTCAAGCCCAACTCGGCATCCTCCAATATGCTGCCTTAGCCGATAAGGTGATCGATCTCTCCGCCGACTTTCGTCTGAAATCAGCAGTGGACTACGAAAGGTGGTACGGTCAATCCCATGCTGCCCCTGAATGGCTGGGCAAATTCGTCTATGGGTTGCCCGAATTGCACCGCACCGAAATCGCTTCGGCACGCTACGTCAGCGGAGTTGGATGCAACGCCACTGCCAGCATCCTGGCACTATTGCCACTGGTCAAGTACGATCTCATCGAACGTTCTTCCCCGATCATCGTGGAGGTCAAAGTAGGCTCTTCCGAAGCCGGGGCGACCGGTAACATTGGTTCACATCACGCTGAGCGGGCGAACGTCATCCGCACCTTCTCGCCCTTCGGTCATCGCCACACCGCCGAGGTCATTCAGGAAACCGGCTTGACCAATATCTCGCTAACGATGACGGCGGTGGACCTGGTGCGTGGAGTGCTTGCCACCGCCCACACCCAAATTAGGCATGGTGTAACCATCCAGGACGTTTGGCGGGCATACCGTGCGTGTGTCCAAGAGAATCCGTTCATACGCATCGTCAAGGAAAAACGCGGCATTTACCGTGTGCCAGAACCTAAAATCCTGTTAGGCTCCAATTATGTCGATCTCGGCTTCGAGCTAGACGAGCAAAACGGGCACCTCGTTGCGATGTGCGCTTTAGATAATCTCATGAAAGGCGCAGCAGGCTCTGCGGTGCAGTGTATGAACCTCATGTGTGGATTGGATGAAACCCTGGGCTTGGAATTTCCAGGGCTTCACCCAATTTAGCCTCTTCAAGGAGCAAAGGAGATGAATTGTTCCACTTCGCCAAATCACCCACCCCGACCCATGGTAGTAAAGATCGGAGGAACGCGAGGTGTAGATTTCTCAGAAATCTGCCTTGATGTAGTCAACCATCTCGCCGAAGGAAAGCAACTGGTGCTCGTGCATGGTGGCTCAGCGGAGGCAAACGACCTAGGTGAAAAACTTGGTACACCACCACGGTTCATCACTTCGCCATCCGGATACACCTGGCGCTACACCGACCGAACAACGTTGGAGATCTTCCTCATGTCCGTCAACGGCAAAGTCAACACCCTATTGGTCGAGCAACTACATCGCCTTGGTGTGAATGCGTTCGGATTGAGTGGAATGGATGGAGGGTTACTCCGTGCCACTCGCAAGGAAAATGTGATCAGCATCGAGAATGGTAAGCGCAAAATCCTTCACGATGATTACACCGGGCGGATCGAGCACGTCAACACCGCATTGTTATATCTGCTATTGGAAGCCGGATACCTCCCTGTGGTTGCTCCGCTTGCAGTCAGCCAAAAGGGGGAAGCGCTCAATGTAGATGCCGATCGAGCGGCTGCCGCTCTTGCAGCCGCTTTAAACGCCGATACGTTGATCTTCCTTACCGCTGTTCCAGGTTTACTGGAACATTTTCCAGATGAAACTACGCTCATTCGCTTCCTACCGCGCAGTCATCTAGCCTCAGCACTTGAAATGAGTCAGGGGCGCATGAAGAAGAAAATACTTGGAGCGGAAGAGGCGCTTCAAGGAGGGGTGAAACGCATCATCATCGCCGATGGTCGATGGGAAAAACCCATTACAAACGCCCTCGCTGGTAACGGAACGGTGATCCAATGAACACAGTGGATGACATCGTAACCTGTGAACTGCGCCATGCTGCCGGGGTCTATGCCAAGCAACCCCTAGTTATCGTGCGTGGGGAAGGCGCCCTACTTTACGATTTCGAAGGAAAGGCATACCTCGATTGCACCTCAGGGCATGGAGTTGCCAACCTGGGACACTCCCATCCGAAGATCATTGCCGCCATCGTCGAACAATCAACCCGCTTGATCACCTTGTTTGAAACCTATTGCAACGATCAGCGTGCTGAACTCATGGCTCGCATCACGCGCCTCGTGCCAGGGCTAGATCGAGTGTTTCTATGCAACTCTGGGGCTGAAGCGGTGGAAGCCAGCCTGAAATTCGCCCGTCTGTCCACCGGACGAACGAACATCGTTGCCGCCAAGCGCGCCTTCCACGGTCGAACCTATGGAGCTCTCTCAGCAACCTTCAACCCGAAATATCGTCAAGCCTTCGAGCCTTTGTTGCCTGGATTCTCCCATGTCCCCTTTAACAATCCCCACGCCTTAGATGAGGCAGTTGATGAAAACACCGCAGCCGTGATTCTAGAACCTGTGCAAGGCGAAGGGGGAGTCTATCCTGCTGATCCAGACTACCTCAACACTGCTCGGCGCATTTGCACCGAGCGCGGTGCCTTACTCATCGCCGATGAAGTACAAAGCGGCTTCGGTAGGACAGGCAAGATGTTCGCCATCGAACATAGTGGTGTGATACCCGATTTATTAGCCTGCGCAAAATCCCTTGCTGGTGGCGTGCCCATGGGCGCTGTACTGATCGGATCACAGGTGAAAAACCTCACACCAGGTGTCCATGCCTCCACCTTCGGTGGCAATCCACTGGCTTGCGCGGTTGCCTCTGCTACCATCCAAGCCATTCAGGAAGAAAATCTTCCACGACAGGCAGCCGAGAAGGGTGAATACCTGTTAAGGCAGTTGCGAAACATCACTTCACCTTGGATACGTGAGGTGCGCGGCTTGGGTCTGATGATCGGAATCGAATTGAAACGCAAAGCCTCTCCTTACCTCAGAGCCTTGCAAGAGAGGCATATTCTTGCTCTCCAGGCTGGCATATCTGTCATTCGTCTCTTACCCCCTCTGGTGATCACCTATGACCAACTGAATACCCTTGTTAGTGCACTTGCTGAAGTGCTTCAGTTGGACCTCAAACCACGTACAAACAACGAAGGCTTTGAGGAATGAACCCATCATCAAATCCTTGGGTTGGCGAAATCCACACGCCTAATGATCGAAACCTGGCAGACTTCGAAACTCTGATCGGCTTGGTCTCCCTTTATAGCCCGACGGGTCAAGAGAATGCTGCCGCACTGTGGTTAGTCGAACGCATGAGGAATCTCGGGTACACCCACGCTTTCATCGACGAGGTGGGCAATGTTATTGGCATCATGGGCATTGGTCCGAAACAGGTGGTCTTGCTCGGTCATATAGACACTGTGCCAGGAGAGATACCCGTCTGTCTGCAGGGAGAAAATCTATATGGGCGCGGCACAGTGGATGCCAAAGGAGCCTTGGCGGCTTTTGTTGATGCCGTAGCACAGGTTGGCAGTAAACCAAATTGGCAATGGATCGTCATCGCTGCAGTTGATGAGGAAGGCGATTCCCACGGAGCGCGCTTCGCGGCGATGTCTTACCACCCCGATTTCGCCATAATCGGTGAGCCGAGCAACTGGTCGCGTATCGGTCTCGGTTATAAAGGCTCAGCATGGACACAAGTCAACGTACGTTGTCCGCAGGTTCATTCTGCTAATGGTCAGCCAACCGCATGCGAACAAGCCATCGCAATTTGGTTGAACGTGAAGTCGCATGCCAAAGCGTTCAATGCAGATAAGCCACGCCTCTTCGACCAACTCTCACCGTCCCTAAGCGAAATGTCCTCTGGGCAAGATGGCTTCACCCAATGGGCGTGTCTGAAAATCGGCGTACGTCTTCCCCCGTCCATCACACCGAAGGAATGGTACCTTCGCCTGGAAACATTGTCCGAAGGAGCCCAAATAGAGCCGCTTGGTTATCCTATTCCATCTTGGACATGTGAGAAAAACACGCCCCTGGTGCGTGCCTTTCTGAGAGCCATCCGCAGCCTCGGTGGGCAACCTAGTTTTGTCTATAAGAGTGGCACATCCGATTTAAATATCGTTGCCCCAGTTTGGCAATGCCCCGCATTGGTTTACGGACCTGGCGATTCACACCTCGACCATACCCCACAGGAGCACATTGCTTTGGCTGAATATCGCTACGCAGTGCAAGTGATCAAAGAGGCTTTGCTCCATCTATGCAGCGAATAATTACCGCAGATACTCGCCAAATAACTCGCGCAAAACACCGGGGAAATTGGACGAAGGTAACCTGCAGAACGTCCTATTGGTAGTATAATACATTCCAAAAATAGATTTTTGAATACGCAAGTTAGTGAGGAATCTATGCCACAATTAGGTCCAACAGAACTGATCATCATTTTGGTCATCATCATCGTCCTCTTTGGCGTAGGACGCATTAGCAAAATCGCGGGAGAACTGGGTAGTGGTATTCGCGCTTTCAAAGAGGGGTTGCAAGGCAAAGAAGCCGAGAAAAAAGAGGAAACTGCTAAAGAACCCGAATCCAGGGATACTCCATAGGTCGTTTACCTTTTTCGCCTAACGTTGACCTTTCCATATGCTTTGCTTTGGTCCAACTCACTAGCGAACTTACTAGGGTTCTCCCTAGTTTGCGCGGTTTCCCCCATCCATCACAATCATTCATCCAATTTTGCCAAAACAGTAATCAACACCTCTACCAGCACAACTTGCCTAACAAAAATTTGCTCAGCCAAATTCAAATGTTTGGCCGAGCATCTCGACGACTCATGCCCCCAAGGGGATTCGAACCCCTGTTTTAGCCTTGAGAGGGCTACGTCCTGGGCCCCTAGACGATGGGGGCAATGCGTGCACATTCTACCATGCTACCCAAGCACCGTCAACTCTAAACGGGCTCTGGCGATCACATGTCTCATCAAAAATCGGCAAGATGGTGTATACTTGTGCCCATGAGCGGAAAGGTCGTCGCTTATCAAGGTGAACCAGGAGCATACAGTCAACTAGCCGCCTTAAAATACTTCGGCAACGAGGTAAGCACCTTACCGTTTGCCACCTTTGACGAAGTGTTTGCCTCCGTCAGCCAAGGCACCTGTACGCACGGCATCATTCCGGTTGAAAACTCGCTTGCTGGCAGCATTTATCGCAACTATGACCTGATGTTGCGCAACGATCTGTACATTGTGGGGGAATACCACCTACGAGTTGTTCACTGCCTGCTTGCACTGCCGGGAGTGCGTTTGGAAGATGTTCAACGCGTCCACTCCCACCCTCAAGCACTGGCACAGTGCGAAGCCAATCTGACCCGCTTAGGGGTCACCTTAGTCCCTGAAGCGGATACCGCCGGAGCGGCACGCCTGCTTGTCCAACGTAACGATCGTCATGCCGCTGTGCTTGCCTCGCGCGCGGCTGCCGATCTCTACCACCTCGAAGTGTTAGCCGAGTACCTGGAGGATAATCCCATCAATTACACTCGCTTCTTGATCCTTGCCCAAGAACCCTACCATGCTCAGGATGTCGAGGATGGCGATTACAAGACCTCTATCGTGTTCAGCCTGAAGAATCAACCTGGTGCATTGTTCAAAGCACTCAGTGTCTTCGCCTTGCGTGATATAGATCTGACGAAGATTGAATCTCGCCCCATCCCCGGCAAACCCTGGGAATATCTGTTCTATATTGACTTTGCCGGGCACGCCTCATCAGCCAATTGCTCGCGTGCCATCGATCACCTATCGGAAATGGCACCCTTCCTCCGTCATCTCGGCTCCTACCCCCGTCACCGTTGGGAAAGCGTGTTGAATTCCACAACGAACAACCCCACAGAAGTCAAGAGGTGAAAGATGCAGGCTTTATCCTGGCGAAGGATTTTGCATAAACTGCGCGTCTACTGGTCGTTGACCAAGAGTCTGCAAACCGGCTTGCTGCTTTCCACCGCTCTGGCAGGCTACATGAGTGCACCTGAACCGCTCAAGGAATGGCATGTACTGCTATCACTCATCGGCAGTATGTTCTGCGCCATTGCTGGCAGCACGGTGCTCAACATGGTCTATGATCGGGACATTGATGCTCAAATGGTGCGCACTTGTTGGCGACCGTTGCCACGTGGTCAGGTGGGCGTTAGAGAAGCGCTTGCCTTAGGTGTGATGCTTTCGTTGTTGGGTATTGGGTGGTCGTTAGCATTGGCACCACTCTATGGAATGGTCGTCTTTGCTGGCTGGTTCTTCGATGTGGTGGTCTATACCCTCTGGCTGAAGAGGCGCACCGCATGGTCCATCGTGTGGGGAGGACTTTCAGGTGGTATGCCTGTGCTAGCAGGACGCACTCTTGCCCTCGGTGCCGTAGATTGGGTTGGCATCGCCCTCGCTCTAAGTGTGCTGTTTTGGATTCCCACACACATTCTAACCTTCACCATGCGCTATGATCAAGATTATCGGCATGCCCATATACCTACCTTTCCAGCAACCTATGGCTTCGCCTTTACGCGCACCATGGTCGCCATTTCCAGCGTGCTGGCAGGGCTATCCATCAGCCTAGCAGCCTTAGCCGTGGGTATGACGGGGGGCTACCTACACATGCTGGCAGTGCTCTCCAGCGCTTTGCTCATTCTCTCCACAATCAGCCTGCTACGACCCTCTGAACGCATAAACTTTGGCTTGTTCAAGTTCGCCTCGGTCTATATGTTGAGTGTGATGTTGCTGTTCATCCTGCAGAAAATGTAGAGTCAAACAAAGAAGCAAGCCTTCACTCTACAAAGTAAGTAAAATTCTCCGAAAGTATTTCCCAAAATCCCAAAAATTCTATAACCCCTATGCAAAGGTGATCTCATCCCGAAGCAGAGCATTCAACGTTGTGATCAACGAAATGCAATAGAAGTGGAAAGTGATAGGGTATAGACCGATTCAACGACGATAGAGGGCTAGCGCACCGGCATTGCCATGGATGAAGTCTTCTAGCGCGGTGGCACTGACGGCAACCGGGGTACGCCGAGCGGGATCATTGACGATGAAGAGCCCGTTCTGGCGGTCGTAGCCGGTTACGGCAATCAGATGACGAGTGGCACCACCTGGGGCGGAGTTGTTATCACTCCCACGATCGCCCGTCCATGGTGGGGGGTATTTGCCCTCGAAGGTGCCACTTAGGATCACCCTGCCGCCACGTTCAAGGACGGCACGAACGCTTTCTGCAGTGGGCGTGATGCGTAGAGCACGCGCTCCGGCGGAAAGGGCACCGCGCATCAAGTCCTCGAAGTTTGTATACGCGTTGTGTTCCGCCTCAGCACGTCCACCTCGAGAATCGACACCATCTCGCCCGCTATCCGCCACCATCAGACGTCGCGCCAAATCCACCACTTGCCCGACGCTCATCCCTGTGCTCTCACCGGGTAATTGCATTCCCAAGGAATGCAATGCAATCACCAATGAAGTTGGACCACAATTAGCATTTCGGCCATCACCACCCACCTGTATCTCGGCTGCGAATTGGTTGATGTGATATTTCGCCGCCTGCATCAGATTGATGTCCCCGGATGCGTTGGCTTGTTGGTCAGATTGCTGGTTGATCTGCTGCGCCAACAGGCTTTCCATCAGGCTGAACATGACTGGCATGAGGAAACTCTGGAACGAGAATCCCATTGTGTTGGAGGACTGGCTGTCCATCGAGGGGTTGAAACTCTGCAAGCTAAGGCTGAACAACAGTATCTTGAGCAAATCCTGAAAGTCCGTTTCGCTTTGCGCTGTCAAAGATGAAGTAGACGATGACACGAACGACTTCTCAGGGGCGCTCGAGGCGAGATTCGATAATGCAATGAGGTTCCAATCGCTCATCATGCCATCATTTTAAAGGCAAGAGCGTTGAAATACCATAAAGCAGGAATTAAAAGCGCCTGAAAATCTTTTGTATTCGATGAAGTGCTCCTTGTTTCTTTACAATGTCTACACAATGTTTAAACCCGATCTTCACACTCCTTCTCTAGAATGAATATGCTCTGCAATTCTTGGAGATAATTTTGAGGAAGGAGACCATGATGAGAAAAATCGTACCTTGGTTGGCAGTGTTCCTATTGCTTCTGGTCGCCGCAGGTGGTTACCTTTATTACCAACGCGGTGGGCAAACCCCGCAGGTAACAGTGGAGCCAGCAGTTCAGACCGCGGTAGTGCGCCGCGGCAGTTTGGTCATCTCCGCGAGCGGCAGCGGGAGGGTCATTCCTGCTGTGGAAATCTCTCTAGGCTTCGAGAAAGAAGGGCGCATTCAAGAGATTTTTGTACAAGTGGGTGACAAAGTGAAGAAGGGCGATAAACTTGCCAGCCTGGTGAGCGCCGAATCATCTGACTCACTGGCATTGGCGGTGAGCAATGCTGAACTAGCCGTGTTGCAGGCCCAACAGGCTTTGGATGAACTTTACGAACAAGCCGAAAAGGAATTAGCCCAGGCAAAGGTGGACTTATTGAGCGCCCAAGAGGAGTTAAATGACCTGCTCGAAGACCGCCTGCAAATGGACTTACAGATTCGTTGTTCAGAGGAAACCATCAATGATTACCGCCGCACGTACAACGCCGCCTATAAGATGTTCCGCCAGAATCCCAATTCAGTTACCCAATTGGCGGTGGATACTGCCTTAGCCCAATTGAACTGGTGCAACGCCGAATATACCGAAGCCGAGATCGCTGAGATGGATGCTCAGGTCGCCCTAGCACAAGCAGAGGTGAATGAACTGCAAAGGAAGGTAGACCGCCTACAAAACGGTCCTGACCCGACCGAGGTCGCCCTAGCGGAGGCTGAGTTAGCCAACGCGAAAGCCCAATTGAAATTGGCTCAAGAGGAAATGGAGACCCAATATCTGGTTGCACCCATGGACGGCATCATCTTAGAGGTAGATGCCCAAGTGGGCAGCATTGTAGGGACGGGTTCTATCATCACGCTGGCCAGCCTGATCCCGCCCACTCTGGAGGTCTATGTGGACGAGACCGATTTGAATAGCGTTGGTGTAGGCTACGAAGTCGAGGTGGTCTTCGATGCGCTCCCAGATCAGACCTTCAGAGGGCGAGTAATCAGGGTGGATCCCAGCCTGAGCACGGTGGATAACGTCTCTGCTGTGCGCGCCATTGTCCAACTGGATGAGGCGTCTTTTGCCAAGCCGCAAGTTCTGCCAATCGGTTTGCAGGCGAGTGTGGAGGTCATCCAAAGCCAGGCTGAGAATGTCCTGCTGGTACCTGTGGAGGCGTTACGTGAAATCTCGGAGGGCAAATATGCAGTTATGGTCATCGAAAATGGAACACCAAAACTACGCCCGGTTGAGGTCGGTTTGATGGACCTGACCTACGCCGAGATACTCTCCGGCTTGAGCGAGGGCGAGGTCGTCTCGACCGGCACAGTGGAGGTCGGCGAATGAGCGAGGAAGCCATCATTGAAGTAGTAAACCTTACTAAGGTCTATCAGATGGGCAGTGTGCGCGTGACCGCCCTAGATGGCATCAACCTGAGCATTCAGACTGGTGAATTCGTCGCCATCATGGGACCTTCCGGTTCAGGCAAGAGCACTTTGTTGAACATTCTGGGTTGTCTGGACCGCCCGACCAGCGGTGAATACCGTCTGGCAGGGGAGGAGGTGGGCAAATTGACGCGCACTGAGTTGGCGCGCGTGCGCAACCGCAAGATCGGCTTTGTCTTTCAGTCATATAACTTGCTACCACAAGCCAGCGCGCTGCAAAACGTCATGTTGCCAATGATTTACCGAGCCGATGGTTCAATTCCAGCCAAAGAACGCCGCGAACGCGCCCTGGCTGCCCTGACCGCGGTGGGTCTAGCAGAGCGCGAACGCCATCGCCCGACCGAGATGTCTGGAGGGGAGCAGCAACGCGTGGCAATTGCCCGCGCTTTGGTCAATGACCCATTGCTCATCCTCGCCGATGAACCGACCGGTAACCTAGATTCACGCTCCGGTCAGGAGATCATGGCGATCCTGCACGAATTGAACCAGCGTGGACGCACCATTGTCATGGTAACCCATGACCCCGAGATCGCTGCCCATGCCCAACGCACCTTACATATGCGCGATGGACATATTGAACGCGACCATCTGAATCAGCACGAGCCAATTGAGACCCACCAAGGAGATTGAGATGAAGGCGGCGGAAATTACCCAAATCGCTTGGGAAGGGCTTTCCCGCAACAAATTGCGCTCCCTGCTCACCATGCTGGGTGTCATCATTGGGGTAGCCGCAGTGATCATCATGATTGCTATCAGCGCAGGTACCGAAGCGGAGATCGCTGAACGTATTGAGACTCTGGGTACCAACTTGCTGTTCGTAAGCCCCAGTTTAGATTTAAGTCGCACCGGTCCAGGAGGGCGCCAACCAGGTTTCCCAGGCAGTGCTAATTTTCTCACTTTTGATGACATGGAAGCCATTGGCAAACTCGAGGGGGTGAGTGGCGTAACGACCGAACGCAATACCGCCCAACTGGTCAAATTCGGCACCACCGCGATAGATGGCGTCTCGATGATCGGAACAACCCCTGATTATCCGCTAGTGCGAGGTCTTGAGGTGGGAGAGGGACGCTTTATCAATCAAAACGATCTCGAGCGAAAAAACAAGGTTGCCGTGCTAGGCTATAGCCTAGCCCAGGACCTCTTCGGCGACCACGATCCCATCGGACAAAAGATCATCGTAGGCAATACCAAACTGACGGTGGTAGGGGTGATGGCAGAGAAGGGTGTGGTTGGGAACACTGATTTCGATTCGCGCCTATATGCTCCCATCACCCTGGTCTTCGAAAAGTTCACCCCGGCGATGTTCGGTCGCGTAATGGGAAATCAGGTCAATTCCATCACGGTCAAGGTGGAAGACAAAACCAAGATGGAAGAGGTGATCTCGCGCATCCAGATTCTGCTGGCAAAGCGCCATGATAGCACCTTGGAGGACCTCCCGTATACCGTGCGAACCCAGCAGGACATCATTGAAACTCAAGAGGCAACCACCGAAGCATTTCGCTCCTTGCTGGCTTGGGTGGCAGCCGTATCGCTCGTCGTCGGTGGCATCGGCATCATGAACATCATGTTGGTCAGCGTGACCGAGCGCACGCGCGAGATCGGCATTCGTCAGGCAGTGGGCGCAACTCCAGCAGCAATCCGCTGGCAATTCCTGGCAGAGGCTCTGATGCTCAGCCTGGTGGGAGGGTTGATCGGCGTCATAATAGGTGTAGGCGGCTCCTGGTTGTTTGAACGCTTGGGTGATATGCGCACGGTGGTGGTGCCTAATTCGATCCTGCTGGCATTCACCTCCGCTGCCGCCGTAGGCATCTTCTTCGGCTTCTACCCAGCGAACAAAGCCGCTCAACTTGACCCCATCGAAGCACTACGTCACGAATGAAATCTTTATTTTATGTTAGGAAAGAGGTGAAACGACGATGAAAATACAAATCCATTGGATGGTTTTCGCCACTATAATTATGTTGATGTTCATCACGGCTTGTAGCAGCAATGCTACAAGTACCACTCAAACGCAGAGACCGATTGGCACCCCCGATCAGTTTGGCGAACGAGAACTCTCTGAACCGATGAGATTGGCACTAGGCATACTTAAACTGGAAGATACTGACCTGGCAATCACCGCCGATCAAGCTAATGACCTTCTGATGTTGTGGCAAGCCTATCAGTCCATGAGCAACAGTGAGACCACCGCTGAAGTGGAACTTGATGCCTTGATTGCTCAGATCAGGGAAACCTTGACAACCGAACAACAGCAAGCAATCAATCAGATGCAGTTAACCATGGAAGACATGGCGAATCTCTTCCAATCTTTAGGGTTGGAGATGGGCATGCCTTCACAGCCGATGTTGCAACAGACGCCTGGCGCCAACTTTCCAACCCCTCAAGCAAGGGGTGAAGGTGGACCAATGATGGGCGGTCCTGGCGGACCTCCAGGTGAGGGAATGTTCATGATGCCACCCGATAGCGAGCAAGGGCAGGCAACGCTAAGCCCATCGCTCCAGGCAACCCGCCAAGCTATGCGAGAGATGCGCCAGAAATACAGCCTCAACCCAATGTTACTCAATGCGCTTATCGAGTTGCTCAAAAGCAAGGTGCAAGGAACGCCAACCCCATGAGAATCTTCCAAACCCTTGCCCTCTTTCCCTTTGTATCCAGAGGTAGGAGTTTGAGAGATGACCAAAACGCTCCTGATAGTGGATGACGAAGAGCGTTTGCTCTCGTTCCTGAAAGCCTATCTCACCCGAGAGGGTTTCCGCGTGGTGACTGCCAGAAACGGTCGCGAGGCGCTGTTTGTGGCACGTCAAGAAAAACCTGACTTGATCCTCTTAGATATCATGATGCCACAAATGGATGGCTATGAGTTCATGCGCTTGCATCGCAAGGAACGTAATACGCCTATCATCTTACTGACAGCGAAGGTGGAGGAGAATGATAAGATCATTGGATTGGAATTGGGTGCGGATGATTACGTAACCAAGCCCTTCAGCCCACGCGAGTTGACCGCACGTGTGCGCGCTGTACTGCGCCGCGTGGGTCTAGAGGCACCTAAGGCAGAACTCTTGCGGGTAGGTGATTTGGTGATCGATCGCGATAGCCATCTGGTAACCCGCAACGGCGTGCCTCTTGACCTGACTCGCTCGGAGTTTGAGTTGCTGGCGGCGCTTGCCTCATCCCCAGGACGCACCTTCACCCGCCTGGATTTGCTCGATTATCTGCAAGGCACGGCTTATAGCGGCATCGAACGATGCATTGATGTGCACATCAAGAACCTGCGTAAGAAGATCGAGGACGACCCACACCGACCACGGTATATCGAGACCGTCTATGGGGTCGGCTACCGCATCAGACTCGAGGCGAGCCAGGGGCAACGTCCTGAGGAGGCTTAATTTGCGCTCGTTAACCTGGAAGTTGGTGCTTTCGTTTTGGCTGGTCAGCCTGGTGGGCATCACCGTGGGTACACTCTTTGCCGCATGGGTCAGCCTGCGCGAGTTCAGACGCCTGACCGTAGTACAAGACCAAGACTTGCTAGCCGCCCAACTGACCACGTTTTACCAATTGAACCAAGGATGGCAAGGCATCGAGACGGCTCAATTTCGCCAAAAGGAATGGATTGGGCTGAACCATGGGCGTGGCTTTATCCTAGCCGATGCCCAAGGGCATGTCCTTCTCCCTAGCGCAGAAGCCATGGTGGGGCGCGTGCTGACGCCTGAACAGCTTGAGCAGGCACGCCAACTTGAGGTGAATGGACAGGTCGTCGGGGTATTGTGGTTTGTGCCAGAGCCGACTGGTCAACGTCCGCCTCCGCCAACGGCGAGCATCCTACAACGAGTGTGGCGTGATTTGATTGCAGGAGGATTAGCAGCCACAGCCCTCTCCCTGATTTTAGGCTTCCTTCTCGCTCGCAATTTCATCCATCCAATCAAGTCCTTAGCCATTGCCACACAGGCGGTTGCACGAGGGGATTTCGAGCGCAATGTACCTATACAACGTCAGGATGAAATCGGAGTGCTGGCGCGCTCTTTCAATGAAATGATTGCCCAACTGAAACGCTCGCGTGATCTACGCCGCCAGATGACCGCTGACATCGCCCATGAACTGCGCACACCGCTCAGCCTGATCTTGGGTCACGCCGAGGCAGTGAGCGAGGGTGTGCTTCCCCCCACCCCTGAAGCATTGGAGACTATCCACGATGAAGCCCGACACCTTGCCCGCTTGGTGGAGGATTTGCGCACCCTCTCCCTCTCTGAGACGGGCGAACTTTCCCTGATGGTGCGCCCACTCTCTCCCAGCAACTTACTGGCTGAGGTGAGCGATTCCTATCGTAACCTGGCAAGACTGCAAGGTATCACCCTCGAGGTGCAGATTACACCTAACTTGCCCGAAATCAACGGTGATGCAGATCGGCTGAACCAGGTGTTGCACAATTTGTTGGATAACGCCCTTCGCTATACACCAACAGGCGGACGAGTGACCATCTCCGCCCATCCTTCGGATGGAGGGGTTAAGTTACGTGTACAGGATAGCGGTCCGGGCATCCCTGCCGAAGACCTACCAAACGTGTTCGAACGCTTTTATCGTGGTGATAAGACACGCCATCGCGGTGAAGGCGGTGCTGGTTTGGGATTGGCGATCGCCAAATCGTTGATCGAACTACATCATGGGAGAATTTGGGTAGAAAGCCAACTAGGAGAAGGAACCACTTTTTTCATCTGGCTGCCGGCGGCGACATGAACCCTCTTAGGGGGCACGGAGTGTCGTGCCCCCTACTTTTTGTAATTACATCTTTTCCAAATATACCCCTTCGTTTTTTTTTCAAAGTCAATGAATGGGGGAACGACTAGAAAGTGGATGCGGAACCAGGGGAATTCAATGGCTATCCCTAGATGATGACGCACAAAGGAGATCAACGGTCGGTAAACCGGAAACACGCCGTTATTGGTGATGTGGTAGCCATCTAACAACAGGAGAAAGCGGTTTTCATACCTCCATACGAGTAGGGGATGCGCTGCGATTTGTAAGTGGTTCTTGTAGAGGTTCATGGTTTCTCCTTCCTCAATGGATTTTTGAAATGGTTGCCGAGGGGCGTCACTGATACATTTCTGCTGCAGGGCTTATCGTGGATTCTGCCACTCGATAGTTTCGCCTTCGTCAATCCTCCGCTAATTATCCCAAGTCATGAACTCAACCGATGAACGTACTACCGTTAGAAAGTGTATCGGATATCTGACTTGAATTCTCTGTTTCTAAATTCATTGAGGACCATCGAATTACCCCCTCATGTGATTATATCGAATTTGTGGAACCAGGCAACCGTATTTTCCCGCATTCTTCGGGGATATTGCATACACTTATCTCAAGGAATGGAAATCATGTTTTGACCAGATGACCGTTGAGGCAAATCACATCTGTGTGTCCGCTCTTGAGGATTTGCAGATATTCCTCTCTGCTTTTTCCAGGGTTGAAGACTGCAAAGGCATGGCAAACGGGACATTCTGTATCGTAGGCATCTGTATAAATGGGCTGAAAGGTGAACCCAAATGTGGTCAGCAATAGACCCCGAACCAAGGCACCGGCAAAATTTTCCACATCAAATTTATTGTATAGGGTTTGTCCTTGCACCTGTTGCCGCCGCCATCCAGATGAGTAATTCATCAGGGTGTTGCGGTCAATGCCCAGGTAATTTACCGCCTCCTCTTCCGTACACCATCCAGGAACCCGTGTGTGAAAATAACCCAGAGTGCTTGTGGGACCGACTCGATTCGGAGACTTGAATCGGTTGTATATGTAAGGGTCATATATGAACCCCACGTTTTGGTACCACTCATACTGTTGACGAAAAATTTGCTGTCGTCCTGCTTCATCCCACTTCCTAGCCAATTCTGGATCAATGAATTCGACAATTTTATAGATGGCAAGGATAATCCCAACCAAGACGAGAAAGAAATCCATCATCCCTCCTTTGCCACAAATGTATGAATTTATCCTTGACCGATTATGCCTTGTGTGAAATCACTTTGATCACAGATTGCCTCTACCCCCAAACCCGAACAAATGAAACAATCCATTTACCCACCGATAAACAGGCATGGATTCTGCCTCATTTCGTCGTTTTTGTCAACCGTATTTTTCCTTACCCCAAAGAATAAATAACTACACCTTGACAGATTCACCCCATTCTGTTATAGTTCCTTTTGAGTAACGTGCCTGGTAGTTTTCGCAGTAAGCAGTAAAGTCAGAAGCTCAGGCTGGTTTGCCTGAGCCTTTTTTCATGCTTCAAGAAGACCATGGCAGCACTCAACAACCATATATATCTGTAAAGGAGTAAAACAAATGTCTGAAAGGACAACCGGAACCGTCAAATGGTTCAATAAAGACAAGGGCTATGGCTTCTTGGAACAGGACAATGGAGAAGATGTGTTCGTGCATTACAGTGCCATCCGAAGCGATGGTTACCGCTTGCTCATCGAAGGTCAGCGTGTGGAATTTTCTGTAGAACGTGGACCGAAGGGATTGCAAGCCAAAGACGTTGTGGTTCGGTAAGCCAAACAACCATTGACCAAAAACCTCCCGCGAGTTTCGTCAGAAAAACACTTGCGGGAGGTTTTTTATCTAAATTTTTTGTCATAAATGGGTTGTTACTTTCATCACTATATTTTTCAAAGACTTTTATATATAATACTTATTGAGAATAATTCTCAATAAGTTGTCTAAAGATGGATAGCAAAGAACGGCTAACGCTTCTCCTTCATGCTGCCAATCAACGACTCACACGCCAACGCTTGTTGATCCTGAAGATACTCGAAAAGTCTCGCCAGCACCTCGATGCTGAAAGCCTCTTCCATCAAGCCCGAGAGCATGACCCTGGGATCAGCATGGCAACGATCTACCGAACTTTGACACTTTTCAAGGAGATTGGGTTCGTGCAGGATGATCGTTTGGGCGAGAACCATGCTCACTTCGAGAAAGTGGGTGATCATCCTCACCACCACTTCACCTGCATTAAATGCGGCTGTGTCATCGAATTCACTGCTCCAGAAGTGGAAAGAGTCATGCATCGGTTGAACCACGATCAAGGATTGGTCATCACTGAAGCGAACTTATCGCTCGTGGGTTATTGTGACCCATGTAGCAAGAGTGGAATATCGTCAAATGAATGAATCGCACAAAAACCTACTCCGTATATGGCACCGATGCCGACGAAGGTGGCGCGGGATGGACAGGCAAAGAGAGGATGCGCTTGAGCCCACCACACGCCAGGGTAGCCAATCCGAATCCAACAGGCGAATGTGGCTGAGCGACCTCCCGACAGGCACAAAAGCCGTCATTTGCTGCTTGGGTGGAGGTAAATGGCTCTCTGCCCGGGCTGCTGCTCTAGGGTTTACTCCAGGGGCTGAGGTGACCGTGTTGCAAAATTATGGTCATGGTCCGGTCATCGTGATGGTGCGTGGGGCACGTATTGCCCTTGGGCGCGGTGAAGCACGCAAAATCCAGGTGGAAGTCTGAACAAATGCAAACGATTTGCCCATCTGAGAGGTCCTTCCGAATGGACTATCACAATCATTTATGGTTGGCTCGATGCCATACGAACTCCTCCACACCCATTCGATCCTCTCACATCCTCGAACAGCACTCTCAGGCGAACCTAAATGAAAAGACGATCACCATTGCCTTGGCGGGTCAGCCCAATGTAGGTAAGACCACGGTCTTCAATATGTTGACCGGTTTAAACCAACACGTGGGCAACTGGCCAGGCAAGACCGTTGAACGCAAAGAAGGCATTCTCAACCTTCATGGACGAACGATCCACCTGATAGATTTACCGGGCACCTACAGCCTAACGGCTAATTCGGAAGAGGAACGCATCGCACGGGATTTCATCCTTCAAGAAAAACCACAGGTGGTTATCGTCATCGTCAATGCGGCAACATTAGAACGTAATTTGTACCTAGTGGCTGAGTTGCTCGCGTTGCCCATTCCTTTGGTCATCGGATTGAACATGACCGACGTCGCCGAACAGCATGGCATTCATGTCGAAGCACACGTTTTAGAGGCTGCCTTGGGAGCCCCTGTTGTGCCTTTGGTCGCCTCGAAGAACCGTGGACTTCGTGAACTAATTGAAACCGCTTTGCGCCTCGTTGACGAACCACATACCTTCAAACCCAACCGCCCCGAGATCCGACCAGAACATCAACAGATACTAAAAAACATTGAACACTCACTCGGCGACAAACTCTCCCATCGCTACCCGACCGATTGGGTGGCGCTCAAACTATTGGAGGGGGATGCCGAGATCACCGAAATGGTACGCAGTAACCTTCCTCAAGAATGGGAAAACATTCACAAGATGTTGATGCAACACGAAGATGCCTATCTAGATGTTGCCAGCGGACGCTACGAGTGGATCGGTCGCATGGTGCGGGCTGCAGTGGTCAAGCCAAAAGTCGGCATCATCACCCAAACCGACCGCTTAGACCGCATCGCCACCCACCCGGTTTGGGGGTTGTTGGTGCTTCTGGGCATCTTTGGCTTGGCATTCTGGCTCACCTATACAGCCGCCATGCCCGTGGTCAATTGGCTCGATGTCAACGTCGTGGGCGTTTTCTCTGAACGATTGCGTAACATGTTGGAGACGACACCAATCTGGTTTTCTACACTGATGACAGAGGGCATTCTGGGTGGTGTCGGCACAGTGCTTACTTTTTTGCCTATTCTGATGGTCTTTTTCATTATTCTAGGCTTCTTGGAAGATGTAGGATACATGGCGCGCGCAGCCTATGTGATGGATCGCTTCATGCACTGGATGGGGTTGCACGGGCGTTCCTTCCTTCCCCTTTTTCTTGGATTCGGTTGCAATGTTCCAGCAGTGATGGGAACGCGGATAATCGAAGATCGCCCTGCCCGCCTGATGACCATCCTTTTAGCACCGCTCGTTCCATGCACCGCTCGACTGGCTGTGCTTGCCTTCCTAGCGCCAGCCTTCTTCGGGCATGCTGCGGCATTGGTCTCTTGGGGATTGATTGCCGTGAATCTGATAGTGCTTGCGTTGATCGGTATCCTCGCCCACCGGGTTATCCTTAAAGATGTCCATACTGCATTCATCATGGAAATACCTCTCTACCACCTGCCGAATGTCCGCACGATTGCTTTGTTCGTCTGGAACAACACCCTTGCCTTCCTCAAAAAAGCCGGCAGCCTCATTCTGCTCTTCTCTGCGATCCTATGGTTGTTTTCAACCTTGCCCGGAGGAGACATCGAACACAGTTGGCTGGCAGATTTCGGGCGCATGCTCGAACCTCTCGGGCGCCTGGTTGGATTGACGGATTGGCGGTTGATCGTAGCCTTAATGAGCAGTTTTGTTGCCAAGGAGAACACCATCGCCGCCTTGGGCATCCTTTATGGCAACATTGCCGAGAGCGGGCTCGCCCAATATGTCGCTTCTAAGTTAACCCTTCCCTCCTCGCTTGCCTTTATCGTCATTCAGATGCTGTTCATTCCTTGCATTGCCACGCTCGCTACCATTCGCCAGGAGAGCGGCGGCTGGAAATGGGCGCTCACCAGCATTGCACTTCAATTGGCTCTCTCATTGATCGTCGGTTTTTTAGTCTATCACCTTTTTACGTGGATTACATGGATGGTGGGGTAAGATGTTGAAAGAAGTGTTGCAGGCAATTGCCCAAGACGACCGAGTATTCTCCTTAGACCATCTAGCGCAGCAAGTGGGCATTCACCAGGATTTACTGAAGCAGATATTGACAGACCTGGTTCGAGCAGGATACCTACGCGCCCTTGGAGAAACGTGCTCGCAGGAATGTGACCACTGCCCTTTGATCTCCGCCTGTCTCACCACCCAGCCCCTCAAGGTTTGGGTTTTAACAGAGAAGGGCATTCACTTCATACGCAAACAAGCCATAAATAGGTAAATCCATTGCCACAAACAAAGGGGAAGAGTTAGAAATCATCACTGCAGAAAACCCCCACGCAGTTTACAACCTCCAGAACAGGATCAGCCCAATGATCAATGTGATAAAACACACCAAAGTCAATCGCCAACCAATTTGGAAGAAGTCGCGAAACTGATAATTGGCAGGCGCAATCATCAAGGTGTTGACCGGGTGAGCAATAGGTGTAAGGAACGACGCTGAGCAGCCAATTGCCGTTGCAACTGCAACTGCCTGTGGATTGGTGTGCATGGCGATGGCGGCGCTGATCATGATCGGTCCGGTAACCAACGCAGTGACCTGACCTCCCATCACTTGTGTGAGCAACGAGGATAATACATACGCACCAGCAGCCAACCCCAAAGGTCCAAGCGGCTCGACTATCCGAAGGATATGCTCACCAAGCATCTGAGCCAGACCGGTGTTCGTCATTGCCAGGCTGACCGAGTACATGCCAGCAATCAAGACAATTGCCTGCCACTCGATCGAGTGATAAACCTCTTCGATGTTCAACACCTTTGTCAATACCAGGAACAGCGCCCCAACCAACATAGCGAGGTGAACTGGCACGCCCAGGATCGAGGCAACAATGGAGACGGCTAAGGTGGATATTGTCAAAGATGCTTGCCCACGTTGCACAGTCTGACCGCCGAGGTCAGGCTCTAGAACGATGAAGTTTGGATTCTTTCTCAGACGACTCAAATGCCTTGGCGAGCCAATGAGCAGCAGCGAATCGCCCATCATCAAGGGGAAATTCCCTACATCGGTGCGGTAACTTCGACCACCGCGAAAGAGTGCCAACGCCGTGAACCCGTATCTCGTGCGGAACTCCAGTTCGCGCAGAGTGTGTCCTAGGACAGGCGAGTGTGGCGATGGCATAATTTCAATGAGCGATACCCCACGTTCGCTGATATGTCCATCAGATTTCTCGCGTCCGATCTTCAACCCAACTTCGGTCAGTGCACTGACCCGCTCCTCTCTACCAACAATCAATAAGATGTCGTTTGGATAGACAATATGATCGGACGAGGGGGCAAAGATTGCTTGATGTCCATGCCATACCCCTGCAATGGCAAGCCCGAAACGCTCACCAATACGACTTTCCGCGAGGGATTTATTCGCCAAAGGCGACTCGGGTAACACCTCCGCCTCCCATAGACGTTCACCTAATCGGTAATATTCTTCGAGTTCGCTTCTGGTTATTCGCGCTAGCATCTGCTCAGGCATGGGATCGCGATCTGGCAACCATCGCCAACCGATAAGGGTGAGAAAGGCAATGCCCACGACGGCAATCAATCCACCCGTCGGCAAGAACGCCAGGATATGCAAAGCGGGTTGAGGGGGTTCGGCGGTCATCAAGAGATTGCTGACAAGGATATTGGCGGTTGTGAAATAGGTTGCCGCACCACCCAACAAACTGCCATAAGCCACAGGAATGAGTAACTTACTGGGTTTGATCCCGGTGCGCCGCGCAACTTCCATGGCGCTGGGCAGCACCAACGCCCCTGCTGCCAAATTGTTCATGACCAGCGATAACAGTGCAGTTGTGCCAGAAAAAAGGGCAATCAGTTGCCGCTCGGATTGACTAACCTTGAGCAGGTTGTGAGCAACCCACCGCATAACGCCTGATCGCTCTAGGCTATGCGTAAAGACGAACAGACTCAGTAAGGTCAAAATAGCCGGTTGGCTCAGACCGGAAAACGCTTTAAGCGCCTCATTAGGATGATGGGCTTTACCGATCACCCCCATGCCCAGATACTGTGCAAGAGCCAATGTAAGTGCAATCAACAGGGCAGCCACGTCAGCACGAAGTCGCTCAAGCCCAACCAGCACCAACGGAATAGCAACTACAAGGATCAGAAATATTTGCTCAGAGGTCATTTCTCATTCGCGAAACAAATTCTTTAATAGGCTATAATCTGAAAAATACCTTGTTATTTTATCATCAGGTCATTCAAAAGGAGAAATAAGGCAAGAATGGCAATTCTGGATGAATTATTGAATGCTTTGCCAGAGGACATCTCAGTACGGTCGGTGTGGGTTGGGGCACATTGGACAGTGGTATGCAGCAAACATTGCGGTCTTGCCTCCACGGTCCTTCCCAGTGGTCCTCATGGACATGCCTTGGTCAGAGAGGCGGGAACTCTACATCGCAAAAGTGCTCGCCTATTGGCAGAATATGCCTGTTCAGATGACCCTCTCGAAGCAAGCATCGGCGTAGCAACAATCAATTCATTGATAGATGTAGATGAACGAAACATACAAGATATCAATGCAGCCGAGGTGATCGCTCATCACGGGAAGAGCAAAACCGTAGCCCTGGTTGGGCATTTTCCGTTTATCCCTCAACTACGCACTCAGGTTGGGCGCTTGTGGGTCATCGAACAGAAACCCGCCGAGGATGAATATCCTGCCGAGGCAGCGGTTGATTTAATACCTCAGGCAGATGTAGTTGCCATCACTGGCAGTGCCATCATCAACCACACCCTCGATGGGCTACTCTCCCTCTGTCCTCCTCACGCCTTGGTGTTGGTCTTAGGTCCGAGCACACCGCTTTCGCCGATCCTCTTTCAACACGGCGTAGACATCCTATCTGGGGTACGTGTCACCGATGAGAATGCGGTCTTGCTCACCATTGGACAGGGTGCATCTTTTCGGCAGGTGCAAGGTGTCCGCTTGGTCACTCTAGTACGAGATAAGCCATCTGTCTCTCGAGTGGCTGATTCTGGTTAATCTAACCAAATGGCTAAACCCAAAAAAAGAAGAGATTGGAGTAAATCCGGACTTTCATTTGGGCTAAGAAACCTTTGCCCTACGCCACAGAGGAATACCACCGAGGCGATGAAGGTACTTTTGGATGGCTTCCTTCATCGTTTCCTCGTTCAGCCAAAAAGTGCTGATTTGAGAGGCATGGGCAGCCACTGCCTCTTGCCATGCTCGCAAACCTGCCTCGGAGATGGGGTGAAGGGTGCTTTCCAAACCCTCGAAAAGCATCTTATCTTTGGCGTCAATACGTTCAACATAGGGATAATCTGCATAGTACCAAAGAGGAATTCCCAATTTCTCGGCAGCTGCACGGGTAAGCAGGTGATCCACGTGCCCTCCAATCGTTAAAGGGCAGACCAAATTCACGTTGGGCGGCAATTGTTCCTCGATCAAAGCCTTCACGGTATCAATCAAACTCCTCTCCGATGGGTGTAAACCACCGAGCAAATCCTCTTCTGAGAGATATAGAGGCTTACCCGTCTGGGGATCAGTACGATAGATGCAATCCAGGATGGGAAAGTGTCGGTGAGCCGCACCTAGGCGAGCACAAGAGACGATGTCCTCAGCCCGACGCGTGGCTACAGCCCACACACCTGTTCCCCAACGTTCGTGAAACGACCGAGCAAAATCGGAGTATGCCTGGCTAGGTGGATCACCAGCGCAAATTGTCCAAATGCTCACCTGGCTTCCAGAGTGGACTTGTTCCCAAACCAATCCACCACAAGATAAGGCAATATCATCCAAGTGTGGAGAGAGATAAATCCATTCCATACCTGATTTCCCAACCAACATTATAATACCTTACACCCTTGTATCCAAAAAACAAACAAAACGCGTTTCTCTTAGAATATGCCAATCTGGATTTATAATTCCCACGAGACAAACATGAGCCACGAATCTTTCGTTCGTCAGAATGCCGATTTCCCATCCTCTCTCATCGCGCGCCGATTAGCCCTGTTCCCCGACACGACCAAAATAGAGGTACAAAAAGGTGGCGAGGTCCTGAGCATTGCTGGATGCTCCCTGGACGAACTAGCCGATCGCTACGGCACTCCCCTCTACATCTACGATCAGGCAACCATGGACGCCGCTGTGGTTTATTATCGCCAAGCACTGGCAACTTACCCAACCGAAAGCGGCATTACCTATGCCGGCAAGGCTTATTTATGCAAAGCCATTGCTCAATGGGCACAACAGTGTGAACTGAAGGTAGATTGCACCGGAGCAGGTGAATTAGCCATCGCTACGGCTGCTGGTGTCAGTAAAGAGAACATCCTCATCCACGGAGTCAACAAAACGCAAGCCGACCTAATCGCCGCCCTCACCCATGCCGGCATCATCGTTGTGGATCACCTGACCGAACTCAAATGCCTGATCGAAATGACTAGCCAGAGCACCGAACCAATCCCAGAAATATGGCTGCGCTTCCAGCCGGGTGTGGCGGTGGAGACACATACGTTTCTGCAAACCGGGCAGACGGAGAGCAAGTTTGGAATGAAACGAGAGGAATTTCTCGAAGCAGCACGACTCTGTCAGGTGCACCGCCTACCCCTCAAAGGATTACATTTCCATTTGGGTTCTAATTTTCGCGAGTCAACATCCATTCGTTTTGCTCTAAGTCAATCTTTGGATTTGATCGAAGCCATAGACCGAAAAGGCGAATGGACGCTTTGCCCGGGTGGTGGCTTGGCAGTAGCGTATCACGAGGACGAACTGCCGCAACCTTCTATCACCTCCTTTGTCGAATCCATCGTTGAAAAGCTTGTGAAGGAGTGCAAACAGCGACAATTGCCCCTGCCACATCTGCAGATCGAACCCGGGCGCAGTCTGATTGCTCGAGCGGGCGTTGCACTGTATCGCGTCGGAGCCGTCAAGCGGTCGCGTGAACGCACCTGGTTCTTGCTGGATGGCGGTATGGCGGATAATCCTCGTCATGCTCTTTATGGAGCGCGCTACTCTGCACTGCCGGTCCGGCGACCGAATCGTCCACCAACCCTCCAAGTTTGGATGGCAGGACCATATTGCGAAAGCGGAGACATCCTCATCGAAGCGCTGCCCTTTGCTGAGGTGCAAGAGGGTGAATGCATTGCCATCCCGGTCAGTGGTGCCTATCATTTAAGCATGGCAAGCAATTACAATGGTGCTTGCCGCCCTGCTGTGCTTTGGCTGAAGGACGGCAAAGCCCACTTGATTCAAAGACGAGAGACCCCCGAAGACTTACACCGCCGCGATCTGGATTTGCCCTAGCCACCTTTGGCTTCTGGCAAGCCGAGGTAATTCGTTCATCATGACCCAATAGAAAATTTACTCTATGCTCACCAACCCATGACGTAGGGCAACTATGACTGCCTGAGTTCGATCGGAGACGCCCAACTTAGTGAAGATGGCACTGGCATAATTGCGTACCGTCCCTTCGGAGAGGTACAACTGATGGGCAATATCTACATTGGAAAGACCACGCACCAACAATTGCAGAATCTCTCGCTCGCGCTCGCTCAGGTTGAACACTGTTGCTGGTTTCTCTTCAACGGGCAAGGATCGCTCAATGGAAGAGAACAACTTGCCGGCTACATCTGGGTCAACGTAGGTCTTACCCGCATAGGTGCCCTTGATGGCTTCGATCAGGTCTGCACGAGGTGTATCTTTCAGCAGATAGCCAGCGGCACCGCTACGAATGGCATCAAAAAGCCATTCATCATCCGCATAGGTGGTGAGCACTAAAACACGAATGTGGGGATACTTTTGGCGAATCTGGCGCGTTGCCTGAATGCCGTTCATCACCGGCATCTTCAAATCCATCAGGACAATGTCAGGTTGCAGATGGGGGATTTGCTCCAGCGCTTCTCGACCATCATAGGCTTTGCCGACCACACTTATCTCGGGATCGGAAGATAGGATGCGCTCCAACCCCTCACAAACAATCTCTTGATCATCACAAATCAATACGTTGATCATCGTTCAACGGAATAACGAGTTTCAACATCGTACCGCGCTCGGGTTGGCTGGAAACATCTAACGAGGCGCCCATCAATGCCGCTCTCTCCTGCATTCCACGCAAACCGAATCGGTCTGCGTGGATGTCCTCAGTAGGGTCGAAGCCCACACCATCATCCTGAATGGTCAAGATGAGTTTTTTATTCCGACATTCCAGAGTGACCCATAGGTTCTCTGCAGCCGCATGGCGAGCAACATTCTCCAACGCTTCCTGACAAATGCGATAGAGATTCTGTTCGATTGAGGGAGACAAGTGGTCAAGACCATTGCATAGATGGATCGTCAGGTGAAGACCAGCACGAGCAGCGGTTGTTTCTGCTAAGTTCTGAAGGGCTAACTTTAGCCCTAAGTCCTCTAGGGCAGTAGCACGTAGGTCATTCAGCACGCGCCGCGTCTCACCCAAACCCTGCCGCACAATCTGAAGAGACCGGTCTAGCATGGCGTGAGGCACAGTCAAGGAGGGGTCTAGGGCGGTCTTCATCGCTTCCAGGTTGACAGAAAGTGCGCTCAAGGTGTGCGCTAGGGTATCGTGTAACTCTCGGGCGAGCCGATTGCGTTCCCGGCTGATCGCCAGCTTCTCCAATGTTTGAGCATGCTGACTGAGTTCCAAATTAGCACGCAACAGTGCTCGTTGTTGAGCGCGTTGCGTCTCAATGAGGTGATTGACAATATGTCCCACAATGCCGTAGGAAAAAGCCCGGATGAGCGGTTGACCGAGAATCGAGAGGCTTTGCAAGAGCAATCCATTCACCAACGGCAAAAGCAACATTTCATCCATGATAGCAACTGCCATTGTGTAAAGCAACACATAGCGAAAGCGATATTGCCAAGCAATCAATACCAACGGCACAAGCAAGACAGGAAAGAGCAACCAACTGCGCATGATCAACAACGGTAGTGACCGTTCCGAGAGAGCAAAGTACTCGAACAAATTGCTGAGTATCGGTCCTAATGTGGCAATGACCAGTGCCAACGGCAGATAAAAAGGCTTCAGAGTTCGACGCAGCCATGCAGAGGAGAGAAAGAGAAAGAGCGCCAGGTATATCACCATGTTCTGAAGCGACCAACGCAGATAGGGCACCCACAATGTCCCCTCCTGAGTGGCAGTGTAGGTTACGATGACCGCGAAGTACGCCATGGCTACCGCAGCAAAGTAGCGAAAGATGACCAGCAAGCCTGCTTCGATCCTGGTGCTCATATTTCTATCATAACATAATCCATCCTCCCCTCAATAGAGGCGGTAGCAGATGTGACATAAAAGGTGATGCACGTCATCTTTTCATTGACATCCGTCATCCTCGTTCGTGATCCCTGCGACCTATCCGTTCGTACCCTGCCATCGGATAATAGCAATCGTTCGCAGACTCAAAGCATACACCAAACGGAGGAAGTCATAACATGGAACTTGCCATCCAGGTGGAACAAATCAGCAAACGCTATTCGAATCAACCCAACCGATCAGCGCTTGATTGCATCACGATGAACGTTGAACGCGGGCAATTGCATGGTTTGGTCGGTCCAGATGGTGCCGGGAAGACCACCTTGCTGCGCATTCTCGCTACGGTATTGGAACCAAGCAATGGAACGGCTCGCATACTCAACTTCGATATATTACGCCAGGCTGAAGCGGCACGCGCCCACCTGGGTTACATGCCCCAGAACTTCAGCCTCTATCCTGACCTGAGCGTGGCGGAAAACCTAGATTTCTTCGCTGAGATTCAAGGGTTGAGCGGAAAGCGTAAAAAACAACGCATCGAAGATATGCTTGCGTTCTCTCGCCTGGAACCCTTCTGCAAACGGCGTGGCGCCCAACTCTCCGGTGGTATGAAGAAGAAATTGGCTTTGGCTTGCGCGCTCATCCACGAACCACAGGTTTTGATACTGGACGAACCCACCACGGGGGTTGATCCCGTGTCCCGTCGCGAGTTGTGGAAGATGTTAGCAGAGGTGGCACAACAAGGTGTGACCGTATTGGTCAGCACTCCCTATATGGATGAAGCAGAACGTTGTCATCAGGTGGGGATTCTCTTCGATGGGCGGCTTATCGTCAGCGGAGAGCCGCGCCATTTAACCAACCAATTGCCCTTCCAGGTGGTGGAGGTCAAAGCACGCCCTCGAAAAGCCATGCGTCAGGTCGTTTCAAGCACCCCTGGCATCCTCAATTGGCGTCCGGTCGGTGATCGACTGCGCATTCAGGTTCCCAATACCAACTCTACAGCCCAGAAAGTGCTCCGTGTATTGCGCCACAATCTCACTCATGCCTCATTAGATATACGCCTCCTCCGTTTGGCGAAACCCGCCATGGAGGATGTCTTCGTCCATTTGGTCGAAAGCCAACGAGGTTCAGCATGAATGAACGTCCATATGCCATCGAGGTTCATGACCTCACCCGCAAATTCGGTCACTTCACTGCCGTCAACAAAGTGAATTTTTACATCCCCAAGGGAGAGATCTTCGGTTTGCTCGGACCGAACGGTGCCGGCAAGACCACCATCATCCGCATGTTATGCGGAATTCTGATGCCCACTTCGGGCAGTGCTACCGTCTTAGGATACGATGTCACCCATGAACCCGAGCAAATCAAGCCGCGGATTGGCTATATGTCGCAACGTTTTGCCTTATACAATGACCTGACCCCACGCGAGAACCTTGCTTTTTATGCCTCGATATACGGGGTGCGTTCGAGTCAACTTGGGCAGCGGGTGAATGAACTCATTGAGATGATTGGCTTACAAGAACAACAGAACTCACTTACCCGCAACCTCTCCGGCGCTTGGCGACAGCGGTTGGCATTGGCGTGCGCTATTGCTCACAAGCCACCTCTGCTTTTCCTGGATGAACCAACCGCCGGCGTTGATCCCATCTCTCGACGCCAATTCTGGGATTTGATTTACCACATGGCTGGTGAAGGGATCAGCGTGTTCGTCACCACCCACTACATGGACGAAGCGGACTACTGCAACACCGTTGGTATGATGTACCAAGGCGAACTGATTGCCCTCGCCAGTCCGGATACCTTGCGCGAGCAGATTCCAGGCGTGCTCTATCAGATAGACTGCGACGATCCCGGTGAAGCAGAGCAATTGCTTCGTCAATTACCCGAGATAACAGAGTCCTTTACTCAGGGCTTACTGCTCCATGTCATGGCGAAATCTGACAAAGCAAAGGAACGTATTGAAGCAACCCTGAAACAGTCAGACATCCAAGTAAGGGCTATCGAGGCAGTAGTGCCCTCGTTAGAGGATATTTTCATCCATATGATCGAGCAAAGACGTGCTCGCAACCATGTTTCATCACCATCCCAATCCCTCGAGGAGTGATCATGGAACGCCTGAAGACAATCATGCGCAAGGAGTTCTATCACATTTGGCGCGATCCGCGCACCCTAGGATTGATTCTTTTGCTTCCTGGGATGTTGTTAATCTTGCTAGGTTATGGCATCTCTGCTGAACGTAAGGGCATCCCACTGGCTGTTGCCGATTTATCCAGAAGCGAAGCCAGCCGTGAATACATTCAAAAGTTCATTGCAAGCCAAGATTTTACCTGGCAATTCGATGCCCTCAACGAAAACGAACTGCTTCGTCTCATAGACCAGGACCTCGTGGATGTAGGTATTTTGATTCCACAGGATTTCGGTCGCAAAATCGAGACCGGTCAATCTGCAAAGGTGCACTTCTATATCAATGGCTCAACCGACCCAACAGACGTACAAACCATCCAACTCAAGATCAGCGCTATCAACCAGATGACCTCTCAAAATATCCTCGCCCAACAAGTGATGCGCAATCCGAGCGGGGTGAGGTTACACGCACCCATTGATGCCTTCACCAAGACGCTATACAACCCCAACAGCGACCGTCGCCTGTTCACCATCCCCGGACTGATACCCATCATCCTGCAAGTGCAAGCGTTGCTATTGAGCGCGTTGGCGATCGTGCGCGAACGCGAACAGGGGACGATGGAACAACTGATCGTCACCCCCATCAAATCTTGGGAACTGATGCTAGGCAAGATCATCCCTTACTTAATCGTCAGCATCTTCAATTTGTTTGCCTTGTTGATATTGGGATGGCTGTTGTTTGACATCACCGTTGCCGGCTCATTATGGCAATTGATCGGTTTGAGCCTGGTCTTCATCGTTGGTTCCTTAGGCATGGGGGTATTGATATCCAACCTATCCCAATCGCAGATGCAGGCGATATATCTCGCCGTGTTTGTCATCCTCATCCCTGCCATCATCCTCTCGGGCTTGATCTTCCCGCGCGATAACATGCCCTTGGCAACCTACTTGTACAGTGAAGTGCTGCCCGTGACACACTATCTCGAGATCACGCGTGGCATCATATTGCGTGGCGTTGATGCTTCTTTACTGTTGTGGTCTTCGATTGTCCCACTGCTTGTGTTAAGCGTGGTGTATTTTGCAGCCAGTGTGCTTGTCTTTCGCAAGCGCATTTGATGTTTCAAACCTTTACCAATTCATGGAGGATACGATATGCACGTACGATCAAAATGGATCATCATCATTTCACTTAGTTTGCTTTTCCTGGCAGGGTGCAGCACCGCGCAGGTGAATGCCAACGAAGGGATACAAGCCTCTGGAGTGATCTCAGCGCACCAGGTCAAAATCTCTCCAGAGATCGGTGGCAAGGTCATTGAGGTGCATGTCAAAGAGGGGGATGCAATACAGGAAGGTCAAGTGCTTTTTCGCTTGGATGATACACTGCTCAAAGCACAGATTGACCAAGCGCAACAAGCGGTGTCATTGGCTGAGGCATCCCTCGAATCGGCGAAAGCCCAATTGGATTCGGCTCGATTGCAGGCGCAATCCGTGTTACAAAGCGCACGGGGTCAAGACCGTCAGACCCGCCTGAAAGAGTGGTCTGCACCTGTGGCGGAGGAGTTCGATTTGCCCAATTGGTATTACCAGAAAGATGAGCAAATTGCCGCTGCTCAACGCGCGGTGGATTTGGCTCGCCAGAAACTCGCCGAAGAGCAAGCAAATTTGGAAAAGACCCTCAAAGATGCCACCAATCAGGATTTTCTCGCGGTGGAAAAGCGAGTAGCCGAGGCACAGGTTGCCTATCAGATTGCCGAATTGACGTTGGAACAGGCAAAGTCAGCCAGTGATGAGGAGCGTACAGCACTTGAATCTGCTGCTCAGAAAGAATTAGACCTTGCCAAAGCAAACTTAGACTCTGCCCAAACCGATTACCAACGCATGTTGAGCTCCTCGGCTGCCGATTCCGTATTGAACGCACGCGCCCGCCTAGCGGTTGCCCGTGTTCAATTGGAAAATGCCCAAGATGAATTAGATCGCCTGCTCAGCGGCGAGCAATCCTTAGCCGTGCAGATGGCGCAAGCCAATGTGCAACAAGCCGAGAAAGCCGTTCGTCAGGCAGAGGCTTCTCTGGCACAAGCCAAGGCTGCTCTACGTCTGCTCGAACTGCAATTGGAAAAGACACTGGTCAAAGCACCTAGCGCGGGGGTTGTTCTCAGCCTGGATGTGGAAGTGGGCGAGGTCGTGGGCGCAGGCAGCATCGTCATGACTCTTGCCCGATTGGATGAGGTAACCTTAACCGTCTATATCCCTGAAGACCAATACGGACGCATACAACTGGGACAAGACGTGTCGGTTTCAACAGATAGTTACCCTGGAGAAGTCTTCCAAGGCAAGGTGGAGTACATCTCCGATCAGGCGGAGTTCACACCACGCAACGTGCAAACCGTCGAGGGGCGCAAGAGCACGGTCTATGCCGTGAAAATTGCACTGCCCAACCCCGAACATCGTCTGAAACCGGGAATGCCTGCCGACGCACGCTTTCACTAACTCCACTACATGGTGAGCCCATCTTTCATCACACCCTCCCACAAGCCTTTTCCTTGTGGGAGGGGATCATTGGCATGGTTGTGAGTCAATGAAAGCAAACCACCGGAGAGGTCTCCTCGCTATCCTTTCCTCCTCCGACCGTTCGTTCAATAGTTCATCTCTCAGGATATCCCCTGACGATCAAGGGTAAATGCACCCAATGCAATTGTTGCCAAATCTCTCCACCATCTTCTTGGTTCATCGTACCAATATACAGGGATTGATTGAAGATGGCAGCGGCTTTATCGAAATAATCGGCAAAGACATTGTTGGCATCGCCCCATCCCTCAGCGACAACCTGGCGCCAGGTTTCACCATCCTTAGATTGCCATACCTCTGCGCCTGTGTTCACATTGCTGAAGACAAGGTATAGGTGTTTACCGAAGGCAATCAGCCCATAAGGACGGGAATTCTGTGGATTACCCAAACCATCGGTGATGACCGCAGACCAATTCACCCCGTCCTCAGAACGCCAGACCTGTCCGCCATTTGGATTACGTAGACCGATATAGAAATTCCCTTTGAATTCCGCCATGGCGGAAACATGGGTGTTACCCGCATCACCCAAGCCATCGGTGAAGACGGCAGTCCAGTGGATGCCATCTTGGCTACGCCAAAGTTCTGCAATGCTGGTGGTATCTTGGATACGTGATATTCCTACATAGAGACGCCCATCGAAAACATCCATGACCAAATCTGGAAACGTAGGACCTACTCCAAAACCATCCTCGTTGACCTGTTGCCAACTTCCTGGATTACCATTCGCACTGCGCCAGATTTCCACCCCGTTCCCTGTGCCCCCAAGGGCAGGAGGTACATTGGCTGTGGCAACATAAAGGTCATTCGACAACACAGTAAAAGCGGTGAACCCATAGTTGTTGGCATCACCGAACCCCCCAGAGGCTACTTGTTGCCAAGAAGTGCCATTGTAACGCCATATTTCACCACCCTCATCGAAATTGCCAGTTCCGACATAGAGACGAGAATCAAAGGGAAGAGCACAAAGGACTTCGGTATTGGAGACCGTCCACGAAGGGGTTACTTGGCTCCAGGATTGTCCATTACTTGTCCGCCATATTTGCGCACCGTTGTCGTTCCAGGTTCCGGCATACAACCATCCGTCGAGAACAGCCAGGGCGCTAATGGTGTTGTTCGTCGGATCACCGAAGACACTGGTGTTGCTTTGTTGCCAACCCAAGGCACCGGATTGTGCACTTGCCATTTGGATCACCGCGAAAAACAGTAGAAGCCCTACCACTAGAGCGGTGGATAGGGTTACGATGACCGTTTTCTTCCAAACGCTGTTCATGGCTATCCTTCCTTTCTTTTTTCTATGATTTCTTAAATTGTGAATATCAGCAACCTGAACCTCGTATGATCCCACACGACTTGCCTCATGGGGGCGCCGGCTGTTTGAGTGCCAAGGGTAGATAGAGGCGCTTTGTGATGATAACCACCAGCTCTCCAGTGGTGTGATCGAACTTCAACGGCGTTGCCAGTCGGAGGGAGCCAAATCCCAGCACCCTATTGTCCTCCTGGTTGTCTCCACCGGGATTGATGAGGATATAATCGCCCTGCGCAAAGCCCTGGGTGCCATCCGTCTTGAGCGTCGTGGCACCTTTGGTGGCGCTTGCGCTGAGGGTTGTCCCGCTCAATACTTCCTCACAGCGGGAGAATTCGGAGGTGTTGCCGTCCTGATCAATGGCGGTAGCGGTGATGAACTCACCCCTTGCCACATCCGCCTGAGAGAAAGTGGTGTTGATGAGCGCATAACCGGCGAGGTCGGTTTTGACCTCAAGAGCACCGAGGAAGCGCTCACCCTCGCCGTAGCCGGACTCGTCGCAGGCCTGGTTGGCAAAGAACTCGATGGTGTAGGACTTGCTGCCCAGACCAGTACTGAAGGTGGCACCGATGTGCAGGTCACCGTTGGTAGTTACCGCCGCAAAGCCTAAGACAGGATAATTGAGCAAACCGTTCGGTCCTATGTCAGCGTCGCCCATGTCGTTGAGCGTGGGACCCGCTGGGTCGAGATCTAAGCCGAGCCCGACATTGTCGTAGATGGAATTTGCCGAGATGCGGTTGTGGTCTATCTCTTCCCACCCGGTGGATTTTTGTAACCAAACGCCGACCTGATTGTGGTGAATGGTATTGGCGGTGATGTCGGTCTCACGGACTCTATCTAACCAAATCCCGAAATCATTATCATGGATAGAGTTGTTTTCGATCGTAGTATCGATCACACCGCTGATCACACGCACACCGTATAGGTTATAGGCAATGGTGTTGTTTTCAACGGTAGTGCCAGGAACATCGCTCTCGATGAGAACGCCATATTGATTGCCTATTGGAGTGGCGCCTTCTGCTGTGGTCAAGATTTTCCCGATGATGTTTTCGCGTACAAAGTTGTTCGACGATTTTTCCCCGTATACAGATACACCTTGATTGATATCCGCAATGGTGTTACCAATGACCTCGTTGCCTACTGAATCAAGAATAGCCACTCCGGTGCTCTCCCTCACATTGGGAGGGGCGATGATTGGTTCCACCCCGTTGGCAGCGATGCCGATGAGGTTGCCCTGGACAACATTGAGTGGGCTTCCATCAATCAAGACACCCGCCGCCTGGTTCCCGGAGATCACGTTGCCCTCGCCCGGCGCCAGTCCACCGATTACGTTCTGTGAGGCGCCGTCCTCAATCCGAACGCCATAGTATTGAACGGCACATTCAGGTTCCTCCGGTGTCTCCATTCCCGTTATGTCTGTTCCGATGAAATTGCCCTGGATCACGTTGCCAGTGGCTGCGAGCCCGCGGATCAAAATGCCGTAGGTCTCGTTTTGTTCGAAAGGGCTCAATGTAATGAGGTTGCACGCCCGATTGCAGACCCCGGGATCATGGTCCGCGCTGCCGATGCGATTGTTGTCGGATTCGATCAGGATGCCGCCTTTTTTGCTCTTAGTGTAAATGGCGCCGGACTCAATGCCTATGAAGTTGCCCTCCAGTACGTTACCGCCGCGCTCAGCCAGCCGTATGGCAGGTTCTTGGAAGCCGGTAATCTCCAGCCCTCGCACCTCGCTATTTCCGGCGGTGATATCGAGCCAGGCATTGTTTATCTTGACCCTTTCGCTGCCCGGCTGAGTGGTGCCGTCAATGACCACGGGGTCGGTGATGTGCAGTTCGGAAAATTCGGGATTTGAAAAATAATATGCTCTCCCGTCGGGAATATCAAAGGTGATCGTATCCTTACCTGCTCTGGCGTTCGCCTCCTCGATGGCAGCCAGGAAAGTGCACTCGTCATCTCCGTTGGGCAGATCATAGCCCGTGTCGCAAACGCCATCCCCCGGATCGCTGTCGTGCCGACCCAAGTCTTCCGAGGCGTTGACGATGAGCTTGCTGGGCAATGCCTGCCAGGATACCCATTCACAGGACCTTTCTGCGGTTACCTGCTGCACTCCTCCGCCGTTCGGGTCCATGACCCAAACATGATAAGCCTCTCCCCTTGTGCTGATGTAGGCGATCATCGTGCCGTCTGGAGACCAGGCGGGAGCGAGTGCCTCCTCGTCAGTTGACGAAAGGATTGTCACAGTTCCGTCAGGCCAAGAAACGGTGGCAATTTGGTAATGGTCATATAGTCCACTGGGGGTTATCAACTCGACAGCCAGGAAATCGCCATCGGGCGACCAGTCGAGATGATCAAATTTCTGTGCAAACTCCCACAGTGGTGGTGTGGCTTTGCTCTGCACAAAAGGGCTAGCCCCAGTGCCATCGGGTTTTATCGTCCAGATTCCCTGCAGACGGTACCCACTTCCCTCGATCGACTCATACCGCTTAAAGGCGATGAGGTCCTCCTCAGGGTCGGGATGCCATGTGGGATCGCGGCTAGAGATTAAACTACCAGAACTTTCCAGGGCATCAAAAGTCAGTTGCGTCTCCTCTTTCGTCTCCAGGTCAATGACGTAAATGTTAGCAGCCCGGTACGATCCTGGAAGATCCCGTGAGAATGCCAGTTTCTTACTATCGGGAGACCAGGTGGGCGAGCCGTCGCCCTGCACCAGGGCGACGTCATCGCTGCCATCGGCTTTGGCAACATGGATGTAGTTGTCGAGGTAGTAGGCGATCTTCGTCCCGTCAGGCGACCATACCGGTTTGAAGCCGGTCACAGGAGCTGACGTCTTGCCCGTTCCATCGAGGTTGATCAGGTAGATTGGGTTGGAGGCGGAACATACATTTTCTACCGGCACTTGGTAAGCGATCATACCGTTCTCGCCCGGGAAGGCAGCCTGGGAGGGCTTGACGAACAGGTCGCCCGCAACCAGAGACGACAGTGCAAGGCTAACGCTTGTGGCAAGGATGACCACCAGCGACCATGCCCACTGAATATGAGAAAAGGAACGAGTGTTCATAGGTTCTCCTGATTTAGGAACAGATTTGTGTTAACAAAGCCCCTCGCCAGGTTGCTCAACGTGACGCCACCAACTTTGCTCCAATGCACCTCAGCATCGCTAGAAGCCGGACACATTAGCAGCATGATGAATGCTGCCGGAGATGGCATAGTCGCCATAGATAACGCTGTTGTTCACTGTCAGAGTTCCACTGTTGCAAATGCTACCCTCCAAAGTCGTCAACGCCATCCGCAACCTCAATATTGAATTGCATTTATATTTATTGTTTATAGCATTAGGGATTGACAAAAAACTGACGGGTATTGGGTACAGACCGACAGTCGCTAAGAACAGTGTTTGGAGGTGAGCACAGATAAGCAGTTTAAAATAACGAATGGTAGAGTTCTTGAGTTTCAGGCAGAGGAGATACCCCCAACTCTTCTGCACACCTGCGTTCGAACTCCTGATACAAGCGTATTGCCTCAAAGCGATCCTTGAGTTGAATGCAAGCCTGCATACCGACCAGAACTGCCGGTTCACACCAGGGGTCTTCGTTCAGAATGCGATGGCAAGCCTCTAGGGCTTCTGCCGGCTGACCGGCTGCCAGTTTCTGCTCAGCAACAGTCAGTAAGGCTTTTAGGAATTTTTGGGCTAGTTGCTCGCGCTTCCAAGAAGTCCAATCTTGGTAACGGTCTTCGGGAAGGAGTTCGCCCTGGTATAGGATCAGGGCTGTTTCATAGTCCCCTCTTTGGATATGTTGCTCGAACGTTTCAAAATCCACCTCCGAACCGGGGGGTAAGTGCAAGGTGATCCTGCCTTCCCGCACGAGAAGATAGCGGGAAGGGAATTTATCCGGTAGGTCAGGCTCCAAGACCCGACGTAAGGCAGAAGTCGTTTGGTGGAAAGCCGCTCGTACAGTGGAGAGAGGTGCACCCGGCCATAAGGCTTCTACAACTTGCTCACGATGAAGTGTGTGTTGCGGGGCAAGCAGAAGCAACCGGAACAACTCTCCCGCTTGGCGCCTGTTCCAGACTTGGCTGGGAATGAGATGTCTCCCTTGGTAAACCTCAAACCCTCCCAATGTTTTGATGAAGAGAGGAGGTGGAGGTACCTTTTGCATTCGGCGAATGGTTGTCGTACAGAGAGTGGCAATTTGACGATTCGAGTGATTGGTGTAAGCCGCAAGGAGTGGAAAGGCAATCGAACGTTCCATCTCCAAGAGGAATTCGTACCCTCCCTGGTGAATGGCTTGGATGACCTCCAGCATATGCTGGGATGCCTCACTCCGTTTTTGTCGGTGCAATACAGCACAGAGCAACAGGCGTGCAAGGGTTAAATCAAAGTTTGCTTTGACGATGGATAGCAAATGTATTGCCTGGCAAAGATCAGCCTCAGCCAGAGATTCGTTTCCCTGGTCAATGTGCACTCGGCTACGTTCGATCAGCGCTCTACCCTCCACGTGCACATAACCGCTTCGATGAGCTAAATTGACCGCCTGATCTGCCCAGGTGCGAGCAATGGACAACTCACCCTGACCACGATAGTAACGGCACAACCCCAGGCGCGCTTCTACGTTCAGCCCAGGTTCACCAATCGTCTCCGCAATCGAGAGTGCCTGCTTATACAAATCTGGAGAGGAGATGGGCATGCCACCAACTACCTGCGAGAGATGCCCTTTTAAGCAGTAGCAGTAACCTTCGGTTAGCGAACGCGGTCGAGCAAGCATATTCAAGCGCTTGATGGCTTCCTCTGCCCGCGCATAGTTTCCCGTGGTAATGTGAATCAATACCCTGATGATCCAGGTATATCCAAGATAATAAGATATATTTTGTTCATCGGCAATCCGAGCAGCATTTTCCGCAGTCGCCAGAGCCAGTTCGAATTGCCCACGTGGCCAGAAGACCCCGGCAGAAAGGTTGTGTAACGCCCTCACCAAGGTTTGCATCCGCCCATGTTCACGGCTTGCATCAGCCGCCAAGCGGTAGTAGGATTCCGCCCGGTCTAGGTCGTTGGTCTCAGACGCACAAATGCCTAGGACGATCCACGCTTCGGGTTTGGTGGGAGAATCGACAGGGGCGATTGCCAAGGCTTCCTCTGCCAGAGCACATGCCTGAGCATAATGCCCCAAGTGGGCATGCACCATCGCCATCGCTGAGAGCGCCGATGAAATCAAAACAGGTTGATTTAACGCATACGCCAGTTGCAGTGCTTCTTGCCCCCGTTTGAGGGCGGTTCCCATTTCCCCCGCCAATTCCAACGTATAACAATCTTGGATGAGTTCGATCGTCCTATCTACTTCAGGCGAAGTGGTACCCAACCACAGTGTTCTGAGGATTTCATAGATTTCCACAGCAGACCCTTACAATAATACTCGGCAACCCTCTCGCTCAATGCTTTTTGAATTATAAGAGGTTTTACGACCCAAGTCTATGGGATTAAATCTCAATCCTTAAATTGACCATTTCACCCTTGACGAGTGCACTGAGCCCGAGTAGGATGGTGAAGAACAATGATCACCCCACATCTCGGAGAGGAGCATGGCAAATATTCCTGAAGTAAACGAGGAGACCTTTCCAGAAGAAGTGCTGAAACACCCATTGCCTGTGTTGGTGGATTTTTCGGCAGCATGGTGCGCTCCCTGCAAAATGTTGGAGCCAATCGTTGAGCAACTGGCACAAGAATGGAGCGGCAAAGTCAAAGTAGTCAAACTCGATGTAGATGATAACCCAGATTTAGCAACACGCTACCAAGTGATGGGAGTGCCAACCTTGATGCTCTTCGTCAACGGAGAGGTGCGCGAACGACTCAGCGGGTATCAGCCCAAGGATCGCATCATCCGGATGTTCTCACGTTCCATAACCAACTAACAGCCCCCTTGATCTGTTCTACTGGCGATGTAGGACGGATCAATTCATAATTACAAGTACATTACCTTTCTTATCTTTCAGAAGCCAGCCTACTGCCCAATTTAGTGAAAGGCTCGATTTCATTCATCCAGGGCAATTAATTTGCGAATGTGTTCGGTGTGGTCGCGTTCATGCCAAACAGCGCGACGCAACATCTTACGCGGACTCCAGAACTCCCCTTCAATCCCTCTCACCAGTGGAACACCTTCCAGCGTTGGCAGGGCTCGGTTGAAATGAGTCCGCACCATGTCAAGTCGCTCAAAGACATTCTCGGGCAACCGATCGAATGGAAAAGACAGGTTGAGGCGATCGAGATACCACCACTCTGCTTTGGCAACGTGTCCTAAGATGCCGTGGATGTTCCATCGTTCCCCCGGGTATTGCCGTTCAAGTTGTTCTTGGGTAAGGTTTTCTACCGAGGCGATGAGATCATTGCGGCTCCAGGTAAGCACTTTCAGACCGCGTGCGATCTCCTCGGCGGTCAACGGTTTCCAATCAAACAAGAACCAAGCATTGACCTCATACCCTTTATCAACTCGTTCATACGCCTCGTTGATGTAATAGCACTGCCAGGTTTCCTCTAGCCTGACTTCCATCTGGTCGGTTTCCACCCAAGGATAGGTCTCGTGTTGTGCGATCCAAGCCCCATACTCTCGGATGGCACCATAGACATTCGCAAGAGCACTTTCCCCATCGGCTCCATAAGCGAAGCAACCTGGGTGTTCAAGCACCCAGGCTAAAGAACGCCCCTCAATGTTGTTTTCCAATCCAATTTTGAACAGCATTACTCCTCTTCACTCAAGCGAAGAACTCAGATTCATCACAAGGTCATTGAACAACCATCCGCGCGCGGGTCGCTGCCACCCCAAAGCACTCCTTGCTCGTCCCTCAAGATGATTTGTCCGCGACCGAAGATCGCACGTTCATACCCTCCTACCACGAACACCTCATGCCCCATTGTTGCCAACTCGCCGATGACTCGCCCGTTGGGCAGCCCTTCTGAGATGCAAAAGCGCGGTCGGTCCAATGCCGCCTGGGGGTCTAAGTCATCATCCACCAACCCAACCACTACCTGAAGGTGACCTTGGGGTTGCATAAATCCACCCATCACGCCGAAGCAGGCATACAGTGAGTCATCCTCGGAGCGGGTTGCCATCGCTGGGATGATGGTGTGATAAGGTCGCTTGCCTGGTGCTAAGGCGTTTGGGTGTTGAGGGTCAAGGCTGAAGTTATGCCCGCGATTTTGCAAGGTGAACCCCCAACCGTTGGGCACGATTCCCGTGCCGAAGCCCATGTAATTGCTGTTGATGAACGAGCAAGCGTTTCCATCTCCATCTACTACGCTGAGGTAGACTGTATCACTGGCAACAAATGGCTCCCCATGACGATAATCTAGGGATGCTCGGCTTGGATTGATCAGGCGACGGCGTTCCGTGGCATAATCCTTCGAAAGCAACTCCTGCAGGGGGATAGGATGAAATTGCGGATCGGCAATGTACCAACGCGCATCGGCAAAGGCTAAGCGCATGGCTTCGATCTCCAAATGCAACCGTGGGGCGGAGAGTGGCGGAATTTCAGCGAGATCGAACCCTTCTAGGATGTTCAGAGCGAGCAGAGCAGCCAGTCCTTGTCCATTTGGGGGACATTCCCAGATGTGTACATTGCGATAAGTGGTGTGTATCGGCTGTTCCCAGGTGCTGTGATGAGCCGCTAGGTCGGTGTGGCTCAAGCACCCCCCGGCGGATTGCACAACTACCACAATTGCCTCGGCGATTTCCCCTTGGTAGAAAGCCTGCTTGCCACCTTCGGCGATCGTGCGAAAGGTGCGCACCAACCCCGGGTTGCGAAAAATTTCACCAGGGCGTGGTGCTCGCCCATCTATGGTCAGTTCCAGTCCGCCTGGAGCACTGCGCAGTTGACGTTCAACACCCCGCTGCCAGAAGTAGGCTGTGATCGGCGTTACCGGAAAGCCCTCCTCTGCCAGGCGAATGGCTGGTGCCAGCACCTGTGCCATGCTCAAGCGCCCATGCCGTTCCACCAAGTCACACCATCCTGCACAAGCGCCCGGTACGGTAATGGTATAAGGATGATAAGGAGGTAATTCGGTGGCAAATCCTTCGCGCTGCAAGCGTTCGAGTGTCAGAGCAGCCGGTGCCCGCCCGGAGGCGTTCAGCGCACTCACTTGATGAGTGGCAGCATCGTAATACAATGCAAAACAATCACCACCAATGCCGGTTGAAGTCGGTTCGGTGACGTTTAGCGCGGCTGCGGTCGCCACAACCGCATCTGCCGCATTACCGCCCCGCGCCAGGATTTCCAGCCCGGCTGCCACGGCGAGCGGTTGCGAAGTCGCTACCATGCCGCGAAGACCGAGCACCGGCGAGCGTCGCGAGGCAAATCGCAAAAGATCAGGCATCTGTCTCATCGATCATTCCTCCTAACAGCGAGATGACCTCGTAGATGGGTAACTCCATGGCTTTCATTTGACGCAACTCGCCCGTGCGATGAAGTTGCTCGCCTAGCCTAATAGGCTTGCCATGCCTCTTCGAGGCAGACCTGCCATGGATGGGAGAGGTGATTCCACATTGAACTCTTATCCGCCTTACTCAGTGTTGACAGGTGAATCGAGGATCTCCACAAAAATGAACAAGTCGGTATGGATTAGGTCAAGTTTCAAGCAGAAACGTAAAACTGTTGAAGCCACACATTCTGCAGGGAGGTGATCAGTGTATATCGCGCTAAAAGGGACGATCTTTGCCAACCTTCTCAAAGCACTTCGATGGAGTTCCCTTCGATGACCTCGCCCACCACCCAAAATTCCTGACCTCTTTCTGAAGCACGTTGGAGAAGTGAATCAACATGCTTGGGTGGCACAGCCAATAACAATCCCCCGCTAGTTTGGGGGTCGAAGAGTAGCATCATCGTCTCCTCGGTCATATGAGGAGCAAACCGAATATGTGAGGTAAAGTAAAGGCGGTTATCGGCGGCACCGCCTGGGAAGAGCCACTGTTCGGCAGTTCGGCGTGCGCCTGCTAGGATAGGCACACGCTCGGCGAAGATGCGCAACCCAACACCAGAAGCCTGCGCCATCTCCCAACCGTGCCCCAACAGGCTGAAGCCGGTGACATCCGTACCACCGCGCACACCGAACTCCACCGCCAATTCAGAGGCTGCTTTGTTCAAGCGTTTCATCCAACCGACCGCCTCGGCAAGGTCGTCGTAGTTCACCTTGTCCTGCTTGAGGGCAGTGGTGATGGTGCCAAAGCCAAGCGGTTTGCTCAACACCAGAACGTCGCCTGGGCGAGCACCACCCTTGGTGATCATCTGTTGGGGATGGACGAAACCTACCACGATCAAGCCATACTTCGGTTCTTTATCCTGGACAGTATGACCTCCAGCAATGACAACACCCGCCTCGCGCGCCTTCTCTGCCCCGCCGCGCAGAATTTCACTGCTGACCTCCGTTGGAAGGTCGGGTGGCAATGCCGCAACATTCAGTGCCAGGAAAGGCGTACCACCCATGGCATAGACATCCGAAAGGCTGTTGGCAGCGGCAATTGCCCCATAGTCATAGGGGTCATCTACTACGGGGGTGAAGAAATCGGTGGTGATGACCAGAGCGCGTTGTTCATCCAACTGCCAAACCGCCGCGTCGTCCGGCTCACCTAGCCCTACCAACAGGTTTGGGTAGTCTTCGGGCTTGAATAGATTTTCGATAGGGCGCAGCACCTGCGCCAGCGCTTCTGCGCCTAGTTTCGATGCTCAACCGGCACAACTAGAAAGGCTGGTCAGGCGTATTTGCCGCCCGCTGGAGGGTATTTGATTCATGTCTGTATCTTTTTTCTCCGATCAAGATATTTAACTCATTTTTCAAAGACGTGCAAATTATACCTTGAACTGAAAGACGACTTGTTTGCCATTCCACTTATGGACTTGCCACCGATGGAATGCCTAGCTGGTTGATGAACAACCATCAGAGCATTAATCATGCCTGCAAAAACAAATAACCTCAAGGCGAGGCAGTGGGGGTTGGCTCAGGGCTAGGTAATTCAGTAGGCGACAGGGTAGGTATTAGCATGGAGGAACCACCTGCTTGAGGTTCGAACGTGGGCAGAGGCAGCAGAAACGGCATATTCGAGGGCACCAACATCGTCTGAATGCTCGGCGCCAACCGGACGATATATTGATAGGTCAGTAGCTCAGGGTTATCGCGTAGAGCCTCGGCTAAGAGCTTCAGCGCCTTCGCTTCGGCTTCTGCCTGAATCAAGCGTGCCTCTGCCTCTCCTTTCGCTTGGATGACGGCAGCATCCGCCTTACCCTGCGCTACCTGACGCGCCTGTTCGGCTTCCTGTTTGCGCTGCTCCACCACGAACTTGGCTTGCTGAGCTTGTTGTTCAGCGATTTGCTTCTGTTCCACTGAGGCAGCATATTCGGGCGAGAAGGTGATGTTCCGCAAGACAAAATCCACCAGAATCAATCCGTTTTCACGCAACTTCTCCGCCAGGGTAGCCTTGATCATCTCGGTCAGTTCGATGCGCCTGGTACTGTAGACCTCATTGACGCGGAATTGAGACACGGCATCACGAATGATACCGCGCGTCAAGGGGCGTACCAGTTCTTCTGGGTAGCGATCCTGCCAATCAATGTGCACCTTAATCACCTGTTTTGGATCGATCGCAAAGATGACCGAAGCATCCAGGAAAACCTCTTGCCCATCCGATGTGCGCGCAGCGACGGAATCATCCCCCTGAACTTCGCCCTCGAGAGGTGCGATAGACATGGTATAGGTCTGTCGAGCAATGGAGTAGGTGACCACATTTTCGAAAAACGGGATGATCCAACGCAAACCGGGTTCGAGCGCCGGCTCACGGTAACCCTTCGGTGAGAGCGCCGAGATCACTACACCGCGCTGGTCAGGTGGAATGAAGATGAGGCTGGCGTTGATGGTCGTTAGAAGCACAGCTAAGAGCGCAACCACCAGAATCGCCCTAGAGAGGTTCTTGACCGGTAGGCGACGGGAGGCTCTCACCACAGCGGCAACGATCAACGCCACGACAATCAACCATAATAGAGCAACCAGTCCTTGAAGAAAGTTTGAAAAGTTCATGGTACCTCCTTTGCAAAGAGGAATTATAATCGTTTTGCTTTTAGTACGATTAGAACATTCTTCCATCAGTTATCTTGGTAGTGAAAATCCCTAGGAGAGCATTTCTTACGCTATGGAAAACACATTGAACTCAGCAAAAAGTTTAATCATTCTGGTACGCCATGGACAGACGGAATGGAATCGCAACGAACGCTTTCGCGGAAGGGCTGATATCCCATTGAACGCCACCGGACTGGCACAAGCCGAAGCCACTGCCCAACGCATCGCTATGCAATGGCAACCGGCTGCAATCTATTCAAGCCCGCTCTCACGTGCTTTCAAAACCGCTGAGGCAATTGCTCGGCGAACTTCCTTGCAGGTGCAAATTCACCCCGGTCTCAACGATATTGACTACGGTGAATGGCAAGGGCTCTCACCCGAAGAGGTGCGGCAACGTTGGCCACAAGAACTAGGTACCTGGTACAACCAACCTCATCTGGCACGCATCCCCGGCGGCGAGACGTTGGATCAGGTGCGTCAACGTGCTTTCACCGCCTTGAACGAACTGATTGCCCTCCACCCAAATCAGACGTTGGTGTTGGTTGCTCACACTGTGGTCAACCGCCTCTTGCTGCTTGCTATCCTCGGTCTGGGCAATGAACGCTTCTGGCGATTGCGCCAAAAGCCTTGCGCTATCAACATCTTCGAAGCGGAGGCGGGGGATTTCACCTTGATCGCCCTCAATGACATCTGCCACCTATACTCAAAGCAATTCGCCGGGGAGGACGTTTAACCTCCTCCCCAACTCTCCCAAGGCGATCAGCGAAGGGTATGGTGAAGGTATAATTAACTCCACCATGCATCCTACAAAACTACCTCCGCCACGGCTCATTGCTGATCCGACATCACTGCACAAGATGGTACAAACCCTGACCAACGAACCCATCCTGGCAGTGGATAGCGAATCCAATAGCCTGTATGCCTACCACGAACAAGTCTGCCTGATTCAATTTTCGTCCCCTACAGAAGATTATTTAGTGGACCCGTTGGCAATTGCGGATATATCATCGCTGGCAACGCTCTTTGCCAACCCGAACATCGAAAAGGTCTTTCACGCTGCCGAATACGATTTGATCACCCTCAAGCGCGATTTTTGCTTCACGTTCATCAATCTATTCGATACCATGATCGCCGCCCGCATCCTTGGCTACCACGCCATCGGTCTGGGCGCACTGCTCGAAACGGAGTTCGGTATCCACCTCGATAAGCGCTACCAACGCGCCAATTGGGGTCAACGCCCTCTACCAACCCACTTGTTGGAATATGCCCGTCTAGATACGCACTACCTGATTCCTCTTCGCAATCTATTGCGTGCTAAATTGGAATCTAGCCTGCGATGGCAAATAGCCCAAGAGGACTTTGCCCGTCTGCCCCAGGTCAATGGACGCACTACGGAACGCAATGGCGAACTTTGCTGGCGAGTCAACGGAGCATACGATCTTACGCCACGCCAAGCAGCGGTTCTAGAGGAACTTTGTCGCTATCGTGATCGGGCTGCCCAACGCATCAACTGCCCTCCATTCAAGGTCATCAATGACCAAATTCTTTATGCCATTGCCATCCATTGCCCAACGACCCTATCTGCCCTGCGCAGCCAGGTGCGCATCAGCGAGAAGTTGGTCGAACGCCATGGAGAGGCATTGGTAAGAGCCGTACAGCGCGGCTTACAAGCCCGTCCACTATATCCCCCGCATGTACCCACCCCAAACGAGCATTTCCTAATCCGATTAGAGGTATTGCGTCAATGGCGTAAAGCCGCTGCCCAACGGATGAAGGTTTCCTCTGAGGTTATCTTGCCACGCGATCTGCTCTATGCGATCGCTTATCACAACCCACATACCTTTCAAGACCTGGCTTCCCTACTTCATCAAGTGCCTTGGCGATTACAGCATTTTGGAAGTGAAATTCTCGGTGTGCTCGCCGAAGTCGAAACTCCCCATCGAGTCAATCCATGAACATCACTTTTCACGGTGCTGCCCAAACCGTCACCGGCTCTCAGTATCTCCTGAACATCAACGGACACACCCTCTTGCTTGAATGCGGTCTGTTTCAAGGGCGACGGCAAGAATCCTACGAACGCAACCGTCATTTCTTCTTTGACCTCTCGAAACTGGATGCGGTTATCCTCTCGCATGCACACATTGATCACAGTGGCAATTTACCCCATTTGATCAAGAAGGGCTATCGAGGACCGATTTACGCCACTCACGCGACGGCGCATCTCAGCAATTTGATGTTGATGGATTCCGGACACATCCACGAAGCCGATGCCACCTTTCTCAACGCCAAGCGTGCCCGCCGTGGCGAACCACCCATCGAGCCCCTCTATACCATCGAAGAGGCTGCACAAGTAGCCCAATATTTTCATAGCGTGGATTACGACCAACCTTTCGAACCCATTCCAGGTGTCACCGCCCGCCTGGCAGAAGCCGGGCATATCCTCGGTTCGGCAGCAATTGTCCTGGATATCGAAGAACAAGGACGCACCTTTCGCCTTTGGTTTTCGGGGGATATTGGTCAACGTCGCCTCCCGATTCTACGCGATCCCATTCTCCCCCAAGAGGCACAGATTCTCATGATGGAATGCACTTACGGGGATCGCACACACCCCTCCCCTGAAGAGACCTACACTCAACTGCGTCAAGTTATCCTTCGAACCATTCAACGTGGTGGCAAGGTAATCATTCCTGCCTTTGCCGTTGGGCGCACGCAGGAATTGGTTTACACCTTTCAACAGATGATTGATGCCAGAGATCTCCCTCGCATTCCCTTTTTCGTAGATAGTCCACTGGCTGCCAATGCTTCGGATATCTTCCGTGCTCATCCAGAATGTTTCGATCAGGAGACCATCGAATTCCTTCGCAATGACCACCATAAGACGTTCTTAGGGTTCGACCTCCTAACCTACACTCGTTCAACGGAGGAATCGAAGGCACTCAATAGCCTCCCTGGTCCGATGGTAATCATCTCGGCTTCGGGCATGGCAGAAACGGGACGCATCTTGCACCACTTGAAGAACAACATCGAAGACCCACGCAACACGATCCTGATCGTCTCCTGGCAAGCGCCCGATACGCTAGGGCGGCGCCTGGCAGAAGGTCAGGAGCATGTCAAAATCTTCGGAGAAACCTATCACCGTCGCGCTGAGATGGTTGTCATGGATAGTTTTTCCGCCCATGCCGGACAACCTTTGCTAATGGAGTACGCCTTAGCCTGTAAGCACAGGCTAAACCAACTCTTTTTGGTGCATGGAGAAGCAAAAGCCGCACAGGCATTGCGGGAAAAATTGACCGATGCTGGGCTACGAAACATCTTCTACCCCGAACTCCATCAGAACGTGGAGATATAGCAAAGACGAAGCCCGTAACCGATGCTATCAAAAAAACTCAAAGGGGCTTAGCGAGTGAAAAAAGGGTAAGCAATCACATACAATAGGCTGGCGACAAGGCACGTGACTAACATCACCGGCAGACCACAGCGGTTCCAAAGGGTGGGGGTAATCGGTGTACGCGTCCGTTCAGATAAAGTGGCTACCACAATGTTGGCGGTCGAGCCGATGATCGTGCCATTTCCACCAAAGCCAGCACCGAAGGCAAGAGCCCACCACAAGGGGTAAACCTCCATCCCCGCGGCTCTCAGCCCCTCGATGATCGGGATCAAGGCAATGGTGATCGGTACATTATCCACCACAGCTGACGCCCCGGCGACCATCCAGATGACCACCACTCCAAAGATAACTGGGGGAATTTCGTTCATTCGTTCCAAGACAGAGACGACGGCGTGCAATACACCCGCCTTTTCCATACCACCGACCATGACGAACAGTGCAGCAAAGAATACCAAGACACTCCACTCAACTTGCTTGAGCGTCTCTCCCACTGCCGGACGTACCCAAACCAATGCCACCGCAGCAGCAATGAGCGCCACGAATGCCGGGCTGATTCCTAAGCGATTATGTACAAAGAACAATAAAATCGCTCCCCCTAATACCATTAACATACGGCGCGCCGTTCGAGGGTCTTCCAATGCTTCTGAAGGCTCCAATTGCATGATGACTTCACCATCCGTCGGTTGAATAGCCAATTCGCGGCGGAACAGATAGCGCAACAAGAACAAGGCAACCAACCAGACCACGACAACCACAGGCAAGGAGTGAGTGAGGAAATCATCAAACGATAAATTGGCTGCAGAGGCAATGAGCACATTCGGTGGGTCTCCAACGAGCGTAGCAACTCCGCCGGTATTCGAAAGGATCGCTTCTGCCACCAAGTATGGTAGCGGGCTGAGCCCTAGGATTTCGCTGATCAAAATGGTAACCGGGGCAATCAACACCACGGTTGTGACGTTATCTAGGAACATGGATAGCAGAGTTGTCACCGTACCCAACATCACCAACAACCACATGGGATGCCCTCGCGAGAGCCGTCCCGCCCAAACTGCCAAGAACTGAAAAAACCGGTGGGCTCCAATAACGCTACCAAAATCATCATCCCCAGCAGCAAGCCCAGGGTGTTGAAGTCAATAGCGGCGATCGCCTCTGCTTCAGTATAGAAATGAAGCACCCGTCCTAACCCGAGGATCACGGTCGCCCCGACGATGCTGGTAATGGTGCGATCTAACCTCTCCGAGAAGATCAACCATAGGCAAACAAAGAAAACCACGGAGGTCAGGATTTGGGCGATCATGAATGAGAGGTGGAAATAGACTGCCAAGCAGCCAAAATGGATATGCCGATATCCACTCGCGAAGCAATACCCACCAATTCCCCCTGCTGGTTGACCACAGGTAGGTCATGCAGATGGTGCTTGAGCATCAGAGCATAGGCACGTAGCAGACCACAATTTTCGGGTACGGAGAACGCTGGTTGCATCAGCGAACGGATCGGACGGTCAATCTGTTCAGCAGTAGGGCGAGTGCGTTCCACCGCTCCAAAATCGTGGACGAAATCCACATCGCGAATGAGGTCAAAGAAATCTGGAAGTTCCAAGGCGAGCAAATCACGTAGCCCTACTACGCCGATCAATTTCCCTTGAGCATCCACGATCGGCAGCAGACCGATGTGGTGTTCGACCACCCGTGCGGCAGCTTCTCGGATGGTGGCTGTCGCAGGAATAGATATGACATTGCGCTTCATGCAATCTCGGATCATCATACGCCCTCCGACTCCGAATTTTACCATGAGGGTTTAGTGATAAATCGGGGTATAATTCAATTTTGGAGAGGTGCCGGAGTGGTCGAACGGGGCGGTCTCGAAAACCGCTGTAGCCCTTGTGGCTACCGTGGGTTCGAATCCCACCCTCTCCGCTGAGCGTATAACCTTTAGCACATCTTCACCACCAGTTCGCCAACAATCTGACAGTACGTCATGCCGTTCGCCTCTTTCTTATTGTATAGCGATAGGTGGCTGTCATATAAGCAGTGGGGTTTTATTTTGGTGGGACAAAAACCTACTATGTGGAACAAGAAATTAGGCGTGTTGTGGGACATTGCCATTAAATGTCCAGGCATGTTCATGTGCAAAGTTTTAAACTCACCCTCGTATATGATACAAACACGGTAACCAAGCATAATCGCAGGAAAAATGCTCTATAATGTCAATGACAATGTATTAAAAGTTCGTTATTTTAGATAGTTAGATGCACTATCTCAAGGAAGGGATAAGATGATACCAGGTCCAGACAAAGTCATCGAGTGTCCTAAATGTAAGGGACTAGCGCGTGTATTCACCCTGATATCGGGCAACACATTCGGGGCTAGAAGATGGACTGATGGCAAGATGATTGCACCAATGCTACCCAGTCCGCCTGCGATTACCAAATGTCAACATTGTGGTCACTACTATTGGATTTCTGACGCCAAGGTTATTGGCGAACTGCCTTTGTGGGGAGAGAAGGAAAGAGAGATACCAAGTACCTGGAAAGAGGCAGAATATGTAAGAGAACTATCTGAGGCGGAATATTTAGAGGCAATAAGGATAGGAGCAGCGGGTAGTAAAGAGAAAGAGTTGCATTTGAGAATACATGCTTGGTGGTCTAGCAATGATCCACTGCGCTCTCAAGGTCAAAGCCCAATTGACCAAACTCAGGATGTACCCACACGTTCACCCGATGCAATGATGAACCTTGAGCGCTTGCTTGAATTGCTAGATATAGGAAATCCAGAGCAATGGCTGATGAAAGCGGAATTGCTGAGGGAGATCGGCAGATTCGACGAGGCGATACACCTTCTTGAGTCTCATGACCTTTGGAAATATGGAACTGTATCGGTTCTGGTGCGTAGCCTTGCTCAAAGGAAAGATTCTATAGTAAGAGAAATCCTTGAGTAGTAGATGCACCCCACACGCGCTTGCACTGACACTGCTTCGCTTCTCGGCGCAGGTGAAGCGCAAGCCGTTGGGAGGTTACTTAATAATATAAGATTTATTTTAGGAACAGGATGTACTCTTTAGGAGCATGAAATGCCTTTTGTTCAGACGAATGATAAATGGACCTACTATGAGGTTCACGGGGAAGGTCGTCCGCTCGTTCTGATACATGCTGCTCTAATAGACCATCGCGTATGGCGACTCTAGATCGGACCGTTTGCCGAAGAATCCCGAGCCATAGTGTATGACATACGCGGGCATGGCAATCCAGGGGGTTTACAGAAGCCCAAGTACACAGTGCAACTGTTAGCTAATGACCTCAATGGTTTTCCAACAATTGAGGGCTGAAGGCATCATTCTGTGTGGCTTATCGCTTGGCGGCATGGTTGCTCAATCATTTGCGACAACTTATCTAAAAAAAACCTCTCAGCCTTAATTCTTTGCGATACTGCGGTTTCCGCCACACTGACTATCTGCGACGGCACATTCCGCATGTCAACGTTGAAGTGATTCCTGGTGCGGGTCATGTGTCAAACATGGAGAATCCAGAAGTGTTCAATGAAGTCGTCCTAGATTTCTTATGATAGAGTGTGAGAAATTCTGGCTAGCCTATGGCTGAACGGAAACTCAACCTTACCGCTTGACTTAACCACACAGGGTTGGTCAAAGAATTTGTGGAATGCGTTATTGTCCTTTGGGCAACATGCGATTGGCTGCCTCGATACGTTCCAGCACCTCAGTTGCCTCTGCAGCATCCGCTAGGTGGACGGTGCCATCCGCATCCACATGGGTAGGAATCAACTCAAACCCCTGGTAGCGATCGCCCTCGAAAGTAACCTGCAAGATCACTCCTTGCTGATGGTCGCGTGCCCAATCTTGATCGAACACAAAGTTGCCCAATCCATAAAAGACCATCACCCCATCGATCTCCTGATAAGCCTGAACGACATGCGTGTGGTTGCCCACCACCAGGTCTGCACCGGCTTCCACCGCCAGACGGGCATACTGCTGCTGCCAGGCACCTGGCAGCGCCGCATCCTCTGGACCCCAATGAGGCATGACGATAACCACATCGGAAAGGCGGCGAGCCATAGCGATCGCTGTGCGCAGGTTTTCCTCGTTCAAAACAGCAATACCTGGAGTGGTCTCGGTGGCAAAGACCAGTGGTTCAATATGCCCAAGGGAGACGATGCCAAAGCGCACTCCTTTGATGGTTACCACAACCGGTTGCAATGCTTCGGCTAGATTCTCACTAGCACCCACCGGTAGAATGCCCACTCGATGTAGATTTTCCAGTGTATCGAAGAAAGCGCGGTCGCCACAATTGCTCAATCCACAATTTTTGATGTGATTGGTCGCCACGCTCATCACATCAAAGCCTGCACGCGCCATCGCATCCGCATTTTTCGGGTCGCCTACCAACACATACGTGGGAACGCAACCTGTGCGTGGCGCATAATCCGTGAGCGTAGCATTGAGCGTCCCCACTGCCAAATCTGCTGCCTCGATAAGATGGCGCACTTCCTCGTAGAGGTAATCCGCATTACCCTTTGCATCTATGGCGGCTTGGACACAACGAGCCGGCACAATGACGCCTGTGAACAACAAAGTAATCCTTGGCAGTGTTGTTGGTGTGGGCAAAGTTGTTGGCGTCACAATGAGCGGAGATGGGGAAGGAAAAGGTTGATCCGGTGTCGGGCTAGCGGGTGCAAGGGTCACGGTTGCTGTTGTAGAAGGCGTAACGCTTGGTTGGACGAATGTACTTTGCACCTCTTGTGTGTGAGGGGAGGGGTCTCTTTCCGCATACGGAATAACCTGCTCCGACCGGCAAGCAGACAGCAACCACAAGAGAACCAAGAGACTTACTGCTTTTCGAAGAGTGTGCTTGTTCCATTTATTTGAATGAAGTAGATTCGTGGAAAGATTCATCTCCAGTGGAAACCTCAATGTCGTTCGAGATTCACAGAGGATGGTCATCCAAAGCAGAATGTACCTCTGTCAACACCCATTCGTCCGTCTCTTCTTTGAGCGCATTGTACAAAGCCTGATGAGCCAAGGGAGTACCTATGCGTCCCAATGCCCAGGCAGCATGACCGCGCACTAATGGTTCCGAATCGTAACGCAAAGCCTTGGCGAGAACCTCCACAACGTCACCCATCAAAGAAATGGATGCCTTGGAGATGAGATTGCCTAAGGCAACGGCAACATTCCGCAAGTAGCCTCGCCGTTTGGCGCGTTTGACTGCACTGCGTTGGAATTTGCGATGGAATTCCTGGGGGGTCAAACCCATCTCAGAAATCAAATTTGGGCTAGGCACCTGAGGGCGGGGTGCAAAGGCGGGATCGCCTCCCTGTCCGCCAAAACGATTGTTCCATGGGCAAACCTGTTGGCACACATCGCAACCGAAGACCCAATTGTCCATCTGAGGGCGCATCTCAACCGGTATGCTCCCCTTCAATTCAATCGTCAGGTAGGAAATACACCTTCCCGCATCGATCGTACGATCGGGTAGAATGCAGGCTGTCGGGCAGGCTTCGATACAACGAGTACAACTGCCACAACGATCCACGGTGAACGGCGAGTCAGGGGATAGGTCGATCCCGAGAAAAACCTCCCCCAACAGGAAGTAAGAACCCTGCCGAGGATGTATCAAGCAGGTATTTTTACCTATCCAACCGAAACCAGCGCGTTGTGCCAATTCACGCTCCAAAACTGGACCGATATCTACGTACCAACGATAGGCTATAGATTTCGAGGTTCGATCTTGGATGAATGCAATCAGACTTCGCATTCGTTCAGCAAAGACAAGATGGTAGTCCTCTCCCCAAGCATAGGCAGCCACTCGCCCGTAAAGTCCATCCTCATCAGGGATAGGGTGCCCTTGCGGAGCAGGATAGCGCATTCCCAAAACCAATATGGAGCAGCACTCCGTTAGCAAACGGGACGGGTTCGCACGTAGAGCACGTGCTCTCTCGTTTGCCAGATATGCCATTTCGGCATGTCGCCCCGCCTCCAACCAACGTTCATATACATCGAAATATGCAGGTGGATCAGGAGTAGTCACTCCGACCCATTGAAATCCTAGTTGAACCGCAGCCGTTTTGATCGCCTCTTTGAGGGACACAACACCTTCTCAGAAACTGTGCAGGTCATCCCACTTGCGCCTTACGGCGTACATGTTAGAGAAAAGTTGACGCGATTGGAGAGCAAATCATTGGGACTCTTGATGTGGAACTGTGCCCACGCGCTGACCGATGAGGAGATATTCAAATTGAACGTGACCACGTGCGTACCAGCCGGATAAGCAATGGTTTGAGGCGATGGCAAGGTGAACTCAAAGCCCGGGGTATCACTGCCAGCCTCTAATTGATAGGTCACCGTCGCCGGGGCATTGAGGGTGAAGGTTGCCGTGAGAAGAAATGAGTACGGGCATTCCTCAGGAGAGGGATTGTCTATCTCCAAACTAAGGTTTGTGACCCGTCCACCGGAGGCAGGCGGGGCAGTGCTCACTGCTTGAGGGGTGCCTCCAACGACATTGATTTCCACATACACTGCCTGTTGAAACAATTCTCCAGCCGCGTTACGCATCTCCCAATAACCGCGATAGGTACCCTTCTCCAGTGGTGCCATCAAATTGACGGAGATGTCCACCGTTTGTCCGGGGGGAACTTGGGTAGCCAAGGGCACAGCAGGAGGTCCTCCCATTTGAGCACCGCCGATGAATGCCAAAGCATATTGCTCGGTCCAAGTCGTCTGACCGACGTTCTTGATTCGCCAGGTCTTTGTGAACGATTGACCGGGAGCGAAATCCGCTCCATCTGGCACACTGATATCTGCCCAAAATTGGGCTTGATCGACACCGCCCGTCGGTGCTGTGCTCATGAGGGTTGGTGTAGTTGTAGCCACAAGCGTTGTGGTCAGAGGTGGGCTGAGCGTGAGCGTTGGCATCTGGGTGGGAGGTGGAAGAAACGTATCGGTCGGTGTGGGTTGCAGAGTGGAGGTTGGCAACGCCAATTCGGTCAGTCGCGCCTCAGCCGTCTGTGCAGCTGAGGTTAGCACTACGCCTGGTGGAGGCGTCGCAGTTGCCTCCCGGCTTGCGGAAGGCTGACAACCACCCACAAACCATGCAAAAAGCAAAGCAATGAACGCAAGCCAAGGTTTAAAGCAATGTGTGTGATCTGACATCATCCATCCTGAAATCGAGACAACCCGTAGAACCCAGGTTCATTTAACGTTCAATGCGTGGCGAACCCCAAATCGCAAAGTCATTGTTGGGTGAACCATCTGCAAGCACAGCAAGGATGAACTTCACCGTTTTACCTCGCAATTCGGCTAAGTCCACATCTACAACCAACAACCGACCATCACATGCTTTGCGCCATTCCTTGAGCAGGTACAACCCTCCTTCTCGCTGATACCACAGTTGAAAGACTACCTGACCACCACTGCAGTTCTCTAAGAAACCCAACTTGGCTTTGAAACGGTCTCCATATTGGACTTGATAAGACGAGAAGGTGCCGGCGATTTTTCCATCGTGATTGTGCTTCGGGTGCGTGATCAAGGTCTTGCCCGCTAGTGAACCATCTTCGAGTTTGATGTTCTCCTTCAGTTTGGCAACACCATTGGGATCGTCATCTGCCCCACCAAAGGATAGATTGACCTCGCTGCCACCGCCACTGCTGACCCAATTGGCTGAACTTGCCTGGGCAATGAAATCATAGGCAATCCCGCTGGGTACACTCACTTGAATCTTGACCCAGAAGGAGCGGTCTCCTCGTTCTCCCAGCCCGAAGATCACTCCGCCAGGATTGCGCAACTTCCAATAACCTTGAAAAGTGCCCGGAAAGTCCGGCGCTTTCAACTTGATCGAGACATCTACCTCCTGCCCGGGCGCTACTGTGCCGGTGGTGAGCGGTGCCGAAGCAGGACCACCCATGGCATCACCACGTTCAAATACAACGGAGTAAGCTGAGTTCCAGGTGCACGAACCGGTATTTTTCAACCGCCAGGTCTTGACGAATTCCGTGCCAGGTGGCACTTGCGAATTATCCGGATAGGTGACATCTTTGACAAATGAAGCACGGTCGCAGGGGATTGGGGTAAATGTAGGCGTGAAGGTTGGCAAAGGTGTTGCCGTTGGTGTAGGTGATGGCAAAGGAGTATCTGTCGGGGTCACCGTATCGGTCGGCGATGGCAACACTGTGACCACGGTCTCCGTGGGTGTCACCTCCGCAGGGATGGGGGTGCCGCTGGGCACTGTGGTGAGTGCAATGGAAGTCAATTGAACGGCTACCGTCTGAGCTGCATAGGTCCATACCACCTCGGGACCAGGCGGGGTAGGGGCTTCCCCAAAGGGTAAATTGCACGCTAAAGCGAAAACCCATAATAGAACCAAAACAAGCGCAATTCTAGTTTGAGGGCGATCCATTTTTCCTCTCCTTGCACAGACAATCATTTAGCGATACTATACTTACCCTTTATCGCTATGTCAATATCATCCAAGCCTAGTTTCTTGAAGATTGAATATTCCTCTTTTATTAGACGATTTCGGATTGTAAAAGTTCCCCACCGAGCAACTCATTGATCATCAAACGTCAATTCGACTTCGCCTGAAATTCAGGCAAAACGCCCAATCTTCGAGACACCACACATGCCCATTGAAGCCAACCGTATGATCAAAAAGTAACCTAAGCCTGAGACGACCAATCCAGATGGGTTTTCGGCAACCTATCGGGTGTCCTTGAAGCATCGGCTATCCCGAGGCATTGAGGGGTAGCAATCTTACCCAACATAGACCACGGTCCCGCCCAAGTGATTGTGACCGGCAGGATTTCACCTCTCAGTGAGCGTTCGGATTCGACAAAGACCAATTTGTTCGTAGCCGTTCTGCCTTTCCATCGCCCGCGCACCTGTTCCTCGAAGAGGACTTCGACGGTCTCACCTAAATAAGCGGCATTGATCTCGGTGGCAATCTTCTCATGAAGTGCTTCAATGGCGCGGAAGCGCTCCCATTTGACCGTCTCTGGCACATCATCGGGCATACGGCGATACGCCACCGTACCCGGTCGGGGCGAGTAGCGGGCTACATGCACAACATCCAGGCGCAATTCTGCCAGCAAATCGTAAGTCCGCTGAAATTGGGCATCGCTCTCCCCCGGAAACCCCACGATCACATCTGTGGCGATCGAAATCCCTTCCGGGCGCCCGGCAAGGCGACGGCGAATGCGTTCCACCAGGCGACGATACTCATCAGCCGTATAGCCACGCCTCATCCTCTTCAACACCTCATCATCCCCAGCCTGGACAGGAACCTCAATATGGGGCATGACTTTAGGCAGACTAGCCACTGCCTCCAGTAATTCATCATCAATCCAATTAGGATGTGAGGTGAGAAAACGAATGCGTTCCAAGCCATCCATTGCATGGAGTACGTGTAAGAGTTTCGCCAAATTGATCTCCTGAGAGAGATCTTTGCCATAACGGTCGACAATCTGACCTAACAAGGTAACTTCTTTGACGCCTTGATCTACCAATGAACGAACTTCAGCAACAATTTCGGCAACTGGACGGCTGCGTTCCACACCTCTACGGTAGGGAATGACACAGAAGGTACAAGCATGGGAACAACCCAAAACCACCGGCACGAACGCAGAGACCAATCGCCCCCGTTCTTCTGCCGGCAGGATGAAATCCCCATCCATGAGTGCAAAACGACGTTCCATCTCAGCAAGTTCTAAGTCACGGCTTTCTCCCTGGGTGAGAAACGCAATGAGCGGACCCGGATCGGAAGGCGGAGAGAATACATCCACAAAGGGGAAGCGTTTCTTCAAGTGATCATTCCCTTTTACACCAACTAGGCAGCCCATTAAGTTGATGACTATATCGGGTCGACGTTGTTTCAAGGGTCGCAGGGCGTAGAGATGGCTTATTGCTTTGTCCTCAGCGCTCTGACGAACCACACATGTGTTGAGCACGATCACATCTGCTTCCGCGGGTTGGGAAGTAGCCACATAGCCCAAGCGCTCCAAGGCAGCCGCCACGCGCTGGGAATCCGCCATGTTCATTTGGCAACCTTCAGTCCAAATGTGATACTTCATATCCATAATTATAACAGAGTGGTAAAATAACCGCCATGCGCCCATTGACCAAACTCGTTTTGGTGTTGGCTACATTCGCTCTGTTGATTTTTGCATTCTACAAACTGCCCATCGTCTACGAAAACCTCTCTTGGAGGGCAGAGATCGCCATGACCTACCTGCGTGGATGGGTCTATCCAGCCAATCGCATGCCAACTCCCCTGCCTCAACCGGCAGTGGGCATCACGATTTACCCAACCCCAACCTCCAATCCGACCACAACGATTTCCCAGAGTACGACACCCGAGCCAACCCTTCCCCCCACATCCACCCCGACCCCATTGCCGCCATCTCACTCATTAACCTCGCCAACTTGGGAACAGCAGGATATCAACAACTGCGGTCCTGCCAGTCTGGCGATGTACCTGCGTTTCTATGGATGGGAGGGCAATCAGTTTGACATTGCCGAATTGCTCAAACCCAAACGCGAAGACCGTAATGTCAATGTTGAGGAGTTGGTCTATTACGTACGTACGCGTGTGGGTTGGTTGAATGTCCTATATCGTGTTGGAGGAAACCTCGATCTAATAAAACGGTTCATCGCCGCAGGCATACCTGTGATGATCGAAGAGGGCTTCTATGTGGAGGATACTTTCTGGCCGAACGATGATCACTGGGCAGGTCACTACTTGCTCATTACGGGCTACGACGATGCCACCCAGACCTTCATCGGTCAGGACTCGTTTCGCGGTGCCGATCAAAAAGTCTCCTACCAGTCTGTAAAGGAGAATTGGCAATCTTTCAATTACGTGTACATCCTCATCTACCTTCCCAACCAAGACGAAACGGTCAGAGCCATACTCGGGGAGGATTGGGATGTAGACGTAAATCGCCAACACGCCCTCGACCTAGCCCGCACAGAAACTGAGACAACCCCACAGAATGCTTTTGCTTGGTTCAACCTGGGCACCAATTTGGTGTACTTTGAACATTACGGAGAGGCTGCTCGTGCCTATGATACCGCCCGCAACTTGGGCTTGCCCCAGCGAATGTTGCGCTATCAATTTGGTCCTTTTTTCGCCTACTTCTTCAGTGGGCGCATCAACGAACTCATGGCACTGACACAGTATGCTCTACAGCGAACTCCCAATTCTGAAGAGGCGTTGCTTTGGCAAGGTTGGGGATACTACCGACAAGGAGAGAAAGCCAAGGCTCGCGCAAGTTTTCAAAAGGCTTTGGAGATGAACCCAAACTATCCAGATGCCCAATACGCATTGGATTTCATTCGTGAGGCTCCTTGACTATCCATATAACCCCCAGGCTTTCACCCCGATTCCTTTGCGAATCCTACTCACGTAGGGTATATTTGAATCATGCCTAATCTTTATTTCATTTGATCAGCCCAGATAGATGCGAGGTGATTCATGCCAATCCAATTGCACAACGCCATAACAGATATCCCTGGCATACGTGTAGGGCATGCCCAAGACGAGATTGCCCTAACAGGCTGTACAGTGATCCTATGTGAAGGGGGTGCTGTGGGAGGTGTAGACCAACGCGGCGGTGCTCCAGGAACGCGAGAAACGGATGCACTCCATCCAATGCACTTGGTAGACAAAGTTCATGCTGTTGTCTTGGCAGGTGGATCCGCTTTTGGACTGGATGCAGCAACCGGCGTAGTCCGCTATCTCGAAGAGAAAGGTGTTGGTTTTGATGTGCGCGTCACACGCGTGCCCATCGTTCCCGCCGCAATCCTTTTCGACCTCGGAATCGGACGAGCAGACATCAGACCGAATGCCGAGATGGGCTATCAAGCCTGTTTAAATGCAACCGCGGATCCACCAGCCGAGGGAAACGTAGGTGCCGGCACCGGCGCCACCGTCGGTAAAATCCTCGGCATGGGTCAAGCGATGAAATCTGGCATTGGCACTGCGAGCATGAAGATCGGCGGTCAAGTGATCGTGGGAGCCATCGTCGCAGTGAACGCCTTCGGCGATGTCATCGACCCTGAGAACGGAAAGATCGTCGCCGGTGCACGTGCTTTTCAGAAAGGACCGCTAAAGATCGGAGGTGGTGAATACTTCGCCGATACCCTGCAGGTGATGAGGACACTGGTAGGGCGAACGATCCTGGGATTTTCCAGCCGCGAGCACACCGTCATCGGGGTTGTGGCAACGAATGCCCGCCTCAACAAGGAGCAAACCAACAAGGTAGCGCAGATGGCACAAGATGGTATCGCTCGCACCATCCGTCCGGCACACACCATGTTGGATGGCGACACGATTTTTGCCCTCGCAACGGGAGAACACAAGGCAGATGTCAACATTGTGGGTGCCTTTGCCGCCGAGGTCTTCGCTCAGGCGATCTTGAGAGCAGTGCGCACTGCGAAACCGGTTGTTGGGCTTCCTTGCGCCAGCCAACCCTACGCTTTCTAGGCAAGTCATGAGCCAAGAAATCATCTTAGTCGTTGAGGATAACTACCCACTCCGAGAAGGATTGAGGGAGATGCTCGGGTTGGAAGGTTACATCGTCTATACCGCTGCCAACGGGCGCGAAGCATTGGAGAAGATGGAGAGCATCACTCCCGACTTAATTCTCTCGGATATTGCCATGCCCGAAATGGATGGCTATGCCTTCTTCCAGAATGTGCGCTCGCGTTCTGAGTGGATTGCCATCCCCTTTCTCTTTCTCACCGCGCGCGGTGAAAAAGAAGATGTGCTCATCGGAAAAGACATGGGGGTGGAGGACTACTTGGTCAAACCAGTGAAGCGGCAGGAATTGATTACAGCGGTGCGTGCCCGCCTCGATCGTGCACAACAACTGAACGTAGCCACTCTTGCCCAATCTTACGAACATAGCCTAACTGCGCTGGCGAACGCGGTCGAATTGCGTGACCCTTTTGAACAAGGACACGTGGAACGAGTGAAGACCTATGCCCTTCTCTTAGGGGAGCAACTCGGCATACGAGGCAAGCAGCTTGAGCACCTACGCTTTGGTGCCATCCTGCACGACATCGGCAAGATTCATGTTGCCGAAACCATTCTCACCAAACCAGCCCCTCTTAATGAGGAAGAGTGGGCAGAGATCAAAAAGCACCCCATCACTGGCAGCGAAATGCTCAAGGACATCCCCTACTTGGCAGGGGTAATTCCCATCGTCCGTCACCACCACGAACGCTGGGACGGCAAAGGCTATCCAGATGGGCTTTCTGGGGAAGAGATCCCGTTATTAGCACGCATCGTCTCTCTTGCAGATGCCTTCGATACCATGCTCACGACCCGCTCCTATCGCCCTGCCCTCACCTTCGAACAGGCATATACCGAAGTGCTGGCAAACAGTGGCACACAATTTGACCCGCAGGTTGTCCATGCTTTCCAAATCATCTGTGGAGAGTTGAACGCTCCACCCCTCAACCAACGAATGAAAACTCCGTGAACGATGTCTCCAAGGTTCAGTCTGACTGACACGCCCCTCAGGGCTTTCCGGATAGAAGAAGGTTCTATCCTTGGAGAGTTGATCTATGCCTCACAAATCTACACGCAACGCACCTAAACCTGCACTTGCACCTTACAATTGACTTCTTGGAATTCTCGCCTCACCCCTTCAACCCTCCTCGATCACTTCCCCGAAGTGAAGGCAACCACCTCATCCTCTTTCTCTTTCTTGGTTGGGGTTTCGGATTGCTTCACGCGAACGAAAACGACCGAACCCAAGATGATGAGCGCGGCGATGAGCACGCGCAACGTTAGAGGCTCGGCAGCCAACAAGTTACCCAAGATAACGGCGATCAGTGGGTTGACGTAGGCATAAGTAGAAGCAAGTGAGATCGGCGCCACACGCAGCAACCAGGTATAGCAGGTGAAACCGACCAAAGAACCGAAGACAATTAAATAAGCCAAACCCCAAAGCGATTTCTCCGAGGCATTTTGCAAATCGAGTTGACTCAACTCACCAGTCAGCGTACCCAAAGCCAATAGCCCAACTGCGCCGAAGAGCATCTCCCATGCTGTCGCCATCAAAGGCGAAGAGGGTAGGGGAGCATCTCGTCCGATTAAAGAGCCAATCGCCCAAGATAGAGCAGCAAGGACGAGAACCAATGAACCGATTGGATTCAATCCATGGAATAAGTCATTCGCATCGGTAGGAGCCACCAAGATGACAATGCCGAGAAAACCAACCAGGATGCTGACCAACACCCCAAGGGTAGGTTTCTTTCCTCTAGGACGCAGGGCATCCAGCAATACAATCCACAGCGGTGTAGAGCCGACGATCAGGGCAGCAACACCAGAAGGCACATATTGTTCTGCCCAAGAGATACCGCCATTGCCGCCTACCAGCAAGAAGAGCCCTATGAGCGCGGTCGAACGCAATTCCACCCGCTTTGGCAGGGGATCACCCGCCACATGCCTCCAAAGAAACAAGATAGCGCCCGAGACGATGAAGCGCGAAGCCGCCATTAAAAAAGGTGGCAAAGTCTCCACGGCAAAGCGAATCGCCAGGTAGGTCGAACCCCATGTGAGGTAAACGGCAATCAAAGCCAACCAAATGCGGTATTTCATCTTTCGACTACTCTAAGAAGACCAGCAAGTCGTTCCATCCGTGCCCAAGGCGATCGCCTTTGCCACATCCCAGACGGTGTGCAGACCAACGGATACCATCAGAGGCTCTTGGTCGCGTATGCTCTCATCGGTAATTAAAAAGCAATGGTCTTTTGATTGGGCATATTCAATCGGCATGGCAATGTTCTTTCAGATTAAAAAAACAAGCCGGATATTCACCATAGTTGAGTGGGATGGAGTGATTTTTTAGAATGATATACTGACGGTGTGAGGGTATTAGCCTTTGCTCAACAAATTCGATTGCGTTTTAATATAAAAAGCACGCCAAGCGTGCCCATCTTTATTTAAACGTGCACTCTCAACAATTGGGCACGATTTTACTCAAAAAAGGAAGCCTCGTCAAGCAAAAATTTTATCGTTATAACCTGTTGCATCCCAGCCAACGCCGTGTTAGAATAAATTTTGAAAGCAGCGGTTTTTTGAGGCGTTGGAGGAACCCATGGATGATTTGGTAGAAGTGGTGATTGATAGCATTCGCGTCAGTCTGATGTCGCAACAGCGCATTGTCATCTTGCGCGAGGTAAATGCCGAACGCTATCTACCCATCTGGATTGGAGTTTACGAAGCCGAGTCGATCACCATCGCACTGCAAGAGGTCGAGGTGGCTCGCCCCTTGACCCACGATTTGATCAAGAACATCTTCGATGAATTGAATGCACGCGTCCTACGCGTGGAAGTGGTTGCCCTGCGCGAAGATACTTTCTACGGGAATATCGTTGTGGAGGTAGATAGTCGCATTTTGAACATCGATTCCCGCCCCTCAGATGCGTTGGCTCTGGCAGTGCGAACCCACGTTCCCATCATGGTCGCCCGCTCAGTGATGGATGTGGCAGGCATCACACCTGAAAAGGACCTGCAAAGCGCAAAAGTGGAAGGCGAGAAGGTAGAGGCAATCCCGGAGGAAGCCGAGGAGAGCAGCGATCGTCTCTCAATCTTCGAAGACTTCTTAGAAAAACTAGAGAAAAAAGACCAAGAAGACGAAACGGACGAGGACCAAGACTGATCGGTTCTGCTCATCTTGTTGGAGGGGTGCTTCGGGTTACCAATCGGTTGCCCCGGTTTTCATCCGAAGGTTCTCTCAACCATTCCTCCTATTCGATCGAAATTGTAGCTTGGATATCACTCATGTTGAACTAATCGTAGGATGAACGATTTAAATCCCCCAGAAGTTGATACAACGTCAATGCCTCAGGTCGTACCCTATAGCCGCGAGGCTGAGGAAGCGGTGATCGGTGCCATCCTGATCAACCCAGAGGTTTATTACGACGTTGCCCAATTCCTGCAACCCGAAGATTTTTACATCATCCGTCATCGTTGGATTTGGCAAGCGATCACCCGGCTGCACGAACAACGCATGCCAGTCGATCTTCTGACCGTGAGTCAAATGCTCGAGCAAATGGGGCAACTCGCTGAAGCCGGCGGACCTGCCTACCTGACTGCTTTGACGAACAACGTGCCCTCCTCCCTTCACGCCGAAGCCTACGCCCGTGTGGTTGAAGCCAATGCTGTTCGTAGACGCATGTTGGACGCTGCCAACGAAATTGCCAAATTGGCTTACAAGAGCGACATCGAAATCAATGACATCATGAGCGAGGCGGAGAAAGCCATCTTCGGCGTGAGCGAAAGGCGATTGACACGCGATCTGCAACCGATTCAGCAAGTATTGAGCGAATATTACGATCGCATTGATCAACTCACTCGACGTGGCGAGGATACTTACGGCGTCCCGACCGGCTTCATTGACTTAGATCGCCTATTGGGAGGCATGCAACCTTCTGACTTCCTCATCATTGCTGGTCGCCCAGGTTCTGGTAAGACCGCTTTTCTGCTCTCTGCAGCGAAAAACGCCGCCCAAATTCACAAGAAACACGTTGCCATCTTTTCGTTAGAGATGTCTAACGAACAATTGGTGCAACGCTTGATCGCCCAAGAGACGGGCATAGACACCCACCGCTTACGCACAGGAAAACTGGCAGAAGATGAATGGTCCCTGTTGGTTCATGCCATCGAGGTCTTAGGCGACACACGCATCTTTCTGGATGATACACCCGGCTTGACGCCGATGCAATTGCGCACCAAATGTCGGCGTTTGCACATGGAATACCGCATAGACCTGGTTTTGGTGGACTATCTGCAGTTGATGAGCGGAGGTGTGCGCGCCGAGAATCGCGTGCAAGAGGTCTCCTACATCTCCCGAAACCTGAAGATGCTCGCTCGTGAATTGAACGTTCCTTTGCTCGCTGCTGCCCAACTCTCACGTGCCGTCGAACAACGCGCCGACAAAGAGCCACAACTATCCGACCTGCGCGAAAGCGGCTCTCTGGAGCAGGACTCGGATGTGGTTATGTTCATCCACTTTCCCTATCAATCCGACAAAGATAGCCTGAAACAAGACATCGCCGAGATCAAGGTTGCCAAACACCGCAATGGACCAACCGACAGCATTGAATTGTATTTTCGCCGCAAATTGGCTAAGTTCGAAAATGCTGCAACTCGACGCACTGTCGTCCCTCATGCTGTATGAATAGGAGCAGGTTTGTCTTGGCAATTGTTTGGCTAAACGACCCAGTGAGCATTCGTCTGTAGAGATGTGTCCTTTTCAAGGTTTCCCCGAAGGCAAAGTGCGCTTTACGCCAATCCCCGAGCCTTTCTTCACCGAAGCGCTAAGGGAGATTCGGGATGTTAACGAACTCAAACTCATGCTCTATGTTTTCTGGCGCTTGCACCGCATGGAGGGTAAGTTTCGTTACCTGTCCCGTTCGGATTTGTTGAGAGATGTGCAACTCTTGCAAATCTTAGGCAATACTCCTCAAGAAGCAGAAGCGAACATAGACAAGGCACTTTCAGGATGCATCGCTCATGGATTGCTGTTGAAGACAACCCTGACCTTAACCGATGGAGAGGAAGACTTTTACTTCTTAAACTCTGCCAGAGGGCGAGCCGCCGTGCAAGCGATCTCACGTGGTGAGTGGCGCCCCAGCGGCAAACCGCAAGTCCCATTGGAAATATTGCCACAACCCCCCAACATCTTCCGCCTCTACGAAGAGAACATTGGACCGCTCACTCCGATGATGGCAGATATGTTGCGCGACGCCGAACAAACCTATCCCGCTCAATGGATACATGAGGCGATTCGCCTGGCAGTAGAGAACAATGTACGTCGCTGGAGTTACGTGGAAGCCATTCTGAACCGTTGGCAGAAAGAAGGGCGCGATGAGCGAAAAGATCGAGGAGATACTGAAAAAGATCGTCGCCGATATATCGAAGGAGAATTTGCCGACTTCATCGAGCACTGAAGTTGAGGCTCAGCAACCTTCAGGAGACCTCTTGGGAGACCTGAACTGTCCATTGTGTGGTGGTTTGGGCTATCTCCGCGCCGATCTTCCCATCGGTCACCCGGATTTCGGCAAGGTGCAGGTCTGCTCTTGCCGCAAGCACCAACTCCTGCAGAGCATTCATCAACGCTTATTCTCGCTCAGCAACCTTCACGAACTACGTCACCTGACCTTCGAAAACTTCCAGCCGCGCGGGCGGATCGGATTGGCACCGCTCCAAGCAGATTCTTTAGAACGGGCTTATAACCACGCGCGCCAATTCGCCCAATCGCTCAATGGTTGGCTGCTCATCCAAGGCACAGTGGGTTGCGGCAAGACCCACCTCGCCGCTGCCATCGCCAATTACGTGGTCAACCTCGGCATACCAACCTTGTTCATCACCGTGCCAGACTTGCTAGATGCCCTGCGCTTTGCCTATAGCGACCCGGAAGCCACCTTCGAGGAACGCTTTGAGGAGATTCGCCGCGTTCCCTTGTTGATCTTAGACGATTTCGGCACGCAAAATGCCACCTCCTGGGCGCAGGAAAAGTTGTTCCAAATCCTCAACTTTCGCTATGTCAATCGCTTGCCTCTGGTGGTCACAACCAACTTGGAACTGGAGGAAATGGAGGAACGCATTCGTTCTCGTTTGCAAGACCCAGAGTTGGTCACCCACGCGCACATCCTGGCAACAGACTATCGCAACCCGACCGACGAAATCGGGCACCCCGAACTCTCTACGCTTACCTTCCTGCACGATCGCACCTTTTTGAACTTCGATTTGCGCCGCGATGAAGGCTTGCCTCTCGAACATGTAAAGAATCTGGAGAAGGCGTTTCGCACCGCCCGAACCTTTGCCGAAAAACCACAAGGTTGGTTAGTGTTCACGGGCGCCTCTGGTTGCGGCAAGACTCACCTCGCCGCCGCCATTGCCAACTTCCGCGCTGAACTAGGACATCCTACCCTCTTCGTGGACGTTGCAGAGTTGCTAGACCACCTGCGCGCTGCTTTCAACCCCAATAGCCCGGTCTCCTACGACCGACGCTTCAAGGAGGTCAAAAACGCTCCGCTTTTAATTCTGGATGACCTAGGCACCCAATCCATGACCCCATGGGTACGCGAAAAACTCTACCAACTGTTCAACTATCGCTACATCGCCGAACTCCCCACCGTGATCACTACAGCCCAGCCCATGGAGGAGCTCGACCCACGCTTACGCAGTCGTATGTTGGATACCCGTCTATGCATGATCTTCGCCATCACCGCACCAGCCTATCGAGGTGCAGCCAGGCGGCAGGAGAGAAGCGCCAAAGGATAGAAACAAGCCAATTAACGGTTGAGAGACTTCAAAACGAACGATGGATAAAGAGTGTAGATAGAAAAACGATTAGGTTTGATCAATGCTTCGTGAGGGCGGAGATTTCCGCCCTCACTGGTATATATCGGTAAATATCTACTCCTCCTCTTCCTTTCCCTTCTCTTCAGAGCCAATCCCCAAGGGAATCCATTTGCGTTCATCTTTCAGGCGGTGGGGAATACCACCGCGCTCGTGAATCTCGTCAAAACCTTGCGGCTTGATGAACATTCGTTCGCCATCTAACAACCCGGTGATGCCCTCCTGTCCGGGCTCGGGACGTTTGAAGCGCGGGCGAGCGGCTTGGTTTGGATCGTAATCAATGGGTTCCTCATAGGTGGTGATGAAGCCCTCGAAATTTCGCAAGACCACCTTGTGATCAGACATGCTGATCAGATAATTTGGCATGACCGGGATTTTGCCACCACCACCCGGCGCATCAATCACATACGTTGGCACCGCAAAGCCGGTCGTATGCCCACGCAATCCTTCCATAATCTCGATGCCCTTGGCAACCGGTGTACGAAAGTGCCCGGCACCCTCTACCAGGTCGCACTGGTAGAGGTAATATGGTCGCACGCGGATGCGCACTAGGTCCCGGACAAGTTGCCGTTGAACATGCACATTATCGTTCACCCCGGCTAGCAAGACCGCCTGGTTGCCAAGCGGAATGCCCGCGCGGCTCAAGCGATCACATGCCTCCGCTAATTCAGCGGTGATCTCGTTGGAATGGTTGACGTGAATGTTCATCCACAACGGATGGTATCGTTGGAGCATGTCGCACAATTCGTCGGTAACGCGCATGGGCAAAAAGACCGGAACACGGGTGCCGATACGGATGATTTCGATGTGAGGTATCTCGCGCAGGCGATCGAGAATCTCTTCCAAAATCTTGGGTGCTAGGACGAGCGGATCGCCACCCGAAAGCAACACATCCCGCACCTGAGGTGTACGCTTGAGATACTCGATTTGCATCTCAAACTCAGCACGTGAAAAAGTAGCGCTTGGATCACCCACAATGCGCGATCGGGTGCAATAACGACAGTAAGAAGCGCATTGCGTAGTAACCAACATGAGCACACGATCCGGGTAACGATGCACCAGACCCGGCACCGGCGAGTGACGATCTTCCGCCAACGAATCTTCCATCATCGCCGTGAAGGGCACCAGTTCCTTTTCGGTTGGGACCACCTGCTTGCGAATGGGATCATCGGGATCGTTCGGGTCTATCAGGGAGACAAAATAAGGAGTGACATCTACCCGGAAGAGATGGCTTGCTGAAAGTGCCTTGCGTTCGCCTTCGGTGAGAGGCAACACTTTCTCGAACTCTTCTGGAGTGTTGATGCGGTTACTCAGTTGCCAACGCCAATTGAACCATTTCTCATCAGGAACGTCAGCATAAATCGGGGCTCGTTTATTGCCAGGAAAAGGTAAGTTTGCCATGATCTACTCTCCTAAAAACGGGTTAACTATTAAACACCAAAAACGAACAATTGAACCGTCAATGTTTTCCATCAAAATCAATTCATGTCAACAAGATAACACGAATAAAAATCAACCTCCTCATCTGTCTAATGGAACGGGAGCCTATGCTGGTATAGACCTCTCCCATCTATTTCTCGCCCAAATCTAACCATCCAACGAACTGAACCTGCTGCCCTTCTTGTTTTGGTACCACCTCGATCCCCTCTTGCAGGAAGAAATCCCATAAATAGAGCCCATGGTCTTGTTGATACACTAAAAATTTCTCATCTGGAGACAAAGCGAGAGGTTGTAAACCAGATCCCGGCACTATCAACGTATGGATATTTGTCTTCGGTTGAAAGACGTAGATGCCATCTGAGCGAATCACATCGCCCTCTAATGAATAATATAGAACCCCGTCAGACGACCAGACCGGATAGGCAGCCACACCATAAGCATTGGTGGTGAGTGGAGTTAGTCCTGTGCCATCAAAGCGCACGCGATAAAGCCGCGTGGGGAAGACCAAGGGCAAAGTAGCATCTTGATCCAACCCAAAGGCAATCCACTGCCCATCAGGAGACCAGGCAGGTGTGTGTGCACCAGCCCTGATTTTGCCTCCTCCTTCCATACCCGTAGCAATGGTTGATGTAATCAAGTTTCGAGAAGAGCCCGCCTGCATATCCACGATCGTCAACCCCGGATGGATATTACAAGCCGGTCCAACCCCCAAACCGCTCACTGCCAGCAAATCACGTTGTGGCGACCAAGCAGCACCGCTATCGCAACCGTATCCCTTGCTACCTCCCGGCATTGGGAGCAAATGCCAACGCCTATCTTCCATAGATACCCATCCGAGGAGGGGGATTTCCTGTTCATCCAATGGAATTTGACCGACCAATAAAGTACTGCTCGGGCTCCAAGAACGAGGTACATAATACCAATGCTCTGGATGTTTCAGCAGAGGAGTGATGGTTCCCTCCTCCATATCGAAAATCTTCAACCCTTCCTCGTCACTGAACGCCAGCAGTTTCTCATCTCGACTGAGGGCAGCCCCATGTAGTTTTCCGCGCGCTTCCAAACTGGCAGGTTGAATGATCTCGTTATAGACATCGAAGCCAAACAACTCGCCATTGCGGATGAAGATCAATGTCAATCCGGTACCTATCGGCTGAGAAAGCGATTCGGCAAAGTTCTCAGCCAATTCCCACGCCTCCTGAACAATTGCCGGGGATGGGGAACCATCGCCACTGCCTTGAATCACCAAATGTTCGACCTGATTCGCAGTCTCCCGCCGTTCATCGAGAAGGGCGAAGGATTGAGCAAGGTCAAGCAGACTCTTCATCCGCCGTTCAGGCATATTGAGGTCGAGATAGATTTGGCGACAATCATCTGAATAGGACGATGTTCGGTCTGGAAAGATGCGCAAGTTATCACACCAGGCACTCGGACCTCCGCTACGGATCAGGGTGAAAATGGGTTGGCGCCCCACTCCTAAGGTATCCTCAAGCAATGCTTTCACATTCATGGTCAATTCATAACTGAAGCGACGATCCAGGATAAGTTGTCCATTCTGGTCGTAATAAGGAAGCGCCTCGGCGCGTACCACCTGTGGATAGCCCAAACCAGGATCGAACACCACGCGCAGGTTGAACGGAGCCGGTCCAACGCCCAATACATCGCGACGCAGTCGGTCTAAAATACCATCAACGGTGTAGGCTTGCGCCTCCTGGAATGGCAGAGTGAACGGTTGACCCCATTGTCCATCCTCTTCCCTTTCCACCTTTTGGGCAGCGCGAATCTGACCATCTGCCACGACCACCCGCACTTTGAAAGTCTTTCCCTCTCGGGTCTCTTGAACTTCAGCAAAGTAGCGTAGGGTATGGCTATCTTTCCAGCGCGAGATAGCAGCATCTACCTCGGAGATGGCAGGAACATCGGCGGTCGGAAGCGGAGGACGCGCACTACCTTTGGTGAGGTTGGTTGGCTGGCAGCCAGCCATCAACCACATTGCAACCAATAGATAAAACCACTTCAAGCATGCTCTCATGGGCTTAGCACAACCTCGATGCTCGAGAGATGGGCAACACCGGGAATATGCCCACCACGTTCCCAAACGACTAAGCGCACCTTCGTTGGTGCTGCCACCTGATAGGGCACTTCGGCAGCAAATGTGTAAAATTGCCCATCCTCGTTTGGGATGAGATGGACCAAATGCTGAATGCCTACGATCCTACCATCATTCGTCCGCAATTCGATCACCAAAGGCTGGTCAGAATGCGGGTGAGCCAAACCCGAGACATAGACTTTTCCTCCCTGAATCAAGGCATTGGGCGACGGTTGTTCAATGTAAATTCTCTCCAACGTTTCTCCACCAAGGTTGAGGTCTGGTTCGCCGATGGAAAGCAGGATCAAATTCACCGAAGCCAATGCCATCGTACGATTGAACTCATCCTCGATGCTGATCACCAGGCGCCCGGCTTCAGCCACGGCGGTAATGCCAAAACGCACTTCAAATCCAAGCGTGAGCGGCTTATCCAGGGGCAGACGATAGACCTTTACCTCACGCATGAGCAAACGCCCATCCTCACCCAGTAGTTCAATGCGCACCACTCCGTTGGGTCCCGGTTGGAGTTGCGCTCTCAGGCGGAATGGCGAGGTCACCCGCGAGCCTTCGGCAGGGGCAAAAATCTGGATCGCCCCTAGGGGCATGCCGGTCGCCGGGGTGGTCAACGGTAGGACGACATTCTGCGACTCGGTGGTTGGGGTGAACAACGTTGGCACAACCGTTGGTGATGGAAGCGTTTCTTGAGGGAAGCCGAGAGGCGCCTCAAGGAGTTGTTCCGGAGTAGGTGTATTCGGTTGAGGAGTGCTCAAGTTGACCTTACGCGCGTCCAGAGTGAGGGCAACGGCGGTAGGCAGGTGTTCAGTGGGTATCAACGTCGGTAGTTTTGGCTGGTTCAACGATGTACACCCCCACAAAAAAGGCACCCAGAATACAACCCACGCATACCGAACCATACCCGCAACCTTGATTGAAGCAACGCCACGAAAACTCATGAAGAAGTGTATTTTTGAATCACCTCCTGTAATTTTCGGAGGCGAATTGGTTTCCACGTCGCGGCTACTGCACCTGCGGATTGCGAGAGCTGCCCAAGATCCACCTCCGGGCTTGCCGAGAGCATGATAATGGGAATTTGGGTAGTGCCTTCATCTTCTCGTAACATCCTAACCAAGGCTAACCCATCCATATCCGGCAACATCATATCGGTCATGATCAGGTCAGGTGAGCATTCTCGAGCAAGTTTCAATGCCTGCTCACCGTTCGTCGCCAGGATTGCCTGATGACCAAAGAGTTGGACGGACTTATTGAGAGTCTCCAAGGTAAATTGGTCATCATCAACGAAGAGGATGCGCGCCATGGGGTCACTGAACATTCATAAAAGTTGAGGTGAGAGAGATTCTACCACCCAAAGACTAAAAATCTATACCGTAAATCTCTCCAAATTTTACCTTCAGATAGCGCAGGTATGGGTCAGGATCGATTTTAGAGCCGGTAACGCGTTGTACCAACTCCTGAGGTTCAAACTTCGACCCATGCCGATGGATTTTTTCGCGCAACCATGCCAATAAATCACCAAACTCACCCTGGCGGATTTGATCCGAGAGGTTCGGGATGTCCCTTTGGAGGCATTCCCATAGTTGAGCAGAGATCAAGTTGCCGAGAGCGTACGTAGGAAAATAGCCGATATAACCCGATGACCAGTGAATATCTTGGAGTACACCCTGAGCATCATTGGGTGGAGTGAGCCCTAAATAGTCTCGCATCCGATTGTTCCAGGCTTCTGGTAGGTCCTTGACCTCTAGGCTACCTTCCATCAGGGCAATTTCGATCTCCAAGCGCAACATGATGTGTAGGTTGTACGTGGCTTCATCTGCTTCCACCCGTATCAACGAAGGTTGTACCCGGTTGATGCCCTTATAGAATGTCTCCAAATCAATATGACCTAGTTGAGTAGGGAAGTATTCCTGCAATCGTGGATAAAAGTAAATCCAAAACTCGCGCGAACGCCCCACGAGGTTCTCGAACAGACGAGATTGAGATTCGTGCAACCCAAGCGAGGCGCCACTGGCAAGCGGCGTGCGTCTTAGACTGGGATCAACACCTTGTTCATATAGCGCATGTCCACATTCATGCATCGTGCTGAAGAGGGCTGAAGCGAGATAATCAGGCGAAAAGCGTGTGGTGATGCGCACATCACCAACATCGAAGTGGGTGGTAAATGGATGCGGCGAACGATCCTGACGACCACGCTTCCAATCATAACCGAACCGGGTGATGACTTCCACGCCAAAGTCCCATTGTTTTTGCTCATCAAAGGATTGATGTAGGAAAGAATCATCCACCTGAGGTCTTTCTGTGATCGCTTGGATAAGACGCACTTGTTGTTGGCGTAAAACAGAGAACACTTTTTGAACCTCGGCGGTCTTCATCCCCGGTTCGTAATCATCCAAGAGAGGGTCATAGACATGATCATAGGGTTGGAAGAAGTGAGCATATTGGCGTCTCAAGTCCACAATACGTTCAAGGAAGGGTTGGAACTTGGCGAAGTTGGCTTCTGCACGTGCTTCCTGCCAGACCTGCTGAGCTTCACTGGTCACCTGAGAGAACTCTGCCACCCATTGAGAAGGCACCTTGGTGAGTTTCTCGTAGCGGCGAGAGGTCACCCGAATCAGGCGCGCCTCGTCGGAATCGGAGTCAAGTTGAGCAGCATACGGTTTCAAGTCTTCGAGCAGTTGTCCGACTTCTGGCGAAGTGAATTTGACATGAGCCAAACGGTCCAGAGTGGCGATTTGGTAACTGCGCGCCTCGTTGCCACCGGGAGGCATATAGGTCTGTTGATCCCACGAGAGCAAGGCGCTGGCAAAGGAGAGGTCGGCTACTTCGTTGAGTATTTCTTTAAGTTGGGCGAGTTTGCTCTGCACATCCATGAAACACCTCACAATGTATAGAATCAAGGAAATAATCTTACCATAGAATGCTCAGGATGATATACTAAACATGGTTGGGGTGCTCATCTCAAATCCATCGGAGTATTTTATGAATGGAGAAGTAATTGTTCAATGGCTCTTGGGCGCCCACACGCCTTCCATACGCTACTTGACCCTACGACAACTGTTGGGGCGTCCGTTTGATGACGCCGAAGTACAAGTTGCCCGGCAAGAAATGAAGGCGACCGGTCCGATTCCTGCCATTCTGGCAGAGCAAACAGAAGGGGGCAGTTGGTCTGGCGAACGGAGTTACTACACTCCCAAATATACGAGTGCCCACTGGAGCCTGTTGTTGTTGGCTGAGTTATCCGCCGATGCTAGCGATCCGCGGTTGAAGCGGGGAACAGAATACATGCTCTCGGTCACTCGTCGGGGGCTGGAGCACAGCCTACAAAAGGGCGACTATGGCTGGTCCTGCTTTTGGGGCAACCTGTTGCGTTATGCTCTGCACAATGGCTTCGCAGAGGATACACGTCTGGAGGCAGTTGTGCACCATCTCATCCACGATGCGCTTGCAGTCAACTGGCGTTGCAAATATAACGGCGATATGCCTTGCGCTTGGGGAGCGGCGCGCGCTTTATGGGGATTAGCAGCCCTCCCCGCCCATTTGCGCTCTCCTCAGTGGGAAGAAGCCATCCAGAGTGGATTGACTTTTCTCTTGGAAGATTACGATCTGGTTCAGGCAAATTATCCAACCCACAGCCGGGGAAAGGTGAGCCCTCACTGGTTTCGCCTCAATTTCCCCCTCTTCTACCAGGTGGATATTTTATTTGTGCTGCGTGTTCTTGCCGAATTGGACGCTCTGAACCATCCACGCGCCCAAGCGGCTCTCGCCTGGTTGGAATCTCAACGCAGAGCCGATGGCACCTGGAGAGGAACCAACCCCTATCGCAGGCGCACCTGGTCTTCCCTAACGGATAGCCTGGAGACCGACCGTTGGGTCACTCTGCACGCCGCATGGGTTCTCAGTAAAGCCTCTTGAAATCGTCAAATGTCGGTGGGGTGAGGTTTGCGGTGCGCATATCGCCATAGCGCTCTTGCAAACGAGAGCCGAACTCAATCAGGTAACGACCCAGTGTAGCCAAGATGTGCCTGTGGCTGGACTTAGGAAGGGATTGCGTTTTGTGATTCTGGTTGAGCAATTTCTCCTGCATCGAGCGATGCAGGAGATGGGCATGCTGTTCCCTCAAAATTGCCTCCTTTGCCAACATTTGCATCCAATCATACATTTCACGCCTCCGCTCTTGACATCCGCTTATAACCTGCTATAATATATACGCTGGTTATAAGCATGTTACCACCAAATATATAACCTGTCAAGATGATTTTATAGGTTATAAAATGGCGTTGAGGATCGTGTGAGGTGCACATGGACACAGTAGAAAATTTGAGGCACGATTTCTATTTTGAGGGGGTGCTCTGCCTAGACTTTGCTAATACCGTTGACTGGCATGCCAGCGAACACCCGGAAGAACGCCTGAAGGACTACGCGGATTTGGTGGCTTGGGGTGTGGCTGCCGGGTTGCTATCCGGCGAGGAGGCGCAAACCTTGCTGAAATTAGCAGAGACACAACCCACGACCACCAAGGAACTATATCAGCATGCCATAACCTTACGGGAGGTGCTCTATCGCATCTTCTCGGCTGTTGCAGGCGGATGTTCGATCGCCGCTGATGATCTGGCGATTTTAAACGATATGTTACGCCAAGCCTATGCCCATCTGGAACTCAAATTCACTTCGCGCGGCGCTGCATTGGATTGGCATTCTTACACAAATGGGTTGGAACGCATGCTCTGGCAGGTGATTCGCTCGGCGGTGGATTTGCTGACCTCGGATCAATTACAACGTGTGGGAGAATGTGCTGACGATCGTGGTTGTGGCTATCTATTCCTCGATACCAGTCGTAATCGCAGCCGACGTTGGTGCTCGATGGAAACCTGTGGCAACCGTGCTAAAGCACACCGACACTTCATGAAGATACGCCTACATAAAACGGATTGATTGCCACTAGGTGACTGCCCATCCTCCCTGGCTGCTCATGCAAAACGAGGGGACGCACTATTACCATCTTGCGCGGTGCTCTTCGGCAAAGCCGATCAACCCCTCCAGTCGAATGACCTCCCCATCGTCCGCTACAACACGCCCGCTGTAGCACCCAAACATCTGGTGCACTTCGCTGAAGATGATGCCCAAGTCGGTGCGGGCAAGACGTTCCTTGAATGGGACAAAAGTGAGTTCCAGCCGTCCCTGGTTGTCATTGAACTCCCAAGTTTGGGTGTAATCCTCAGCGTTGTAGAAAAAGCGCACCTCGTCCAATTTGTGGATGCGCCCATTGAGGACCAGGCAGTTTTCGGTAGCGGCGGAGGTGTCTCCGAAGCCACAACCTAAGTTGAGCCCGATCGTGCGTCCATCCGGCAGAAAGCCCGAAGCACTTGCCCAGTTCCAGAAACTGCGATACTCCCACACCCCTCGCCCCCAATCCAGTGAACCCACGCACTCCGTTGGAAGCAAGGTTTCGTGGACATCTCCGTAACGCAAGTCCCCCTCTGCAGGCAAACAGTTGATCTTGCGGTTGTAATAGAAGCATTTCTCTCCAATGGGGATGACGATGGTCATTGATTCGTGTTGCGGTGGACAATGTAAAGTGATCTCTGCCTGAATGCCGCGACCGTTATGGAAACCTGGCCAATTCACCGAGATGTGGCGGAAGTCTACTTCGGCGCGAAATAAAAGGCGCGCCTTTTTATTTTGGAAAGCACTCACACCAGAGGTGCTATTGCGTGGCAAGGCAATGCCGCGGCTGAGGGGGATGACCAGCCCCTCTTCGTGCAGGTTCTTGCTCTCGAAATCCAGTGTGTAAACAAAGATATTGCCAGCATAACCCAAGTCGGCAATGGTGGCAGAGAAGAAGCGTCGCGGGGTGAAGATGGCGTAATAATCCCAACGCTTGAGACGCAAAAACTGAACCGAACGAAGGGTATAAAAGCGGGCATCTTCCAGATTGCAATCCAATAAAGGCTGGCGCATCCAACCCACCTGCGCCAATCGCCCTTGTTTATCCAGCAAAGGACCGGGTTGGGTGATCTCATTCTGCACGGTTGCTCTCCTTGTATAGTACCTGGCAAATCTCAGCATGATAGACTTGCTGATAAGCGCACCACTTGCTGGCTGCGCGCCGATTCATATAGTGCCACCACCGTGCGCACGTGGTCGCGGCTCTCCTCGAGGGTCAGATAACAGGGTGCACCATCCAGGATGGCGGCATGTATATCTTCCACCTCGCCCAGGTAAAGTTCCTGCTCGGGCACGGGGATTTCCATGGGCTCACCCTCCTGTGGATAGAAGAGCAGGTGGCGATCTTCTTCCAGCCGAGTGAACGGCTTGGTGAGGAATAGGCGACCCTCACTGCCGATGACTTCTGCGCAGGTGTAAAAGGGCGCACGGAAGGAACAAGCAATCTGGGCGGCGCAATAGCCTCCGTAGTGCAACAGCCCGGCGAACGCCTCATCTACGCCACTCTCGCCCAGCCACTGGCTGCCGCACACCCATTGCGGCGCACCGCCCATGATGAACTGGGCAAAACTAACGGGATAAACGCCCACGTCCCACAGACACCCTCCGCCGTATTCTGGCACAAGGCGGATATTCGGGCGATGGGTCAATTTGAAATTGAAAACGCTGCGCACGAGGAGAATCGCTCCCAAACGTCCACTGTGCACCCATTCGCCGGCGATCTTGGTCTGAGGGTGGTGACGGTACATGAAAGCCTCTGCCAAAAGGCGCCCGCTCTCCTGGCTGGCGGTGATCATGCGGTCAATCTCCTCAACAGAAAGCGCCAAGGGCTTTTCGCACAGCACATGTTTGCCCATCTGCATGGCACGGATGCTCCATTCGGCATGCAGATGGTTGGGCAGGCTGATATATACGACATCCACATCCTCTGAAGCAAGCATGGCTTCGTAACTGCCGAATGCCAGTGGAATGCGCCATTCGGTTGCATAGGCGCGTGCTTTTTCCGCCTCTCGACTGGCAACAGCAACCAATTCCCCGCGCTGCGAGGCGCGAATGGCTGCAATCAAACGGCGATTGATGCGCGCAGTGGACAGCAGCCCCCATCTGACCTTTAATGCCATACGTTTCCTCCGAATTGCGTATGATAGGGAGGTGAAAAGGTACTCAAAATCACGATACACTCAGGCAATTGCCTCTCCCCTGATCCGTCTCCGGTAAGTTGCATAGTCTGGGAGAAGGCGTTCGTATTCAGTAAACATCAATGGTGATGAAATCATGAAATCGGCGGAGGCGCGGTTGCAAGCAACCGGGATGTTCCAAACTACAGCAATCCGTAGCAAGGCTTTCACATCCGGGTCATGGGGTAAGGGTTCAAGTGGATCCCAGAAAAAGATGAGGAAGTCAATCTCTCCATCGGCGATCTTTGCCCCGATTTGTTGATCGCCACCCAATGGACCGCTCTGAAATCGAGCCACGGGCACACCTAATTCCCGTTCGATTAGTAGTCCGGTTGTCCCGGTAGCATATAAGTGATGCTGGGCCAGAAGGTCGCGATTATATTTCGCCCACTCTAACAAATCCTGTTTTTTATTGTCGTGGGCTACTAAAGCGATCCGCTTGGCTTGTTTCATCACAGACTTTTCATTCATCTTCGTTATCCTTTCCTGCATGAGGTCATTCGATGTATTCTGTCATAAAATAAGGGCGTAATTTGTCCTTGGCAAAGGTGACAGGTGACACTTGAACTTCACCGTAAACGTTGTATATTTATAATTATAGAGGATTTGACATGGCTGTAAGGTTCTGGCAGACTACTCAAGTGCGTTATTGTCATCACATAGATGCCGAGGTGGAATTGGAGGCAGAGGTTGTCCTTCCTTCCGAAGTCCTTCCCGATCAACCGCCTCGTCTACTTGCTCGCCGTTGCTCACACGGCATGACCTGCAACCTAGACGGCCGCCCGAGTTGTGTTTGGGCAGGGACAAATCCCGCCTACGATCCCCTTCGTAAATAAGCGCAATCATTTCCTGATGCGCTTCCTCCTCTCTCCTCTAAAACGGCGCACTCTCAACCCCGTGATTTTCGCGGGGTTGAGCGCTATTTTCCCGCCAATCGCCCGAGTTAATTAACTGAGTACGCCTAGTTTCCGCCCGACTTTGGCAAACGCTTCCAACCCCTGATCCAAATCATCCTTTTGATGAGCAGCGGAGATCATCACGCGAATGCGCGCCTTGCCACGCGGCACTGTGGGATAGCCAATCGCCATGGCGAACACGCCCGCTTCAAAAAGTTCACGGCTGAATTCCTGAGCCAATGGGGCTTCGCCAAGCATGATCGGTGTGATGGGGGTCACGCTGCGACCGGTATCGAAGCCAAGGTGGCGAATCTCGCTCTTGAAATAGGTGGTATTTTCCCACAGGCGATCCACCAACTCAGTGGATTGTTCGAGGATATCCACCGCTACCAAACAGGCAGCCACATCGGGCACGGTCATAGCAGAAGAGAACAAGAAGGGTCGTCCACGTTGGCGCAGCCACTCTACCACCAATGGGTTGCCCGCCACCACGCCGCCTACAACCCCAAAGGCTTTGGAAAGCGTACCCACCTCGATATCTACCTTGCCGTGCAAACCGAAATGGTCCACGATTCCGCGACCACCTCTGCCCAACACCCCCTCACCATGGGCATCATCTACCATGAGAATCGCCTCGTATTCCTGTGCCAATGGATAGATTTGATCCAACGGAGCAACATCGCCATCCATGCTGAAGACACCATCGGTGATGACCATAGCGCGGTTGAAGTTCTGTCGATTCTCTTGAAGGGCACGGCGCAGGTCCTGCGGATCGCAGTGCGCGTAACGGATGATCTGCGCCCCGGAAAGACGGCAACCGTCAATGATGCTGGCGTGATTCAATTCATCCGAAAAGACCGCATCTCCCTTGCCCACAAGCGCCGGAATGGTGGCTAGATTGGCGTTGAAACCAGATTGAAACGTGATAGCAGCCTCCACCCCTTTGAATGCCGCCAGGCGTTGCTCCAATTGAACATGCAGGTCCATGGTGCCAGCGATGGTGCGCACTGCAGCCGGTCCAACGCCATATTCCCGCATGGCTTTCTGTGCCGCTTCCACCAAGCGCGGATGGTTCGCTAAACCCAAGTAATTATTTGAGCAGAAATTCAACACTTTCTTGCCATCTACAACCAGCCAAGCACCTTGAGGGGAACTCAAGGTACGAATTCGGTTATACAACCCACTTTCCTTCAGATTGTTCAATTCATCTTGGATCCATTGAAGTTTATTCGGCATAATGCTCTCTCCTGGCAGAATAAGGGTTGAAAGAGAATTCATTGCGAGGTCATGTTTTCGTCTTACGACGCAATCCGATCAGGCGTCCAAAGGCATCTGAGGCACGCGGCATCTCACTGGGAGGCATCTCCTCGCTGAACCAATTGGCTGCTTGGCGTTGCTTCCACCATTCCTCTCTACCCTGCCTGGCACGCTTCAAACGGTCCTCCAACGCGACTTCATCCTCGTTGTACACGTCGTTGCGAATGGCTTGCAACGCGGCAATGACGCTATCCAATTTGCGCAGGACGTTTTCACGATTGAGCATCACCGATTGATGGAGTGCCTCAGCACCCGCCGGGTGTGTGATCGGGCAGGTGACTTCGGCATAGGATCGCCCAGCGATCTTGCGCGCCTCTCGCCAGCCAGGTTGGTTCACCGTTGCATTGAGCAAGGCGGCTGCCATCAATTGCGGTACGATGTGCATACCTGCCATCAAACCATCCATCTCTAGCGGGTCAGCAAAGAAAGGACTGGCACCTAACAGGCGCGTCAGATCGGCAGCCAATTTGATCGCCTCAGAGGGGGTGCCAGGCGGTGAGACGATACCCATCAGACCATTGCGAAACAAATCGGGGTGAGCGGCTTCTAGTCCGGAATCGATGTCATGGAGATAATGCGGATTCAGCACCGGCGTCAGCCCCACATAAAAACGATCCTCGGGAAGCAGTTCATCAACCCAACCAGCAACTACTTCCTTGACAGGGCTGGTATCCATCACCACTGCTCCCTCTTTCAAGTCTTGGGCAATCACTTCGAGCGTGTGACGAATCTGGTCCATGGGTAGGGCAAGCAAGATCAAGTCTGCCTGGCGTGTTGCAGAAGGTAAATTGATCGCCACTTTGTCTAGCGCACCCATCTTCTCTGCACGACGGGCAATGCCGAGGTCTTTATCATGCCCAACACGATGCACCAAGTCCTTATGTTCGGCTAATGCCAAACCAATCGAAGTGCCAATCTGACCCAAACCAACAATCGTAATTTGAACACTCATCGTATCACCTCAAAACCATACATAATATATATTAGAACCTCAACCGATCAAAAGGTGCATCAGGACCTGTAACGGGGGTCCCAAAATCCAACCCAATAAGTTAAACCCCAACGCGGGTGCGACGAACAGGATGAGCAACAGAATCACCGGTCCATATGGACGAATACGCTCGAGGGCACGCGACCACGCTGCCGGAAAAAGACGATCGGCAATCTTATCCCCATCCAAAGGTGCCAAGGGTATCAGATTGAACAACATCAAGATCAGGTTGATGAAGACAAATTCATAAAGCAGTTTAGCAGGGGTAGGTAAAAATCTACCCGTCACCATCAGAGCCGCCATGGGCGAGACCAATCCCAAGCGGAAAGGTAAGGCTGCCAACATCGCCATGAGAAAATTCGAGAAGGGACCTGCCAGTGAGACCCACATCATTGCCGAAGGCGAACGCCGTTGTAGGAGGTAAGGATTGACCTCCACAGGCTTTGCCCAACCAAAACCTACGGCGAGCAGCATCAGCGAGCCTATCGGGTCCAAATGCGCCAGCGGGTTTAGAGTTAGGCGTCCCCGTAAACGTGGGGTAGGGTCGCCGAAGCGGTCTGCTGTCCAGGCGTGAGCAAACTCATGCAGGGTAAAAGCAACCAGCAGGACAACAATACGAGCCAACAGGGTAGGCAGATTCAGGTCAAAAAGCATGTTCTTTATCGGCTAGGTGATTATACCACCCCATGATATAATGAGAATATGTTGCCCGATATCCAATTGGGTGATCGAGTGCGGCTACGCAAACCTCATCCGTGTGGCAATTACGAATGGAGAATCGTCCGACTGGGCGCGGATATTGGATTGGAATGTCTTCGCTGTGGTCGGCGAGTGTTGCTGCCACGGCGGCGCTTAGCACGTCAGTTGAAAGCGATTCTCCCTCCATTAGAAAATGAATCCCCCACCCACTGAACGCCCCAGAGTTCTATTCCTGTATTCCGATACCGGAGGCGGACACCGCAGCGCTGCCGAGGCAGTCATCGAGGCGTTACATCGCAGATACGGCGACCGCATCCACACGACCATGGTGGACATCTTCAAAGATTATGCTCCACGCCCACTCAACCGCATGCCCGAATGGTATCCGGTCATGGTGCGGGTGCCCCAAGCCTGGGGATTGGGTTATCGTTTGAGCGATGGTCGCTACCGTTCACGCCTGCTCACCGATACCACCTGGCTTTATGTTCGCCGTAACGCTCAGGCTCTCCTTGAGGAAAACCCTGCCGATTTGATCGTCTCGCTTCACCCACTGGCGAATAACCCCGCCCTGCGCGTGCTGAAGAAACCGCGTCCACCCTATGTGACCATCGTCACCGATTTGGTCACCGGGCACACCTTGTGGTACGACCCGCGCGTAGATTTCTGCATCGTCCCAACCGAACTCGCTTACCTACGCGCCATCGCGGCAGGAATGAAGCCCGAACAACTTAAAGTCATCGGGTTACCGGTCGCCGAACGCTTCTGCCAACCACCGGGAGAGAAGAATGAATTACGTCAACGCTTCGGCTGGCGTCTTGACCTACCGATCGTCTTGTTGATGGGCGGAGGCGAAGGGATGGGACCCATGGAGAAGATTGCTCATGCCATCAACGCCGCCTGCCTGCCTATTGGCTTGGTCATCGTCACCGGACGCAATGCCAAACTCAAAGAACGTCTTGAGATGCAAACATGGCATATGCCCACTTGGATCTACGGCTTCGTACGCGAGATGCCCGAATTCATGCACGCCGCCGACATCCTGCTCACCAAAGCCGGTCCAAGCACGATTTGCGAGGCATTCATCGCCGGGCTTCCGATGATCCTCTACAGTCGCCTGCCGGGACAAGAGGATGGGAATGTCCACTATGTTGTCTCCCATGGTGCCGGCATCTGGGCACCTCGCCTAACGCAGGTGATCGCCGCATTGGAGGAGTGGCTCGAACACCCACACAAACGCAATCAAGCCTCCCAAGCCTGTCGCAAACTTGCGCGCCCTCAGGCTGCTCAACAGATTGCCCACTTTCTGGCATCACAAATCGGGGTAGAATCGTAAGCGATCGTACCTAATATGAGACGGCTCATTCTACCCTGCACCCATAAGGCTATGTGTTTGTCCACCACCAAGTGGTGGATGCTGTTTGTGTTGCTATTTGCATCCCGTTGCAACCTACCTCTCAACAGCACACTTACTCCCACCCTGAATGTAACCCAAGCCTATCAAACGGTCGAAGCGCGCCTCACAGAAGCCATTGCCCAGACCCCGCGGGCTACTCCATCGCCCATGCCAAGCCCCAGCCCGACGATGCCGGCAACGCTTCCTACCTTAACTTTGAGTTACACTGAGACAGCAATAAGCACCCCACTACCCACGCCTACTACCCGTTCTGCACTCTGCGATCAAGCCGCTCCAGGCAACCCAATCGACATCACCATACCCGATGACACCCCTATGCAACCCGGACAGTCATTCACCAAGACCTGGCGACTGCTCAACACCGGTACGTGTACCTGGACGCGAGAGTACGCCCTGGTGTGGTTCTCCGGCGAGCAAATGGGTGCTCCGTTGGTGATCCCGCTCAGCGAGGAGGTTGCCCCAGAGCAGGCAGTCGACCTTTCGGTGGACATGGTTGCACCAGAGACACCCGGCAAGTACCAAAGCAATTGGAAACTGCGCAATGCAAACGGTGTGCTCTTCGGCATCGGTCCAAACGCGGCGTCGGCGTTCTGGGTGCGGATTGAGGTTGTGCCCTCTGCCACCCCCACCCCTTCATCCACCGCTCTCGTTGCACTCACCCCCACATCCACCCCCACACCGGGTATCTATGTCAGTGGCCAGGTTACCCTCAATCTCAATGACCTGCTTGACCTCGATACCAACCGCCTTAATAGCGGAAATGAAGACCTCGCCTTCATTTCAAGTGAGCAAGTGCACTTATTGGACCCAATCGGTGGGGCTGCCTTGGCGGTCTTCGGCGCCTCTCAACCTACTCTGGTCGAATGCCAATCCATCACGTTGAGCGCTGATCTGCTCACCATCGAGGATACCCTCTCCGAAGGCATCTATCTCTGCTACCGCACCAACATGGCGTTGCCAGGTTGGGCACGGGTGATCGCCTTCGATGCCGAAGTGCCCACGTTGAGTCTTGAGATCAACACTTGGGCGCTTCCCTAACCCCTTCAGCACCGAAGACCCTCGAGGTCTTCACCCCCTCAAAGAGATGGGCACGTTGTATCTAGTCGCCACCCCTATCGGTAACTTGGAAGACATCACAGGTCGTGCGTTGCGCATCCTGCGCGAAGTGCGATTGATTGCGGCGGAGGACACACGGCACACACGCAAACTGCTCCACCATTACGACATCCACACACCGATGACCAGTTTCCACGAGCACAATCAGCGGGTTAAATTAAATGAATTGTTGCGTGCCCTGGAACAAGGTGATGTAGCCTTGGTCTCGGATGCCGGCACGCCTGGATTGAACGATCCCGGTTATGCATTGGTTCAAGCAGCCGTTCAAGCCGGGCACAAGGTCTGTCCCATCCCCGGACCGAGCGCGCCCATTGCTGCTTTGGTTGTCTCGGGCTTGCCCACCGAGGCATTTCTCTACCTAGGTTACCTGCCCCGACGCACTTCTGAACGACGTGCTTTGCTGCAGCAGATCGCCCCTTTGCCCTACACGTTGATCTTTCTCGAAGCGCCTCATCGCTTGCTCGCCTCCTTGAAGGAATTGGAAGAAACGCTGGGCGATCGGCAGTGCGCGGTAGCACGCGAGTTGACCAAAGTGCACGAGGACATCTTCCGCGGTCGCTTGAGCCAGGCACGCCAACACTTCGAGAGCAATCCCCCGCGCGGCGAAATCACCCTAGTCATCGCAGGGTTGGCCGAGCAACCCGAACGGTGGTCGCTTGAACAAGTCCAATCTGCTCTAGAGGAAGCGCTCGCTCAGGGGAAACCACCCACCCAGGTCGCTGCCTACATCGCTCAAACCTCCGGCTGGCAACGACGGGAGATTTACCAACTCATTCAAAGGAGAAAGACCCATGAATCTGGATGATGCTTCGCTTTACACCCGCTATGATACGCAAGGAATGCTCGCCGAAATCAATGACCTACCGGCACAACTCCAGCGTGCTTGGCATCTCGGACATCGGTTGCCGTTGCCCAATTGGCAGGGCATCGAACGGGTCATCATTGCCGGCATGGGTGGCTCTGCCATTGGTGCCGACCTGCTGATCACCTATGCAACGCCCTATTGCTTCATTCCGGTGTTCACCTTACGTAACTACCTTCTCCCTGCCTGGGCAAAGGGTCAGGAGACGCTGGTGATCGCCTCGTCTCATTCTGGCAACACCGAGGAGACGCTTTCCTGCTTTGAACACGCCTTGACCAGCGGTTGTCGAATCCTATCCATTACCACCGGGGGAGAGTTGAGCCGCGCAGCGCAACGAAGCGGCACGCCGCTTTGGCAATTCGAACATCCCGGACAGCCACGCGCTGCGGTCGGCTACTCCTTCGGTCTGCTGTTGATGGCGTTCGTCCGATTGGGTCTCATCCCTGAACCAACCGAGGAGATGGAAGAGACCTTGAATGTCTTGCGTGCGCAACAGCAAAACCTAGGGGTAGAAGTGCCAGTCGTGAACAACCCAGCCAAGCGACTTGCCGGGCAGTTGATCGACCGTTGGGTCACCGTGTTCGGCGCAGACATCTTGGAACCGGTTGCCCGTCGTTGGAAGGGGCAGATCAACGAATTTGCAAAAGCCTGGGCAGAGTTTGAGGCGCTCCCCGAAGGTGATCACAACACTTTAGCGGGCTTGATCAACCCCGAATCGCTCCTAAAACACGGGATGGTGCTCTTCTTGCGGGCACCCTCTTACCATCCACGCAACCTGCTGCGCGTCAACCTGACCCAAAAAGCCTTCCTGAGGGAAGGGCTCAACACCGACTTCGTGGATGCCAAAGGAGAAAGTCGCTTGGCACACCTGTGGTCGGTACTTCACTTCGGCGACTACACCGCCTATTACCTTGCTATGGCATACGGCATCGACCCCACACCCGTAGAGACCATCGAAGGATTCAAGCGAGAGATGAAAGCCGCAACCGGGTGATGCTTTCTGAAATCGTAGAACTTAAAGACAACTTGCTAGATTTAAAAATTATAGAACGCCAACACCACCCAACCCATCATCACACCGATCACCACGCCAGCCAGGACATCCGAGAGGTAATGCACGCCCAGGCTGACGCGCGCCAAACCAACCAGGAACGCCCATGGCAGCAACACCGCGCCTAACCAGGTCGGTCCTAAGACCAACGCCAAGACCGCCAACATCATGCCACGCGCTGCATGACCCGAAGGGAAAGAGTGTGGATCGGTTTGGCGGTAGATTTGCCCCCACTCGCCCTCCGGTCTGCGCCTACGCACCACGAACTTGATGGCAAACACCACCACAGCCGTGGCAACTACTCCGATGGCATAGGCTATGGCGCGCGTTTTCCAATAATCCGTTCCAAACCACCACAGCAGCAATAGACCTGCCAGCCAAAACCAAGAATCCCCCGAATGTGCCAGGAAGGCTGCCAGAGTGCGGATGAGTTGATGATTCTCCGCCATTCTCATCGCCGCAGAGAGGCGGGCATCTGCCTCGGCTAGATTACACCTCACGATGAACCTCTCTGCGCCAGGTCGGCACGCATGATCTCCAATTGGTGGGGCTTATCTACGTCCATGGCAAGTTCGGCATAGGGCGCCACCAAGGCGCGCCCTTTGACCCTGAGACGGTGACTCGCACGCCTCACGGCATGTTCCAAGTCAATCTGGCGCAACAGAAGTAGGATCAACGTGCCATAACCAATCAACGCTGCCTGCTTGAAGACGTTCTTGCGTGCTGCGATGATGCGTTCCCACAAGGTTTCCTCCTCGGTAGCCGTCTTGGCACGAATGATGTTGATGTCGCCGCCACACACTTCCATGTCCTTCAGCCGGGTGTACGAACGTCTGGAGGTAGGATAGCGTGCCTCCATGACCGGGCGAGGCACGATGGTATAGTAGACATCATCATCGCTTTGCATGGCGGTGTTCACCACCCAATCCACCATCTCACGGGTGACTCCTGGAATGTCCGATGAGCAGAGCAACACATGATGAGCCTGTGGATTGATCTCCAGCACCTTGGAGACACCCGCACGAATGTTCTGGAGCATTCCCCCTTGGTTAGGGAGCCACGCCTGCAACTTCGGACAGTGCAATCTGTACTCCGGGGAAAGACCGACGAGGATTACCCGTTCCACCGTCTCTGCCTCACTCAGGGCATCCAACACCCATTGGATCATGGGTTTGCCGGCAATATCTAAGAGGGCTTTGGGAGCCCCTTGGGTGTAATCGAAAAGCGGCTCCCCCGGCTGAGGAATCCCTCCAGCGATGACTACAGCATCCATTTCAGTTCAACTCCTGCAGTTGAGGTTCAAAGTGCAACTCATCCAGAAGCCGGTTGAGTTCCTCGAAGGTCAGCGCACGCCCCTTGCCGCTGGCGGCAATCAGGGCGGCTTCCATCATATTGGTGCCGAAGGAACGACCTTCGAGCACGGGCGTAGTGGTCACCAAATATTTTACCCCAGCCTGGCGGAAGAGTTCCACATCCTGTGGGGTGGTGGTGTTGGTGACTATCACCTTGCCATCCAATCGATCCGGCATGTGGCGTTTGACGTAGTGACAATCGCCGGCGATCACCGTTGCCCAATGGTAATATTTTTCCCATTTGGGCACACGTTTTTCCTGTTTCTCGCCGGTCGGATAGACCCAATCGAAGGGCAAGCGACCGGCAATGGGCATCAAGATGGCTGCAAACCTCTTCAGGCTGCGTTCACTGCGGATTGGGATGGGCAAACCCAGCCCGAACATCAGGTCCCCAAAGATACACTCATAGCCACCATCCAAAAATGACTTGCTCATGCCCCAACGGTCTGCCCCCAGTGTGATGAACGCCTTCTTCTCCTTCAGGTAATGACCGATGTGCGCATCAATGAATGATGCGACTCGATTTTCCAAAGTGTTCTTCAAGCCGGCGCCATCCACAACCGGAGTCTTTTGAACAAAGCGGATCATCGGCTGAACCGAATAGAGAGGATAGAACTTGCGATCGACCAGCAGACCCAGGTCTGCCCCACCCACCCCAAAGGCATCCACCTTGCCGTCTAATTCCTTGAATAATTGGGCTGCTTTCTCCATGTCTCCATCGGTGCCAATGCGCTCGATGCGCACCTTCTCCCCCAACAACTCAATATCCACCGCCTTATCTCGCTTGGACGAACCGATGCTGATGCTCACCGCACGTTTCATAGGCTGCACCTCCTTCGGTATCAAGATGAACAGTTAGAGGTTTTGACCCTGAACCTCACCTTATGAATTTGGTCCTTCGTATCTCTAGTTCTCAAGATAAGCCTCTTCAAGCGCTTTCGAGTATACACCCAACTTTCTAAAAAAGAAAACCCCGCAAGACATCAATGGATTCGTGGGAAGGATAAATTGAGTGTCATCGCATATGAGAGCAAAACTTGAGACACCTTCAAATGAAATGGCTTATAATCCGTTCAACAAATGCGAATGATCAGTAACGTGAAAGACTTCGTTGTGTTCGTTGAGTTGCTCAGCGGCAACAGCGGGAGGAACCATGCAGGCTGAGCCGGAGGTGCATCCGCGCCGTGCCATTCGCCTGGCAGGGTTTGATTATGCCCAGCCTGGAGCATATTTTGTCACTTGTGTGAGCCATGAGCGGATGTGCATATTTGGGGAGGTCGCAGAGGGTGAGATGCGGTTGAACAGGGCAGGGAAAATCGTTGAACGGTGTTGGTTGGCAATCCCACAGCATTTTTCACAGGTGGAATTGGATGCCTTTGTGGTGATGCCCAACCATGTGCACGGTATTATCGTGATTACGGATACAGTAGGCGCGAATGATTATTCGCCCCTACAGTTTTCATTTCAACCATTTTCGCCCCATCAACCATTCCGATCGCCATCCAAAACCGTCGGTTCCGTTGTTCGTGGTTTCAAAATTGGCGTCACAAAATGGTTTCGGGTAAATACGGATGTGTATACCGTTTGGCAACGCAATTATTATGAACATATCATCCGCAACGAGGAAGCCTTGAATAGCGTTCGTCAATATATATTGGATAACCCTCTGCATTGGGATCTGGATTTGGAAAACCCACAAAGGAAAGGGGATGACGAATTATGGAACGAGATGTTTCGCTAACCTCGGAAGGGGCAAATGATGATATAGTAGCGACAAAAGGTGATGCGACAGAAACGAATGAGGATACGGTAGGGGCGAAAGATTTTTCGCCCCCACCCCAGCGGGAGAGACCAGCATGACCAAGGGACCCTATCCACTGCCACCCGGCTGGCGTTGGGTGAGGCTGGGAGAGGTGTGCGACCAACCCCAATATGGTTATACCCAATCTGCTACCAACCAACCTGTAGGTCCAAAGTTTGTCCGCATTTCCGATATATCAGAAGGAAATATCCGTTGGCAAAATGTTCCCTACTGTCGATGCGATACCAAATCCTTTGAGAAATATAAGCTATTTCCCCATGATATCTTGTTTGCACGCTCTGGAAGCGCAGGATTAACTTTATTGTTAACGGAAGTTCCCTACAATGCAATCTTTGCCTCCTACTTGATAAGGATACGTCTGAAACCTGAGGTTTTACCCTCTTTTGCAGCGTATTTCTTCCAATCTCCCTTTTATCGGGATCAAATACGTCCCCGAGGTGCAGCACAAATTAATATCAATGCTTCAATGATTAAAGAGTTATTGCTCCCTCTCCCACCCCTCGAGGAGCAGCGGCGCATCGTGGCACACTTGCAGGCAGTGCAAGAGAAGGTGCGCGCGCTCAAGCAGGCGCAGGAGCACACCAAGGGCGAACTGCGCCGCCTGGAACAAGCCCTCCTCGAGCGCGCCTTCCGCGGGGAACTATCCGGTTGAGGTGCCCCATGCCGTTGATCATTGATGGACACAACCTGATCGCCAAATTGCCCCACCTCGACCTGGCAGAGGTGGACGACGAAACTCGCCTGATCGAACTGCTTCAAGAATACTGCCGAGTGAAGCGCAAACAAGCCGAAGTGTACTTCGATAGCGGAGCGCCCGGGCAGCCGCGGGCGCGCATCTTGGGCAACGTCACCGTTCACTTTGCGCGCCAAGGTCGCACTGCCGATCAAGCCATCTGCGCCCGCCTGCGAAGGTTGGCAGGCGAGGCACGCAACTGGGATGTGGTGAGTTCCGACCATGAGGTGCAAGCCGCGGCACGGGCTGCTCGCGCCCGGGTGATCCCCTCCGAAACCTTTGCACAACGTTTGCTGGCAACGCTACAGCCAAACGAGGAAGACGAACTTCACAAACCTCGCCAACCCGACGACCAAGAATTGAAGGAATGGCTGAAATGGTTCGGCATTCCAGAGAGCGACAGCGAAGAGGAGGGAAAAATCTAATCAAATATTAATGCAAATTGGATAAAATTGGTGTATATTATAGCCAACGACACCTGCTCTCCCTTTATCGGTATTTCAGGTGTCCCGTCACTGGAGACGGTACGTCAGCTCGTCCCCCCCGGGTTGGCGACTACCAGTGGCCCTCCTTAGATTGCCGGGCGTGTCCCCCCCACGTCCGGCATACTTTTTTTAGCGAGATAAAGTCTCCCGCGGTCTAGGTTTCGGTGCGAACCCTGATCGTCTCACCTCTAGTGTGGGCTGACGGGTGCAAAACCTCAGGCGATGGGTTGTATCGCACCCGAAATCCGATGGACGATTTCTAAAGTTGGGGTAAAATAACGCTACTCACCAAAACGCCAATAAGTGCTTCAACAAGAGAAAGCAACAATCGTTTGCCGACCATCTGCAACGGTCGCAGCATCTACTCAGGCTTGAACCTGTTCGGTGAGTTGCGGCAGAATAAACACACCGCGGGAAAGAGTTCATGGAAGAGACCAACCTGTATGAGGTCGAGGTATATTACAACCTCCGCATTCCCATGCGCGATGGAGTGCAACTCTCCGCCGACTTGTTCATGCCGATCCCACATCTGCCAGGCGAGCAATTTCCTGCCATCCTAGAGATGATCCCCTACCGCAAAGGGGACTGGCGCTATACCACCGACCACCAACACATGACCTATTTCGCCGAGCGCGGCTATGTTGGTTGCCGTTTGGATATTCGCGGCACCGGCAGCAGCCCCGGCATCGCCTACGACGAATACAGCCAGAGCGAGACTCAAGATGGCTACGATACCGTCGAATGGCTGGCAGCCCAGCCTTGGTGCAACGGCAACGTGGGCATGTGGGGCATCAGTTACGGTGGTTTCACTGCCATCCAAGTCGCTACGCTACAACCCCCTCACTTGAAAGCCATCGTTCCGATGTATGCCACCGATGACCGTTACACCGACGATGTGCACTACATCGGCGGTTGCATGACCGTCAGCGAACACGCCCAATATGCCATCAGTCAGATCGGCATGAACGCCATGCCACCCAAACCCGAACATGCCGGCAGCACCTGGGCACAGGAGTGGAAGCGACGTTTGGAACAAACACCCCCTTGGTTGCTCACTTGGCTGCGCCATCAGACCGATGGTCCATACTGGCGACGGGGTTCGCTAGCACCCGATTACGAGCGCATCACCTGTGCCATCTTCCACATCGGCGGCTGGTGCGATGGCTACACCAACGCCGTCTTGCGCATGCAGGAGAAGTGCATCAATGCGCCGCGCAAAGCCCTCATCGGTAATTGGGTGCACGCCACCCCCGATAAAGCCTACCCCGGACCGAACATGGATTGGCTGCATGAAGTGAGACGCTTTTTCGACTACTGGCTGAAGGGCGTCGAAAATGGGGTGATGGACGAACCGCCTTTGACCATTTTCCTACGCGAATATACTCCCCCCGAACCCTTCCCGGCTTACTTCAACGGGCATTGGCATAGCGAAGCTCACTATCCCATTGAACGCACCCAACCTTGGACATTATACCTGGGCGAGGGCAAATTGCTAGAAACCCCACCTTCCATGGATGCAGTGGACAAGTATCCTCATCGCCCGACCCTGGGCATCCATGGCGGGCTTTGCTGGGGAGCGGGGGTATCACCCAACGGACTGGCACGCGACCTGCGCCCCGATGAATCTCTCAGTCTAACCTACACCAGCGAACCGGTGAGCGAACCGGTGGACATCATCGGTTTTCCCGAAGCCATCTTATACCTGAGTTCAAGCGCCCCGGTTGCTCACGTCGTCGTCCGCCTGACTGATGTAGCGCCAGATGGCACCTCTGCTCTGGTGAGCACCGGGATTCTCAATCTAACCCATCGCCATGGTCACAGCAACCCCCAACCCCTCGTCCCGGGAGAAGTCTATCCAATCAAGGTGACTCTCAAGGCAACTGGCTACCGCTTTCTGCCAGGTCATCGCATTCGTCTGAGCGTTGCTTCTGCCTATTGGCCGGTCATTTGGCCTTCTCCCTATCCAGCCGTGAATACATTGCATCGATGCGCTCTGACTCCCTCGAGAGTGGTTTTGCCATTCGTCCCGCCTTGCGATGCCCTGCCCACTCCGCCAACGTTCAAAGAAACCCCTCCAGAACTGGTACAGGTGGGCAGTTACACCGAACAACCCAGCACCTGGCAGATCACCGAAGATGTCATCCATGGGTCGGTCACCGTCTATGTCTCTAGCGGTGATCTCTCGATCATTCCCGAAAATACCTCCCTGTTGACCTCCGAGACGTTGGAGATGACCGCCTATCATCACGACCCTGCCCACGCGCGGTTGTATAATGAGGTCATCTACAACCTCAAAGAACATGGCTACGAGACCGAAATCCGCACCACCGGCACAATTCGCAGCACCGAAAGCGACTTCCATGTGGATATCCAGCTCCACGTCACCTTGAACGGCAATTTGTTCTTCCAGAAATGGTGGTTGGAGAGCATTCCCAGGAATCTGCTATGAGAAAGATCAGGACTTAGGAACCTTCATAAATTTAATTTCTACCCCTTTGTGAGAATCCATCGGGTTCTATGCTTGACAACAAGCAAAAGTTGGATATACTGACACCACCCCCTGATTTTCCCAAACGGAGTCCCCCATGGAACAAATGCGGCGGGAGATTTTGACTTGGGAGGATGTGGACAAACTGATTGACCATCTCCTCCCTCAGTTTGAACAGGAGTTCGAGGCGATGGTGATGATCACGCGCGGCGGGATCATCCCTGGAGGATTGCTAGCCGAAGCGATGGGATTGACGCACATCCTCACTGCCGCCGTGGATTTCCCCTCCGAACTGGAGCGGGAGAAATCCGGCTTATTTGCCTGGCCGAGGTTCTTGCAATTTCCGGAAGATGCATTGCTGCGCGAACGCAATACTCTAGTGGTAGACGATGTGTGGGGGTCTGGGCGTACCATCACCGCTGTGAAGAATCGCGTTGTCACTGCGGGAGGGTATCCTTACACCTGTGTATTGCACTTCAACCCCTATCGCAATCTGTTTGGCAGTGTGCGACCCGATTATTACGCGGCGATCACCGATGCACACATCATCTACCCATGGGAGATCCATCGCGACATTGATCGAGCCTTACTAGACCACAAGCCACGTCCCCCCTCTTGACCCCTTTGGCAAAGGTAGAACAATCAAGGCTGGCTGGTTTGAACAGAGATTGCCCTTGTGCTGGCTAAGATGGCTTTCAGTTGCGCTTGGCGTGCCATATCCGTTGCCGCGGCGAGGATGCGCAGTGCTTCCTCCGGATTGTGAAACCCCATGCTGTTCTCCGCATTGATGAAATCCCACCGCAGTTGAGCCTGGCGATGCAGTTGACGGGCTTCGCCAAGCAACGTCTGGTCAGCATTCGATTGCGCAGCCGCGCCTTCGATCGCTTGAATCGCCGAGAGCAATGCTTCCTCAGTTGCCATCATTGTCTCGTAGACTTGGTTTTGAATGATGGCGACCCGACCGGTGACATAGGATACATCGGTATGGCAGGCGCCGCAAGCCGCCTGCGCGTTCAACAAGGGGCTTTTGACGTTGTGGGTCGAGAACTTGGCTGCACCATCCCGGGTATAGGGCATATGACAATCGGCGCAAGCCACCCCTGCATTGTAATGGGTACTATTTTGGGTATATAGTTCAAATTCGGGGTGTTGTATCTTGATCATCGGCGCACCCGATTGCGGATGTTCCCAATCTTTGAAGGCTTCCTCATCGTAATACTCGGCAATTTGATCGATATTGGTACCTTTTTCCCAAGGGAAGGTGAGGTACTTGCCTTCACCGGCAAAATAATATTCGACATGGCAGTTGGCACACACCACGGTGCGCATCTCCTGACGCGTGAACGTTCGCCAATCTCTTCCAAGTGCTAAGAGTGCTTCATCGAGGGCAGGGTTGGTGACGATCAAGCGCATGGTATTGGCTTCGTGGCAATTGGCACAACCAATGGGAAAGTGAATGCGTTCGCCTAATTCGTAAAACGGTGTGCGATCGTAGGCTGCCATTCCCATCTCCGCCCACAGCCGCGGATTATCGGCGGTCTTGCAGGAGTAGCAGGTGCCTGGGGTGGTCTCGTTGACGCGCTTGGTTGCGCGCACATCGGTCAAACTGTTGAGATGACCGCGTTCTTCGTTGTAATCCTTGCTGAAAGAATATCCAGCGAACAAGGTCAACAGCCTTGGGTCTTTTTCCAACTTGGAATAGGGCAATGAGCCACCAAATGCCGTGCGTTCTTGGTTCGTTTCGGTCAGCAAAAGGGTGGAATATTGGTTAGGAAAGTTGATGCCCCACTTCTGGCTATCCGGTTCCATTTCGGCAATCTCAACCAGTGGCTCGATCCCACGACGCGGTGCAGGTAGACTCTTGATATACAGAAGTGTACCGATCAAAGCCAGTGCTAAAACCACGATGATACCTGTTACAACGAATGTCGAAACCGAACGCTTCATCTGTTTTTCTCCTGATGTGCATAGGGTAGAAGTGAAATCCCGCGTTCGCCATGCGCCACAGAACGATGGCAATCGAAGCAATAGCGATCCGAGTCCGCCATGCCCTCATTGGTGTTGGCAATCGTTTCAATGTGGCAACGAATGCAGTTCTCCTGCACAACCTGGCGAGAGGATTCCTTCGCTCGTATAGCCACCGGAATATCGCCAAGGACGAAGGCAAAGACATGGTGATAGCCAGAGGTGGCTTTGACGATGTATTTCGGGATCAGTGCATGTGGGGTATGGCAATCGTTACAAGTTGCCCAATTCTTATGCCCGCCATGAAACCAACTTTCGTAGACTGCATCCATCACATGACAGTTGTTGCAGGCGGACGGATCATCCCCCAAATAAGCGGTGAAGTCGCTTACGTATAATCCAACCGCCAGTGTCGCGATGATCGATAAGATGCCGACAAAGAGAGGAATCTTCATCCTAAGTCTTTATAATTTTACTCTAAATAATGTGAATTGTAAATTTTAGATGGGCATCGAAAAACTCTACTCTAGTTGAAACAAGCAGGGGTTAAAGGTGTTAAAGAAAACCCAACCGCAGCAAAGTCATTTGTGTTATCCACCACCTCAAAGATGGGAAAGTCTTGAAATCTTCCTACTAGTGCTATAATTCCTATCTGCAGGCTTGCCGAGTTCATAACGCAAGCCTATAAAAAAATCAAGTTCAAACATACGAAGGATATAAGGAAGGACAACCTTCTTTTGGTAATAACGCAACCATGGCTTTAGAAAAGTTTTCACCCAAAGTGCGAATTGCATTAGATGGCGACACCTGGCACGCCTTGGAGTACGAAGAGGTGCTTGCTAGGCTGGCGACCATGCCTATCGAGGGGCTGAGCCATGAGGAGGCAAATCGCCGACTGCAGGAATTCGGTCCCAACCAACTCCTCGAAGCGCCTCCCATCTCCTTTTGGCAGATGCTTTGGGAGCAGTTCAACAATTTCGTGGTCATCATGCTGATCGTGGCTTGTGCCATCTCAGCCCTGATGGGCGAATATGTCGAAGCCGCTGCCATTCTGGCGATTGTGATATTGAACGCGACCTTAGGGGTCATTCAAGAGAGGCGGGCAGAACAAGCGCTCGCCGCTCTGAGAAAATTGGCAGCCCCCGAAGCCCACGTGGTGAGAGAGGGCTCACGCCAGATTATTCCGGCACGCGAACTCGTCCCTGGTGATATTGTCATCTTAGAGGCAGGCAACTACGTCCCTGCCGATGTCCGTCTGATCGAAGCCATCAACCTGCAAATTGACGAAGCCGCGCTCACTGGCGAATCCCATCCGGTGCAGAAAGATGCCTCTGCCCGTCTGGAGAAGGATGTTCCCATAGGAGACCGCAGAAACACTGCCTTCATGGGCACGTTGGTCACCTACGGGCGCGGACGCGGGGTCGTCGTCGCTACCGGCATGCGCACCCAGATCGGCTTGATCGCCGAGATGTTGCAATCCGTGCAACAAGAACCTACCCCTCTGCAACAACGCCTAGATCAACTCGGACGCACTCTCGGTTGGGCAGCCATTGCTATTTGTGCCATCGTCTTTCTGGTTGGTTGGCTGCGTGGCTACAATCCACTCGATATGTTCATGCTAGCCGTCAGTTTGGCGATCGCTGCCGTTCCCGAGGGCTTGCCTGCCGTAGTGACCATCAGCTTGGCACTGGGGATGCGCGAGATGATTCGCCGCCACGCCTTGATCCGCCGCCTATCCTCCGTGGAGACCTTGGGCTCTGCAACCATCATCTGCTCCGATAAGACAGGTACGCTGACCCAAAACGAGATGACCGTTACCCGCCTATGGGTGGATGGGCAGTTCATCTCCATCAGCGGCAGCGGTTATAGCCCGAATGGAGAATTTTCGCTAGATGGCAACCCCATAGACTTGAGAAAGTTTCCAGCCGCTCTCACGGCGCTTTGGGTGGCTACGTTGAACAACGATGCCGAACTCGAAGCCACCGGCTCCGGCGATGGCAGTCTCACCTATCGCGTTGTAGGCGATCCAACCGAGGGCTCTCTCATCATTGCTGCCGTCAAGGCAGGCGCCGACTTGGAAGACCTGAAAAAGGCGTATCCACGCGTTCAGGAAATCCCCTTCGACTCCGCCCGCAAACGCATGGTCACTATCCATGCTCTTCAAGACCCGCGACCAGAGGATATCTCACCTTTCTATGATACGACCCATCGCCAGTGGTATGCTATCACCGTCAAGGGCGCGGTGGATTTGGTTCTGGATCGGTGCACCTACTATCAACGCATGGATGACCATGCCATCCCCTTAGATGAGAGACAACGCATGCGCATCCTGGCAGCCAACGATCTCATGACCCAGGACGCCTTGCGCGTTTTAGCCTTGGCATATCGCGTCGTTCCCGAACTGCCTGCTGAGATCTCTCCGGAAGAAATTGAAAAGGACCTGGTGTTTGTAGGGTTGGTAGGAATGATCGACCCACCACGTGCCGAAGTGCCGCCTGCGTTGCAAACCGCCCGTCAGGCGGGCATTCGTACCATCATGATCACCGGAGATTACCCCAACACCGCCCGAGCCATCGCCGAAAGCATCGGGCTGCTTGAACCAGGACACCAGGTGCTCACCGGCAACGATTTAAATCGGATGGATGATCAAACCTTACAACGGGAGGTGGCTTTCACCGATGTATTTGCCCGCGTATCGCCGGAGCACAAATTGCGCATCGTCGAGGCATTACGAGCCCGAAACGAGGTGGTCGCCATGACGGGTGACGGGGTGAACGATGCCCCCGCCATCAAGCGTTCGAACATCGGCATTGCCATGGGCATCACGGGCACCGATGTAGCCAAGGAGAGCGCCGATATGGTGCTCACCGATGACAATTATGCCAGCATTGTCTCTGCTGTCGAACAAGGGCGCATCATCTATGCCAACATCCGCAAGTTCGTCTTCTTCTTGCTCTCTTCTAATGTGGCAGAAATCATGATCATCTTCCTCGCCACGCTGGCGGGGCTGCCCTCCCCGCTGACGGTCATACAATTATTGTGGCTCAATTTGCTCACCGATGGAGCACCTGCCTTGGCGCTTGCCATGGAAAAGGGCGACCCGGATGTGATGCGCCAACCTCCCCGCCCACCTCAGGAACCGATCATCAATCGCACCATGCGTCTGGGCATCCTCATCCAAACCATCACTCAAACCGGCGCAACCCTGTCCGCCTTTGCCATTGGGTTGCTTTGGCACCTCTCCCTGGTCGCGAACCCGACTGGGTTCTGGGATGCCCTCAGGCTTCTCTTGGTCTACGATTGGCGCGGTGTGGATGTCCAAACAGCGGAGACCATGGCGTTCGTTACCCTCTCGCTCTGCGAACTCTTCCGCGCCTACACCGTACGTTCCGAACGGATTTCGGTCTTCCAACAAGGAGTCTTTTCCAACCGGTATATGCAATACGCAGTCGGGCTTTCCATCTTCTTGCTGCTCCTTGTGGTCAACGTGCCGTTTCTGCAACCCATCTTCAACACCCACTTCCTAAGCCCAAAGGAGTGGTTGATCGTCCTCGGTTTGGCACTCATTCCGGCGTTCTCAGAAGAATTGACCAAGGCATATCTACGTTGGCGCAAATGACCTTGGAAAACCGATGACCCCTTGCATCTCATTTGCATGTCGTTCAAGTGAACAATCGGGAGACCGAAATTTACCGATCAGGGAGAATAGCCACCCTCGATCACCCCAATGTCCCCTGATGAAACAGAGAGCGGGGAGGGCGGGATTCGAACCCGCGGTCGAGGTTTCAAGCCCCGACAACCGCTTAGCAGGCGGCCCCATTCGACCAACTCTGGCACCTCCCCTTCGATTGTCAGTTGTTGACTCGGCTTCGCACAAATGTGCACCATCCATCAACAACTTGGCGGAGGGAGAGGGATTCGAACCCCCGGTGGGCTTACACCCACAGCTGTTTTCAAGACAGCCGCCTTAGACCACTCGGCCATCCCTCCCGATATACCAAGGGAATTTGCTCCCTCACTGCAAAGATTTTACCATATATACAGTCAAAGAGTAGACAAAATCAACCCTCAAATCGAGGTTAAATATATTTAAACCGTACTCTCCGATTTTCTACACTCGTGCTATAATTCTCAAAGTTACGGAGGTATTGTGCAAGAGCCGGTTTTGGTGCTCAATGCGAATTTCGAGCCAATCCACGTTTGCAATACACGGCGCGCCATCGGATTGGTCATCACCGGCAAGGCGTCTCTGGTGTTGAACGGGCGCGGTGAAATCAAGACCGTCTCGCAAACCTTCCCCCGTCCCTCGGTCATTCGGTTGGAGAAGATGGTCAAGCGTCCCCGACCGCGCGTCAAATTGACCAAGCGCGAGGTGTTACGGCGCGATGAGTACACCTGTCAGTATTGTGGCAACCGCGCCCCTTACATGACAGTGGATCACGTCGTCCCGCGGAGCCTTGGAGGGCAACACGACTGGAACAACCTTGTGGCTGCCTGTCCCGCGTGCAATCACCGCAAGGGTGGACGCACCTTAGAACAGGCTCAGATGAAATTGTTGCGCACTCCCAGCGAGCCTCCTACCACGGCAATGTATCTCTTTGCTCGCCACTTGAATGATAACGAGGATTGGCTACCCTTCATCGAAGGTTGGTGAGTCTATATTCCCCTCAGCCGAAATCAATCTGCATGAAATCCGTTGCTGGTTCGACAATGCCCCGATAGGAATGTTGGGCATTGGATACCAGCACCTCAACTGGCGAATTCCATCCAGAGTAATGGACCAAGACGAGGCGTTTGGCATTTGCCCGCTGGGCAACCTCACCGGCTTGCTGAGCATCGGAGTGCCCCACATATCTTCCCGTCGCCTCATGAAGCAGGACATCTACCCCCTGCGCCAGTCGAATGACCTGAGGGCAAGGCTCGGTATCACTGGAATATGCCATCGCCTTCTGGCTCTCGGTGAACTCAACGCGCAACCCGATGTTGGGAATCAGATGACGCACCGGGGAAGAGAGAACGCGCCATTCCTCATGTTCCAGCACTAAAGCCATCTCTTCATTGGGAATGGACCTGAAGTTCACCGGATACATATGAGACCAAGAAGACCATTCGAAAAGATCGAGGACTTTCTTCACTCGTTCTAGGGTGTCTGCCAATCCGTAGATGTTCATGGGTTGCTTTCTTCCCAAGAGCCATAGATTCATCAACATCAAAGGCACCCCAGAGGCGTGGTCGGGATGGAAATGGGTCAGAATCAAATCGTTGAGATGATCGAGTTGCAAACCCGCTTGTTTCAAACGCAAAACAGGAACACACGGGCAATCAATCATCAAAATGCATTGCCGACCAACAACCGCCAAATGAGTGTTCTGATGGTGTTCATCTGCCACCCCGCTGGAAGAACCCAAGATGATCAGTTTAGGCATAAAACCTTCTGTCCTTCAGATGGCTATCCTCCAAGGACAGCTGCCACGACGCGAGGCGTAACGAAAACCTCTATCATGGCAGCCCCCATGAGCAAGGGAATGACCAACGCCAGGATGACCTTGCTCCAATCGGCTAAAGCCATCAACCAGGCTTCGCCAATGCTACCATCTTTCGCCGGGCTTGCCAGAGTTGCCCCGAGGCGCAGGATGGCTGCGCCGGCGATGAGTATCGCCGGAATCTCCATTGCGCCGTGTGGGAGGATAAAAGCCAATAGAAAGGTCACCGGCGAAATGCCCGCTGTGCTCAGGGTTGCCATGAAGTAACCAATGAGCATCATCGGCAGCATCAAGATGACCATACCCACCACCCCAAACGAGAAAACCCCCAACACAGTTGCCAACAGGATGACACGCAAATTGTGAAACACCACATAGGAAACGCTGCCGATGGTGAAGAAGCGCACTGCCTCCAAGCCTTGAACAAATCCATTTTTCAGGTCCTCGAGCCTAAAGGCTTGGGGAGGTAAGGCAAAACGGCTTGCCTGGCTTGATCCAATGATCACCCCACAAAACAACCCAAACGCCATCAGACTCATGGGTGTAGTCAATCGCTTGAGCGTTCGACCGATTTCGCCTCGATACCAATCGAGTAGAGAACGTGCATGTCCTCGAAAGGCGTTCCAGAAGACTTGCCAAGCCCAGTGGAAGTTGAGCACATCCAATTCGCGCCCCAGTAAATTTTCGCGTTGAAAGTGCGCAATACCCGTGCGCACCAAAAGTGCAGTGATCACCACCTGCCCGATGACTGCCCACCAGAGCACATCGTAATTCGCCCAGAACATCACCACGCTCTCTGCCTGTATCAAAAACGTCATGGGAATGATGATGAACGAAGCCAACAAATTAGCCGCCCTGACCGAGGTAGTTTGTGATGAAACCACAACGGCACCACTCACCATCACCAAGGCTTGAACGGTGGTCAGAGCCAGGATTTGAATCAGTAACGTGGTCGTAGGTAACCAGCCAATACGAAGATATACGCCAACCAGATATACGCCAATCCCCAGATAACTAGCCAGCAAAGGCGTGATAATGGCTGCCAACAATTTTCCCAAATACAACTGCCCATCGCTCAATGGGCTGCTCAACAGAGGTTCAATGGTATGCCGTTCCTTTTCACCCACAAAAGTCTCTAAGGCAATGACGAGGGAAAACGAAATGGGAAAGAAGCCGACAACCATCAAGAGGAAGGGAATCAAACGATCACCGATGATGGGCGCCCCATACCGTTGAACAAATTGAATAGCCTGCTGAGCGGTGAAGTTCATCAATCCGGGGAAAAGCACCGTCAGGACGATGATGGGTGTGATGATGCGCCAATCGCGGAATTGGTCTCGAATTTCCCGGCGAGTGACGATCAAGGCTGGGCGTAGATTAGCCAACATGTGCTTCTCTGCGCACTTCAGACGCACCCATTGCCCGCAAATAAACCTGCTCCAAACTGGCAGGGACTTCCTGCAGGCTGACAACGGGCAAATCTTGATCAAGTAGAACACGCAAGATCATCGGGTTGACCTTTTGGGGTTGGTCGGTGCGATAGCGTAGCCAATCCTGACCTTGTGCGGTCAGGCGAATTTCCTGTGGGAAGAATGCCTTTTGCCCATTTAACGGACAACCAAATCGGATTTCATATTCGGGTGGACCGAGATAATTGCGCTTGAGCATCTCAGGAGTGCCTTTAACGATGATCCTTCCGTTGCGGATGATTGCGATTTGATCCGCCAACTCTTCGGCTTCGGTCAAGTTATGGGTGCATATGACAATGGCACGATCGGCGGAACGAAGCCTGCGAATGGAATCGCGTACCAACCGCGCACTTTCCGGGTCCATGGCGGAGGTAGGTTCGTCTAAGAGCAAAACCGGTGGATCGTGCAATAGCGCCCGCGCCAAAGCCAATTTCTGGCGCATCCCCTTGGAGTACTCTCCGAGGCGTTGTTTGCGCTGCCCAGCAAGCCCAAAAACCTCGAGCAGTTCGTCAATGCGTTTCTGCCGAACGGACAAAGGTAACCCATATAACTGAGCGAAGAAATCCAAATATTCATCTGCCGACATGCGCCCATATAAACCATGTTGCTCGGTGAGCAATCCAACCGAGGCGCGTGCTTTAGGGGCTTCCCTCACCGTGTCGTAGCCTGCGACACGCGCCCAGCCTCGCGTTGGTCGTAGCACCGAGGTCAACATACGCACGGTCGTCGTCTTCCCCGCGCCATTTGGACCGAGCAATGCCAGCACTTCCCCAGCATGTACCTCCAGGCTGACGCCTTCAACCGCCCATAATTCGCCGAACTGTTTGCTCAGGTCGTATGTCGAAATCATCTCCATGGCAATCATTAGTATAAACCGAATAAGGGGAAGACAACCCAATGACCAACTGCCCTCTAGCCCTCATTTTTGTTAGGTAACGCCTCTTGGTTATCCTCTGCTTCAGGGGTCACGGCTGAGGTTCGGCGATGACGCCACAAGAGCATCCCAGCAGAGAGCAACGCAACGACCAACATCAGGGTCTGATTGATGTTGATCCCACCGACTTGGGAGGGGTCTAATCGTAAAAATTCCAACAGGAATCGCCCTACCGGATAAACAATGAGATACACCAGAAAGAGATCACCCGGTTTGAGTTGTTCCGAACGTCGATGAGAAAGCCATAACAAAAGCGCCATGTTACCTAAGTTCCACAGCGATTCGTACAAGAAGAGGGGATGATAGTAGGTTTGGTCGCGAAACTCGGGCAGACGATTCTCAGGAGCAATATAAATAGCCCAGGGTAAGTTGGTAGGCATACCGTATAACTCCTGATTGACGAAATTCCCCCATCGTCCAATGGCTTGACCCAACGCAAGTGGTGCGGCTACGATATCGGTCCACATGGCAAAGTTGAGTCCACGCTTGCGTGTGAAGAGATAAAGCCCGACCAATCCGCCAATAACCGCACCAGGGATACCTAAGCCACCGCGCCAAATTGCCAATGCATCGAGCGGATGAGTCAAGTAATACTGGGTTGTCAATCCAACGGCTGTCATCGAGGCGGGCGGTGTAAAGATGTGCCAGAGACGTGCACCCAAAATACCTCCGATGAGCACCCAAATCAAACCATCCCACACCAGTTCGCTATTTTGCTTTCGATGACGAGCCTCGCGTTCGGCAAGCCAGGCGCCCGCCAAGGCTCCAATCATCAGAATGATGCCATAGTATCGTATGAACAAAGGTCCAAGCCGAAAACCCATAGTTACCTCCGTTGATGGAATTCGCCAGTATCCATGAAGCGTGAAAAGCCATGCAGCACGATCGAGATTCTTCTGAGAAGTTACTGACGTGAGCGTGTCTGTCGCCGCACGTCTAGAATGCGTTGTAAAGCAGTTACATTGGCAAAGACTGCGATGATTCCTAGCCCAATCAACGGTTGATTGATGACCAGGCTCGGTCCAAGAACGAGGAAACGTTCCAAGCGGGTCAAGATGCCGATCTTGCTGTCATACCCCAAAGATTGAGCGCGCGCCCGTACATAAGAAACCAACACCGAACCAGCCGCAGCCAGATAGGTCAACCCAGCACCCAGCCAATTCCCCTGCTGCAAGTAATGAACCAACAATCCACCGAAGATGATCAATTCCGAATAACGGTCTGTAACCGAATCGACAAATGCACCAAAATCGGTGGGTTCCCCACGCAAGCGAGCCATGGTCCCATCCAGAGCGTCTACTGGTCCCATCAGCAAAATGATGATTCCACCCGCAGTCATCTTGCCTTGTGCCAACAAGATAGCCCCAAGCGTGTTGCCGATCAATCCAAGTATGGTCATGGTATTTGGCATGAGCCCTAAGCGATTGAAGAAAGCACCAATGGGGTCTAGCAGCCCCTTGAAGCGCGAACGTAATAGATCGGAAAGACTGAGCGTCTTATCTTTATCTCTCACTTGAACCACAAGGGTACACCTACCTTTCTATGAAGATGTGCAATAGCCAGGATGATTCTTTCAATGAGCACAGTGCGGACAAAAGGCATTGCATCAGCGTTCCCGATGAGGTATCCTCACACTGGAATCTCGTCTTCGGGTCCGATGAGCACTTGGCGCTCACGTCCCCCACTTTGGGGAGGGCTGATAATGCCGAGTTCCTCCAGTTCGTCAATCAGTCGGGCAGCGCGCGGATATCCGATTCGCAAGCGGCGTTGCAAAAGCGAGGCGCTTGCCTGTTGTTCCTGGCGCACTATCTCGATGGCTTTGGTGATGAGATTGTCCTTCTCTGCCAATACTGCTTCCTGGCGAATCATCTCTTCCCAAGGGGCAGGAACGGTCTCCTCTCCAGCGCGAGCCTTTTGCCAAAATGTAATCACTTGTTCGACCTCGGTATCGGTAACCATGACACCCTGAACGCGCACCGGAGTGCTCGCCTCAGGTGGTAAAAAGAGCATATCTCCGCTGCCCAACAACGTCTCTGCTCCTGCCATGTCTAAGATCACGCGCGAATCGACTGATGAAGCCACAGCAAAGGAAATGCGTGCCGGAAAGTTTGCTTTGATCAATCCAGTGACGACATCTGTGCTGGGGCGTTGCGTAGCCACCACCAGGTGGATGCCGGTTGCGCGCCCCAATTGGGCGAGTCGCACCAGGCTGTGTTCGGTCTGTTCAGGGGCAGACATCATCAAATCCGCCAGTTCATCAATCATCACCACAATGCGAGGGAGAGTCGAACCCTCCTTGCGACGGCGCGCACGGCGATTGTAGGTATCAATGTCACGCGCTCGGTAGGATTCCAATACTCTATAACGACGATCCATCTCCATGGTTGTCCAACGCAGAACGCTTAAAATGCGCTCCAGTTCGGTCTCCACTTTGCCATAGAGATGAGGTAAGCCATTGAAGCGCACCAATTCGACCATCTTCGGATCGATCATCACCAAGCGCAAGTCCTCCGGTGTGTTGTTCATCACCAAACACGTGGTGATAGAAGCAATGCAAACCGACTTACCCGAGCCGGTGGTGCCGGCAATCAATAGATGGGGCATGCGCGCCAGATCAGCGACGACCGCCTGTCCCGAGACATCTTTGCCAAGAGCAATCGTCAAAGGCGAACCATACTTGTAAAACGCCTCCGTCTCCAGAATTGGGCGCAAGCGCACCAAGGATGAACGCGCATGAGGCACTTCGATGCCAACATATGGTCGTCCTGGAACAGGTGCTTCGATCCGCAACCGTTCTGCTGAAAGGGCAAGGGCTAAATCCCGCGACAAGGCTGAAATCTGAGAGACCCTCACCTTCTGACGGATAACCTCTTCCCCATTGGTTGCTTTTTCAACATAGCCCGGTTCTACCGCGAATTGGGTCACCGTCGGACCGATGCGATAGCCTACTACTTTAGCCGGAATGCCGAATTCCGCCAGAGTCTTCTCAATCAACCCGGCGGTGAGGTTGATGTTGCGTTCATCGGGTCGCACGACTTGCTCATTGACCAACAACTCCAAGGGTGGCAGGCGTTCATCGCGCACCGCAGAACTCGGGGGACTCTCTTCCAATTGCAGAATGAACTTTTTGCGGAATTCACTTGGCAATCGTGGTAGGGGTTGCCTGGTTACACCAGAACTCGGTTGAATGGGAGGAGTAGCCCTCGCTCCCCGATCTCGAGGCACACTACCTTCTTCCATCATCGCCGAAGAGAGTGTTTTTCGCAGGATGCTTGCCAACGAACGCCCTAACCCCAAGCCGTAAAACACACTCACCAAGAGAAATAGGCTGAGCACCATGCTCAACAGCCACGTTGGTTTGATGACCAGGCGGAGCAACTCAACGAGACCCCACCCTACAAGCCCTCCATCCTGACCGGCAGCAGCGCGCTGCACCGAAGCACCCCCAGCCAGAGTGAGCAAAGCGAGAATGAGGAAGGCTGCCAACTCAAGAGCCAATACTCGCCCCCATGGAAATGAAACCAGGCTGCCATCCTTGCGACGCAAGAGAATCACCCCTACAACGATCAAAGCCAGGACGAACAAGGCACTTCCCCAACCAAAGAGAACCCGCAAAACCTTCGACCACCAGGTCAACAACGCACCATCGGTGAGGTTTAACAAGGACAGCAATGTCATCAGGGCAAATGCCAGGAGCACAATGCCTAAAATATCCCGAAAGATACCTCGGATGCCATCGGATCCTAGGCGAATGGGTTGCAACCCAGATGATTGTGGGTCGTGTTTCACCTTCTCACCGGGTGACTGCATGGTTTGAACCGGCTTCGGGCTCACCTCTCCGAAATAAGCCTCCAGGAAACAATCGTTTTTACCTTACCTCAACTAAGTATAGCATGAATAAACACCCATTATGAGGCTTGGTTCTCAAAGAAATGGTCAGGAAAAAAACCAGATGACTTGTCTTAGAAACCCCAAGCATACCTAGGAGTTTGGCTTGCGGATGTGCCATATCACCTTTCCAAGGACACTCCGCCGGCTTATCGGTCCAAACCGACGACTATCGGTGCTGTTTTCACCCTCTCCAAGCACGAAAACCTCGTCCATATCTGGATCAAAGGATGCCACTCTTTTGATCATCACCCCATAATGTTCATGGCGAAAGACAACCACATCCCCCTCGCGCAAACGTCGAAAAAGGAAGGGGATTTTGGAAACCACGACAAAATCCCCTTCCCGAAAAGCCGGTGAAAGGCTACTGCCAGAGATTTTGAACAGGCGCAACATCACAAATTGGGATAAACCAACTCCAGTGCCGGCAAGTATGGCGCCTTGGCTCGCTTGGTGGTAATGCCTTTCGTCTCCCAAAAGATTTGGGCAAATTGATTGACTGCCTCGACCAATTGAACCGCCGTCTCTCGATCGCTGCTCTGGCGACTCTTGGAGCCAAGCGACATGATTTTATGGACAATCTCATGTAATTGCGGATACTTTTCGAGATGCTGCGGTTTGATATAGTCACCCCAGATGACACGAATCTCCTGCTTGACCTTTTCAGCATGTTCCTCTTTGACAAAAACATATCGGGACATGCTGTTGTGATACTCCAGATTGCGTTCACCCCCCTTGCTCTCCAAGTCGGTCATCAAGTCGATCATTCGGACGACAGTTAAGGCAGCAATTTGAGCCGTAATGGGGTCATAGATCCCACAGGGAATATCGCAATGCGCTTTGGCTCTTTCAACCTTTAGCCATTTCTCTATGGCTGCGATCAATTCGTACAACATCGGATTACCTCCTTGAGAAGCGAAATATTTTAAATACTTAAACGAAGAAACACAATGCTATGAAAAGCAAGACCGATAATAATGAAAAAGACAACTCTTGTCAAGATTGTTGATTTTCCTTGACAAAGGGAAACGGAAAGGCTAAAATGCCTGTAGTCAAGCGTTTTAATTGCTTCGGTTAATCTTGCTACGGAGGTACATCCTATGACCTATATAATTACTAGCCTTTGCTTGCGCGATGCCGGTTGTGTAGAGGTTTGCCCAGTGGAGTGCATTGTGCCTGGAAAGCCGATTGAGGAATGGCCATGGTATTACATTGATCCAGATACCTGTATTGACTGCGGCGCCTGTGTGCCAGAGTGCCCTTACGAAGCGATCTTCCCTGAGGACGAAGTGCCTTCTGCCTACGAAGCCAAAGGGGGAGAACGTCAATCCATGCCCGCCGGCACCCCCGGCTTCGATGAAGTCTACGATGGCGTGAATCATCACGGTGAGCCAGTTCACCTTGAGCACACTCGCACCCTAAAGGCGGGTGAAATTGTTGACTTGACCAAGGACATTCCATTCAATTACAAATACTTCAAGGAAGGTCCCGGGTATAGCGCTCTGGAGTAAATTGCTCATTATCTGAGCCATCAAAAGTCAAAAGCAGTCCACGCGGTAAGGATACTGTTGGACTGCTTTTGATTCCAACGGCTTAACGGTCCCGGAGTTGAAGGCTGCCAGCACCCATCTGGACACGGATAGTCAACATTGGACCTTCCCCTGAGGTGGTGTATTCACTTCCTGAAGACGTCCAAGCCCCGCTCAGTTTGACATCCGTCAATCCACCTTGAATCGTCAGGTGTGCTGGAGTACCCGGTGGCACAATGAGAATTACATTGCTCAACCCAGATTCGATTGCAATCGAAGCGTCCCTTTGCAAGCCACCCGAAAAGTCGAGCGTGTACTCTCCTGCGCCGCTTTTGAAAATCATATCGCTGAAGTTGGCATTGGCTAGGTGTAGCAAACTGACCTTTGATGCGCCGGTCTGATAGCGAAAAGACTCCATTTCAACCCGGTTGGGTTCAGAAAAAGAGAGCCAAGTCTCTGCAGCACCATCGGTGATTTCCAGGCGCCTTACAGAAAGTCCCCCCAATTCAAAGTTACCCTGATAAGCCCCTGCCAAGATGCGCAAACTTACCGGAACGTCGCTCAATTGGAGTTTCCATTCGTTCTTCAATTCGCCGGTGATGTGAGGAATGCTCTCCTGTTTCCAACCCTCTTGGGAGATTTTTACCCTTCCCCCCTCCAAGGAAACCGCAGGCTTGAACTCCTCGACATTATAGGTGGCAGTGCCGGAAATGAGATGGGTCTCCGCTCCGGGCGAGAGAGACAATCTTCCACCGCCAAAAGCCAATTCGACCTCAGTCACCCGATGGGTGTCTTCTGGCAAAGCCACCTCAATAGCATCCACCCGCTCAGGACCGGGCGAAACCTCCCGTCGAGGAATTTGCAGGCTTAGATTACATGCCATAGCCATCAGACTAAAGGCAATCAACAGAATGGGCGCGTGTTTTGGAATCATTTTTCCTCCAATATCTTTGCTAATGTACTCTACGCAGTCATCCCCTAATCATCGCGAAGATGACAAGGTAGGTGATAGAATAGATACGTAAAGGAGATACTATGGACGAAACAAACCCACCCGGAGGCAAAAGCACCTCCGAAGATTTGGCCGCTGAGTTTCGCGCGCTAGGCAAAAACCTGAAAGACCTGCTGCGTTCTGCCTGGCAAAGCCCAGAGCGCGCTCGGTTGCAAAAGGAGATCGAAAACGGTTTGGCTGAGGTAACCGCATCGCTCAGCCAAGCATTCTCAGAGTTCGAAGAGAGCCCAAGCGGGCAACGCTTGAAAGAGGAAATACAAGGACTGCAAACCCGTCTCCAGAGCGGCGAATTGGAAAAAGACCTCCGTGAGCAGTTATTATCCATTTTGCGAAAGGTCAACGAAGAGATAGCCAAAACCTCACCACATACGCCCCCCGCTGAAGAGCAAGACAACCAGGGGTAAGCCCACACGGGCAAAGATAGCCTCAGGGCGCGCTTGACAATTGCATCGTCGCAGCAAGCATGGATTGACCGATCGACTCGGCAAGTTTGCCATCGCCTTCCTCTAAGACAACGACCAATGTCAACGGTGCACCTTGCCAAGATGGCAAAGTTCCCCCTAGGTACCAGGTGATCTGACCACGCGACAGATCGGGAAGGACGGCAATGCTTTGCCATATAGGGAGGTCTTGCAAGGCAAGTGCTTCAACGGCTGATCGCGCGGCTTCGGAATGAAACACCGTTGTTGGGTTACCCGATGAAGGTAAAAACACCCAATCCGCATTTGGTCTCCTCACAGCAATGGCTAGTCGAGGAGCGGGACGCACTCCCTCGTTGTTCAATGTTGCTGCCGCCAGCACCATCTGCATTGGGCTGACCGACAATGCCTGCCCTGGCTCGGCTTGAGACACTGACAATCCTAAGTAAGCCCATTCAGAATCTCGCAAGGACCAAAGCGGCGAAATACTTTCGCTGGGTAAAGGCAATTTCGGCGGTTCAAACCATCCCAACTTGTGAAAAAGGTCCAATACTCGTTCTTCGCCGAGACTCTTTCCCAAGAGCAATTGAGGGGCAGGACAACCCGCCGCAATGGCACTTCCCCAATCAGGTTCTTCGACCCCCATTGCACACGCCAACTTTATTCCGTCAATTTCCAACGAAAGGTGTGAAGGTAAATTGGGCACTTCACCCAACTCGAGTGCGTTCTCCAAAAAGAATACGCCGAGTGCAGCCCCTGGTTGATACAACCCCTGAGTTACACGGTTGACCAACGGCGAATGAACATCTTCAACTAGGCTGGACCATTCGCGGTCAAGTTGATTGGGATCGAAGGGTGGGTGAGAAGCCATGGCAAGCACCTCACCACTCTGAGAATGAATCATCACCAGTGCTCCTGTATGATCCCCCAACAGTTGATCGGCTTGAGATTGAAGGTTGAGATCCAAACTAAGGCGCACATCTAATCCTTGCGGTGGCTCTCCATAAAGTAGGTGATTCCATGCAACTGCCCAATCTGAATATCCCTCCACCCCGCGTAGATAAGCATCCAGAGTCGCTTCCAGTCCATTCTGACCGTAAATGGGGTGATTATAGCCGGTGATCGGACCGAGAGAAGGGTAAAGATATACGCGAACATACGCACCGGGGTTGCCTTGAGTGGCGACAATAGGGGTATCACGACGGTCGTGGATGTCCCCTCGCCTCACATAGCGCTCCGCAATGCTTCGGCGAGCATTATCGGTGCGCCCAAGCAAATCACTTCCTCGGTAGAGTCCCCACCACCCCGTTACGCATGCGATGCTCACCAATGCTCCCATCAAGAAGAAGCAAATATGCAACAGAGGTCGAATATTTACCTTTAGGGGAGGTCTAGCCTCTTCGTTGTTGCTGATGTGCAACAACAAAAGCAAAGCTAGCCAGGCAGTAAGTAGGGAAGTTCCGCCATAGGATACATAAGGCAAAGTTACCCCAGTCAGCGGTAATAATCGGATATTCCCTCCAATGATGAGAATGCTCTGAATGACCAGATAAACTATCAGACCACAAGAGAGGTAATAACGAAAATGATCCTCAGCGCGTACAGCGATATGCAAGCCACGGTTGATGATCAAAGCGAATAAGATGAGCAACGCAATCACCCCGACCAAGCCACTTTCTTCAGCGATAGCAGCAAAAATGGAATCTGAGTGAGAGATGGGCACCAAGGTTGGACTGCCCATTCCAGGACCACGCCCAAGCCATCCGCCGTTGGCAATCGCCAGCAGAGATTGGACAATGTGATACGAACGACCACTTGGGTCTAGCCAAGGATTCAGCCAAGCCTCCATCCGCAAACGCACTACATCGAAGAAGTGGTAGCCAAGCCAACCGGCGGTAACTAGCAACACTGCATTCGCTAGTAGAATCTGCACCTTGCCAATCGCTACATACACTACGAACGCATATAAGAGGACAAAGATGGAGACTGTACCCAGATCACGTTGCGCGAAGAGAATCAATAACGCTAGCCCGGTCATGAACAACGTAGGTGCCAGGAAAGGTAATAATGAGACTGCTCTACTTCTGCCCATCCATACCTGCTGCTCGTTTGAGTTTAGAGAGGAAGCAAAATCAGCAAGGTATGCCGAAAGATAGATGATGAGGAGCAATTTGAGCGGCTCAGAGGGTTGAAAGTAAACGCCGCAACACCCTAACCAAAGACGGGGACCCGAATCAACCCCTGGATTCGTCCCCAAAACCAGGGTCAATGCTGTCAAAACCAGCCCTCCACTCAGCCAAAGATACTTGAAACGCCTCAACCAAGTTAAAAGATTCTCCTGACGCGAACCCCAAAGAAAAACCACGGCGCATACCATCAGCCAGAGGGTCTGACGAGTTCCATAGGATGGATACAACCTCCAAATCGTGAGAAGCCCCCAACCACTCAACAAGGCAGCAACAGGAAACAAGTACGGGTCTCGGTTGGGCAAGTAGCGCGTGGAAGAACGGTGAAGTATGACGACAATAACCGACCAAATGGCAAACCCAATCCAGTGGTCCCAACGGTAATTCACGTCCCATGATCGAGCACGTGCCGCGGGTGATAGGGTCAATGTAGACGAGAATAGTCCGAGAAAGCCTATTGCCAGAATTAGCAAACGCCTCTCGATCTCATCAACAGGCAACCTGAAAATTTGGATAGAGAATCTTTGAAACAGGATTGTTTCACCTCAAAGTTGAATGACTTGCACTGGTGGTTATAAGTATTTCCCAATGATCGGTTGGAGGCGAGTACGAGTTTCGAGAGAAATTGCATCGAGAGGGGTAATTACTGCATTTTGCAAAGCGTGTTGACATGTACACGACCACTTAGGGGGCAATTGGCGAACCAGGCTTCGGATGACCCGATGTGCAACCTCGACATTTGAACGTAGCGTTTCGACCACTTTCTGCACGGTAACGGGTTCCTCGCTGATGTGCCACACATCGTAATCGGTCACGTGTGCCATGAGGGCATAGCATATCTCTGCTTCTCGTGCTAGGAATGCTTCTGGAGAAGCCGTCATACCAATCAAAGACATTCCCCAAGCACGGAAGGTGTTCGATTCAACGCGAGAAGAAAAGCGTGGTCCTTCGATGGTGATCAATTCTCCACCGAAATGAACCACTGCACCACTCTCCCTCACCGTTTCTAAGAGCAACTTGGAAAGTTGAGGGCAAAACGGTTCCGCTACGCTGACATGAGCAACAATGCCCTCCTCAAAGAAACTACGTTTACGAAGATGCGTGAAATCGAAGAGTTGGTCTGGAATGACGATGTGCCCAGGAACAAAGTCATCTCGCAAAGAACCACACGCACTGATGCTGAGGATGCGTTCGACTCCCAATTGCTTGAGGGCATAAAGGTTGGCACGATAATTGATCTCCGAGGGAGAAATCTGGTGATTCATGCCATGACGAGCCAGGAATGCCACACATTTGCCCTCTAACTGCCCGATGACAATAGGCGCACTGGGTTCACCGAAAGGAGTGATGATGCTTTCCTCACGCATCACCTGCATACCAGGTATCTGATAGACCCCTGAGCCGCCGATCACTGCGATCACGGGCTTCTCTTCCATGAAAACCTCCCCATCTTTGTTCAGTGAATATGCACAGTCATGACCACTTGACCACAACGCAGTTCATCCCCAGAGGTGATGACCACTGGCTCGGTGACCATTTGACCGTTCAAATAAGTTCCATTGCGCGAATTCAAATCCTCAATCCACCATTGAGCATGATGAAAGGAAAGGCGGGCATGTCGAGCGGAGACCGTTTCATCGTTGAGGTGCAAATCCGCTGTGGGGTTTCGCCCAATGATCCCCTCAGGAGTGCGTAGTTCCAAAACCTTTGACCCATGGACGGTGGAGTATGAGAGACAAATCACAGGCACTCGATAGGAAGCCATCCACAGGCTCTGTTGTCGCATATCTGTCCACAGAGTCCAAAGCACCCAACCGAGAAAGGCATAGAGAGCAAGAGCCATTGCCAAACGAAGCGCTAATAAAACAATTCCACTCATCTGATAAGAGGGTCAATTAAGGATTATGGCTCGAACGGACGGGTGGATTCCCGGTCATCTTCCATCGGGTAGGATGTCTCCTGCCCGTAAATCATCTGAACCCCAGCCAAAGAGATGACATCCCCTGGCTGGAGACGGTGTTCCTTGATACGCCTACCATTGACAAAAGTCCCACCCGTGGAATCCAAGTCGAATATCACATAGGCACCATGAACTGCGCGCAGTTGCGCATGAAGCCGAGAAACCCGTTGGTCATGGATGACCAGATGGTTATCAGGTCGTCGACCAATGTTGACGACCGGGTGAGTGAGGTGATATAGATGTGTACCTTCCAACATCAGAAAGGCATTTGGAGGTGGCATCTCGGTCTTGCGCTCGGATTCTATGACCATAGTGGTGGTCTTCCCAGAAGGTTGTGGGCTGACCTCTGCTACGATATGTACTTCCCGGTGGGGAATCCCCGAATGCGCAACCATCTGAATGGTTGGGGGAGAAGCAAAGTGAAGACCGGTCTGCAATCCCGCTTCTTGGATGCTTGCCACCAATTCCTCAAGCATCCCAGATCGACTTTTTAATTGGGGTAATTCTTCTGGGTGAACGAACAAGGTATATCGGTCAGAGGCGATGAGGTTACCCTCTTCATCTAAGTTCGTCTGAAATTGGACCACTCTGAATTTCATTGATGAGAGATTGAATGGAACCTGTTGCGAAGTAAAAAGGCGAACCAGCGAATCCTCCACCAGATGTTTGAGATAGCCCTCCAATTGATTCAAACGTGCTTGTAAAACATTGGCTTCGTCCATCATCCCTACTAATTATACAGGAAACTCATCCAAGGGATGATAAAAGCAATCTGAATCGAATGGATGTCATTAAACGGGAATCTTCTCCTAATTCGGATAAAAATCATGTATACTCTTAATTGATGATAGAACAACCGGCTGGCTTTCGAGAAGTGGAACATACTGCCGACTTGGAACTCGAAGTTTGGGCACCCGATTTTCTCTCGTTGTTGGAGCAAGCCGCGCGAGGGATGTATACACTGAGTGGCTTGACCATGCGAGACGATCAACGTGTCAAGCATTCCTTGGAGGTGCATGCTCACGATCGAGAATCTCTGTTAGTATCCTTCCTGACAGAATTGATTTACCTCAATGAAACCGAGGGATTAGCATTCGACACTTTCGATCTTGAGTTGGATGGATGCACATTGCATGCGCATTTAGAAGGTGCGCCTATCCAACACCAAGCGAAGGAGATCAAGGCAGCAACTTATCACAAATTAGCCATCCGAGAGGAAGACGAAGGGTTAAAGGTCAACGTTGTATTCGACATCTAGGTAAACCTCCAAACCGCTATGAGGATATGATTGGTTGTTTATTTGTGCACAAGTTCTACAAGGGTAAGTGAGGTGAGGTTATGGTTACATTACAGGATTTAAAGAGGATTAGCGAGTACGAATGGGAAATCCCCAAGACGTTTCGCGAGGATATGCTCGTCCCCGTGCGCATCTTCGCCACTCGTCGGCTTTTGGAAAAGGTGATGGAGGACAAATCGCTTGAGCAAGCCGTCAACTCCGCCACCTTGCCGGGACTAGTTGGGCGTGTGGTCGTGATGCCTGATATACACGAAGGTTACGGGTTCCCCATTGGCGGTGTGGCAGCAACTCGCTACCCCAATGGAGTGATCTCACCGGGCGCAATCGGTTACGACATCAATTGTGGGATGAGGCTTTTGGGTTCGCAAATCAATCATGAAGAAGTTGCTCATCTCATCTCCGATCTGGCTTCTGCTCTAAACCATTACTGCCCAAGCGGAGTGGGAACCACCGGACATATCCGTTTGGATGATAAAGAACTCGACCAGGTATGCCGCGAAGGTTCGCGTTGGGCGCTTAAGAAGGGTTATGCAACGGAAATGGACCTTCGGCGAACGGAAGAAGGTGGAACGATGGAAGAGACTGATCCTAGCAAGGTCAGCAAACGAGCCAGAGAGCGCGGGCGAGATCAGATCGGCACCCTAGGCGCTGGCAACCACTTCATCGAGATAGACGTCGTTGAGCAGATATATGACCCGCAAGCAGCGCAAATTATGGGACTCGCAGAGGGTTGCTTAGCCGTACAAATCCATTGTGGCTCGCGTGGGTTCGGACATCAAATTTGCTCGGATTATGTGCAGGAGTTTCAGGGTGCCGTACGCCGCTATAACATCAAATTGCCCGATCGAGAATTGGTCTGCGCCCCGCTAAATTCACCCGAAGGTCAGGCATATCTTGGTGCGATGAGAAGCGCGGCGAACTACGCCTTTGCCAATCGCCAGGTGTTAGCACACTTTGTGCGAAAAGCCTTCGAGGAGGTATTGGCTGGTAAAGTGAAGAACTGGCACCTACACCAAGTGTACGACATTGCTCACAATATCGGAAAGATCGAAACTCACCTCATAGATGGCGAACGCATCAAGGTTTGCGTCCATCGTAAAGGTGCCACGCGCGCATTTGGTCCTGGTTCTGCAGGACTGCCAGAAGAATATAAGCCAATTGGGCAACCCGTTCTGGTGCCAGGCAGCATGGGCACCGCCTCGTATGTGCTCTTGGGCACAGAACTCAGCATGGAACAATCATTCGGTTCCACCTGTCACGGTGCCGGGCGGACGATGAGCCGCAGCAAGGCAAAGAAAGCAGTCTATGGCGAAGAATTGCGCACCAAACTGGAAGCCAGTGGCATCCACATACGAGCGGGATCTATGTCTGGGTTAGCCGAGGAGGCTCCCCAGGCATATAAAGATGTAGATGATGTTGTCGAAGCAGTGGTTGGTGCAGGGATTGCCCGTAAGGTCGCACGCCTGGTTCCGATCGCGGTAGTCAAAGGATGAGAGGAACTCACCCAATACGGTTCTGCCTTGATCGCCCTCTTGAAATGGTCACCTATTGGTCTTGGGAACAAACGGACCAGTGAAAACGTCTTGCACTCAGAAACTATAAACGGAGGAAAAATGCCACATCTCACCCGAATTCTCCTGTTACTGCTGGGAGTTGCTCTGCTGAGCGCTTGTGCCGGACAACCGGCGGTCATGCCCACCGAGCCAAGCGTTGGCTATCCCGTCGCACCGACCATTGCTCCTCAAAAGGGAGCCACACCCTTTCCTTACCCTCCTCCTAGTCAAGCAACTACACCCTCTGAACCTATCGAACCTTATCCAATCGCTAGCGAAATGTATACAGTACCTGTTACTCCTGTCCCAAGTGACGAAAAAATGATAGAAGGCACGGTCTTCATCGAAGGCAGTGACATCCTCACCCTGGAGAGTTATCCACCTCAGTTCGCCGTAGCCATCAGCGGCAATTTACCCACCCCCTGCCATCAACTACGCTCGAAGGTCTCTCAACCCGATGAACAAAACCGCATCTACATCGAAGTGTTCACCCTCACCAAGCCGAATGAGATGTGCATACAGGTACTGAAGCCCTTCGAAGCCGTGATTCCACTGGGGAATTATCCAAGTGGTAAGTATACGATTTGGCTCAACGGTAAACAGATAGGGGAGATCAATCCCTAATTCGATCGATTCTCTCAGTGGGTTAGTATCTGCGATAGGAACAACTTCGTACGTTCCTCTTTGGGTCGTTCGAAGATTTCTTGTGGGGTTCCGCTTTCGACGATGTTACCGGCATCGAAGAAATACATGCGATCGGCTACAGCCTTGGCGAAACCCATCTCGTGAGTGACCACTAACATTGTCATCCCACTCCGTGCTAATTCGATCATCACATCGAGCACCTCTTTGATCATCTCTGGGTCTAAAGCGGAGGTGGGTTCATCAAATAACATGATCTTAGGTTGCATGGCTAAGGCGCGGGCAATGGCTACACGTTGTTGCTGCCCACCCGAAAGTTGCGAGGGATATTTATGCGCCTGCTCGGGAATGCCGACTCGTTCCAATAGTTGCATGGCAATCTCCTCGGCTTTCTCCTTGCCCCATTTTCTCACCCAGATGGGTGCCAGAGTAACGTTCTGCAAAGCGGTCAAGTGAGGAAAGAGATTGAACTGTTGAAACACCATGCCGATTTCCATGCGCACTTTTTCGATGTTGCGCGTATCATGGGTGAGTTCAATGCCATCAATGATAATCTGCCCCTTATGATGTTCCTCGAGGCGATTGAGCGTTCGAATGAAAGTGGATTTTCCAGAACCGGATGGACCGAAGATGACGATCACCTCCCCCTTATAGACCTCCATATTGATGCCTCTTAGAACATGGAAGTTGCCAAACCACTTGTGCACATCTCGGCAAATGATAATCGGTTGATCATTCGGTGTACCGATGCTCGTGTTCATCTTGAATTTGCGTTTCCTCCAGTCTACCTCCTCACAAGATTGAATAATTATAGAGAAAAATCGGGATTTGGGCAATCTTTTGAAGCCATTTGAATGCTAAGGTAATACTGAACGAAACTCAAAGCCCATACAACCATCAACGAGGTAGGTATCACAAGGATGCGCGGATGGCATCGAAAAGCCCCATTTCCGCCAGAGCCTCTTTCAACCTCCGCTGATCTGCCTCAGGGAGCGGCGTGAGCGGCGGGCGAACATGCCAAGCAGCAGAACCGTAACGCAGGGCAAGCAGGCTCTTCAGTGTGGGTGGGAGCGGCTGATATTGGTCGAGCAGTTCTCGTGCCTGGGTAAGCACTTTTTGGAGCGGTTCACCGTCCTCCCCCGCCAAAAAGGCGCGATAGACCGCAACAGCAAGCGGCGCAAAAAGGTTTGCGGCTGCCGTAATGCACCCGGCAGCACCGAACTTCAATGCTTGCCATAGCAGACGGTCAGTCCCCACAAAGATGCGCAGTTCTGGGAATCGCGTGCACAGTTCTCGTCCATGGTCTAAATTGCCTGTGCTATCTTTCACACCTGCCAGACGGTCACCTGCATACTGTAGAAGCCTCTCCAATAAATCGAAAGAGAGCGTGATGTACGAAAGTTGAGGAATATCGTAAAGCATCAGAGATTTACCCTCAGGTACCGCCTCATCGAAAATGCGACGGTAGAAGGTAAATAAGCCCTCTTCGGTAACCTTCTTATAATAATAGGGTGGCAAGACAACGGCGACATCCGCGCCGAGTTCGAATGCCTGGCGAGTTAACTCAAGCGTGTCTCGCAGGCTCGGAAACCCCGTGCCTACATATACCGTCAACCCATCGGCAGCAGCCATCCCGGCTTCGAGGACGGACCTTCGCTCGTGAATGCCCATCGAAGGACCTTCTCCGGTCGTACCCAACAACAAAATACCACTACATCCTTCCTTCGCCAGCACTCGAATATGCCTTTGCAGGCTAGCCAACTCGAGTTCATCCTTGCCGTTGAGCGGTGTAACCAACGCTGCAACAATCCCTTTCAGTTGATCTCTTTGTGCCATCTGCCACTCCTCTTGTAGGGAACATTACTCTGCATTCTGATGATACAATATGCGTCACCGACTCTTAGGAAGCCTACCTTACACAGACTGATACGATTGTATCATGTCCATCAAAAGGAGTACTTATGCAACATCTACTTGCAACGAGAATCTATGAATTGGAAACTTCTGCGACCGAAGCCGTAGAAAACAAAGTGAAAATCATGCGTCGTAATGGTGTGGATGATATTGTCTCCCTTGGTGTGGGGGAACCGTGCTTCGAAACGCCTGCCAATATTGTTCGAGCCGCTCAAATGGCTCTCCAATCCGGTCAGACCAAATATCAACCTACTGCCGGCGACTTTGCTCTGAGAGAAGAGATTTGCCGTAAACTCCGAGAGAGAAACGGAATCCACGTCGGTGTTGAGGATGTCATGGTGACACCTGGGGCAAAGTTTGCCATCTTCTTAGCCTTCCAAGTCCTCGTCAACCCAGGTGATAGGGTTATCGTTTTGTGCCCTGCTTGGGGCTCCCACAGCGCCATCCCGAGGATGTTAGGGGCAGAAGTCGTCCACGTCTGCACCTCTGAGGTAAATGGATTCCAACCGGACCTCAAAGCCTTGCGAAGGGCAATGGATTTGCCGGTAAAGTGCATTGTGCTCAACTCTCCTTGCAATCCGACGGGCGCGGTCTACGATAAGGATACCCTCCGCACCATTGTAGAGTGGGCACATGATCGTGGCGCCTGGGTCATTTCTGATGAAATCTACGAGGCTTTGATTTACGAAGGCGAGCACTTCAGTCCGGGCGCTGAATACGATAATGTCATCACCGTGAACGGCTTTTCGAAAACCTATGCCATGACCGGATGGCGCTTGGGCTACGTCACTGCTCCTCGAGAGATACTCAAAGGGATGATCAAGATCGCCCAACATTCTGTCAGTTGTGTAACGGCATTTGCCCAGGCAGGTGCATTGGAGGCACTGCGCAGCCAAGAATCGCAGCGTGCGGTGGAACAAATGGTCGAGCATTATCGAAGAAAGCGTGAGTTGACGATCGAGTTGCTCGAACAATCCGAATTTTTCCAATGTCACCCTGGGCAAGGTGCCTTTTATCTGTTCCCCTCGTATTCCATCAAACGAAAATCTTTGGATTTGGCTCAAGACCTTTTAGAAAAAGTCCATGTTGCCACCGTACCCGGTGTGGGGTTCGGGGAATGTGGCGAATACCATTTACGTCTTTCTTACTCAACAACCGATAAAGACATCCGCGAGGCGTTTTACCGCATGGAAGACTATCTTAGAAGATATAGTTAACCTCACCGCTTCGAATTGAGCAGTCGTGAATGCACTTTAATCACAATAAAATCGGTTGGGGTGACCTGCCACCTAAGCCTTACTCAAGCCCGAATGGGCAGGGATAAGGTGAAGACCGCACCACCTTGAGGGTGATTTGCTGCAGTCAGGGTGCCACCATGGGCTTGAGCTAGTTGACGGGCAATGGCGAGCCCCAGTCCGCTTCCCCCTTCGGCGCGGCTGCGAGAACGGTCTGCACGATAGAATCGTTCGAAGATATGCGGCAAGGCGTCAGCAGGAATGCCCGCACCGCTATCTCGCACAGTTAGTTGAATTTGGTTGTCGGTGCAGGTCAAATCCATCCAGATATCGCCTCCTTGGGGCGTGTACCGCAACGCGTTAGACAAAAGGTTTCCAATGATTTGCTCGATGCGCCCTGCGTCCACACAGACCGGAGGGCAATCCTCGCGAGCGGACCAGTGCAGGGTGATTCCTCGCGCGACCGCTTGCGGGTGAAACTGCTCGATGACCAGTTGCACACAATCGCCAATCTTCGTCGGTCTTCGCTCCAAGATCAGATGACCTGCATCGGCAAGCGCCAGGGTATGCAAGTCTTCCACCAATCGGGTGAGTAAGATGTTTTGCTCCAGAACGGGGGTTAAGTTTTCGGGAGTGAGGGGGTAGATGCCATCCTGTAAAGCTTCTAAATTGGCACGCTGTACGGCAAGCGGATTGCGCAATTCGTGGGCAATGTCGGCTGTCATCGCACGACGAGTCTCTTCTGCCCTCTGCAATGCATCAGCCATTTGGTTGAAGGCTTGTCCTAGAATTGCCAGTTCATCCTTACCATGCACTTCCACGCGGTGGGTTAAGTCCCCTTGAGCCAATTGACCGGCGGCTTGAGTGAGGGCACGCACGGGTCTTAACAAACGGTAAGCCAACCCAAGTGCAAGTAACAAGGAAAGACTGCCGGTAATTGCCCCCACCATGAGCGCAGCCCGCGTTAGGCGATCAACCAAGACCGCCTCATCACCCACCGAGAAGACCATGCCCCCTTCTGGAAACAGGTATCCCACAACCTGCTTCCCTTCGTATAGAGGGATAGCCTGTTGGAGTTCCTCCTGTGTCGCATACACTCCCGAAGATTCACCCGATGTATCCAGAATCAAATTGCCTTTTGCGTCGAACAGACGCAACCTCTGCGCCATCATTCCCATGCCCGTTGCCCCTTGCCCCATATGTTGCCCGTGTTGCCAGCCACGCCCCCTCTGCACGGTCGAGAACACCTGCTCAACTCCCTCCCATGACCGATGTGTTCGATAAAACTCCTCTAAGTTTTCTACCAGGGTATCTATTCCCATCATGCCCCCTCGAAGCATAAAGGTGCGCACTTCTTGGGCAGCGCTTTGCCGAGCAAGGAACACCACACTGGCAACAGAAACCAATACAATCAATGCAAAAGATAGAAATAAACGTAAGCGCACGATCTCACCCCTTCATCAAACGATAACCAACCCCAAAGACCGTCTCAATGTAGCGCGGATTTTTCGGATCGGGCTCAAGTTTAGCACGCAGGTTCTTAATATGGGCATCAATGGTACGTTCATAGCCCTCATAAGCCGTCCCTTGGGTGGCTTCCAACAACTGCAAGCGGCTGAAAACACGTCCGGGCTGCTCAGCCATGGTTGCCAAGAGGCTGAATTCCGTTGGGGTTAACTCAACAGGTTGCCCATCCCGAGTCACGGTATGGGCATTCAGGTCGATTTCCAGGTCAGACACGCGTAAGACCTTTGGGGATTCGGCGGGTGCCACCGAACGACGAAGCAATGCACGAACGCGGGCAACAACCAAGCGAGGGCTAAAGGGTTTGGTCACGTAGTCATCTGCCCCCAACTCCAGCCCCACCAGTTGGTCGGCTTCCCCCACACGGGCGGTAAGCATCAAAATTGGCGTGTTAGAACTGCGCCGAATCTCCCTTGCGACATCCAAACCATCCATACCTGGCAGGTTGAGGTCGAGAATGACCAGGTCCGGATGTTTGTGTTGCCAGAGAGACAAGCCGGTATCCCCTCGATAAGCGACGAGCACGTTGAAACCAGCCTGCTCTAGGTAGGAACGCAACACCTTAACCAATTCGGGTTCATCTTCTATGATCAGTATGCTATACATACGCCTACTCTATCGAATTAAAAACCAGCAGTGAGTAAACATTGTACTGTACTCACTGCTGGTTGTCCATTACGGAATGAACCATTGGTCGTTTGAGATGGTCTTCAACCGTTCCTACGGTTGAGTTGTCCAACGCCAGCCGGCACCGCGACCACCGCCACCGCCACCGCAATGACCGAACCCAAAGCCACCACCGAAACTTTGCACTCGAGCCATCATCTGAGACATCCGTTGAAGCATCCAATTGGCAAAGTCCTGCGTCAATACACCTTCTGCGACGGCTTGGTTGAGGGCTTCGGTGCGTGCCTTTATCATCAGGTTGCGGAACTCCTCCAGACTCAAGCCCAGGCTTTGGGCAATGGATGCCATCGTCTCTCCAGATGACAACCTCTCCTGAAGTTCTTCAGGGGTCAATCCGAAGGCTGAGGCAAAGGCATTGACCATGTATTCATGAAGCGGTCCGAACGTACCGCTCTGAGTGCTGCCCATCATGCCTCGCCCATAGCCTCCCCTCATCATACCAGGACCGTAAGTGGTTGTTCCCGGAGCGGGTGGCGTTGGGGGTGTTGGTGTTTGAGCATAGGCTATGCCGATCGCACCACCGATCAAAGCCACTACAACGCTCACTAAAGCACCAAGTATCCAAATCTTCTTCATCTTGCACACTCCTTATTTAGAATTTTGTTCGTTTGATGTACTTGCCCTTAGGATAGCGCAAAGATGTGAAGATTTTGTGAAGAACAAACGAACATTTTATGAAGGATAGAGGGTCTTTAAGACTAACTCTAATAGTCCTCTCCGGAGAGCAAGCGCACTTTTTCCCAAGGTGGTAGGTCGGATTGTTCTGCCAAATTGCCGCGCAGTTCGAAGATTTGATCGCGCAACACAGCCGCCTTCTCGAATTCCAGGTTCTTGGCAGCCTCTCTCATCTGCTTTTCCAATTCAGCGATCACGCGTTGTAACTCGTTCCTCGGTAGCCCGGTCACGCCTCTAGCGCGATAATCGGCACGCGCCTCCGCTACAGTGCGCGCGGTGACCTGATCGGTCAGATCGCGCACTGCTTTGACGACGCTCACCGGTTCAATCCCATGCTCTTGGTTATATGCCATCTGCTTTGCGCGGCGGCGATTGGTCTCATCAATCGCGCGTCGCATTGCCTCGGTTATCTTATTGGCATACATGATCACTTTGCCACGCACATGACGAGCCGCCCGACCGATCGTCTGAATCAGCGCCGTTTCGGAGCGCAAAAAGCCCTCTTTATCTGCATCTAAGATGGCAACAAGCGAGACCTCGGGTAGGTCCAACCCCTCCCTCAGCAAGTTGATCCCAACGACCACATCAAAGACGCCCAAACGTAAGTCGCGCAAAATGCTCACTCGTTCGAGCGTATCAATCTCCGAGTGCAAGTAATGGACTTTGATGCCCAATTCCATCAAATAATCCGAGAGTTTTTCAGCCATTCGTTTGGTGAGCGTGGTGACCAAGGCTCGTTCGCCTCGCTCGGCGCGTTGGCGTATTTCGCCAATCAAGTCATCCACCTGACCTTCTACCGGGCGCACCTCTACCTCTGGGTCTACCAAGCCCGTTGGACGAATGATTTGCTCAACAACCTGATCAGCCCGTTGGAGTTCGTAGGGTCCCGGTGTTGCGGAAGTGTAAATGGTGTAGCCCATATATTCCTCGAACTCCTCAAAGGTCAGCGGACGGTTATCCAAGGCTGAAGGCAGACGAAAACCATACTCAACCAAGGTCTCTTTACGCGAACGATCGCCGTTATACATGCCGCGAATTTGAGGAATGGTCATGTGGGACTCATCAATCACCAACAGGTAATCATCCGGCAGATAATCCATCAAAGTCCATGGGTGAGAGCCGGGTGGACGTTGGTCGAGCGGACGGGAGTAGTTCTCAATCCCAGCGCAATAACCCACCTCGCGCAACATCTCCAAATCATACAGGGTACGTTGCTCGATGCGTTGGGCTTCCAATAGTTTGCCCTGGGATTTAAAGAAGGCGATTCGCTCTGCCAATTCCGCTTCGATATCCGCAATGGCTTTCTGTAACTTCTCTTCCTCCGTGATGAAGTGCTTTGCAGGGTAAATGGCAACAGTCGAAAGTTCACGCCGTAATTCCCCTGTGGTGACAGAGAACTCGACGATACGTTCAACCTCATCTCCAAAGAAAGTGATGCGATAGCCATACCGATCCTGGTAGGCTGGGATGATTTCCAATGTATCGCCGCGCACCCGAAAGGTGCCTGGGCGCAACTCGAAGTCATTGCGTTCATAGTGGCTTTCGACCAATTGACGCAATAGGGAGTTACGCCGATAGGAATTGCCACTTTCAAGGTTGATCACCACCCTTCCATAGGCTTCTGGATTGCCAAGACCGTAGATACAAGAGACCGAGGCGACGATGATGACATCTCGACGCGACATCAAAGCCGTCGTGGCTGCCAGGCGAAGGCGTTCAATTTCCTCGTTTATTTCGGTTTCCTTTTCAATATAGAGATCATGCCTTGGCACGTAGGCTTCAGGTTGATAGTAATCGTAATACGAAACAAAATACTCGACGGCATTTTCGGGGAAGAAGTCTCTGAATTCGGCATACAACTGTGCTGCCAGGGTCTTGTTGTGTGCCATCACTAAGGTAGGTTTTTGTACTTCGGCGATGACTGAAGCAATGGTAAACGTCTTCCCGGTGCCAGTAGCGCCGAGCAATACCTGATGACGATAACCACGCCGAATGCCATCGACCAGTTGCTGGATGGCTTGCGGCTGGTCACCCGTCGGTTTGAAGGGGGCTTGCAACTTGAATTCCATAAGAGCAAATTTTAAAAATAACCGATTATGGCGCGGATGTCAATGTAGGACGTCTCGTATAGGTCGGTGTGGGAGTGACGGGGGTTGCCGTCGGATGGCGGGTGATTGTGGGGGTGATGGTAATGGGTGTGACCGTTGGACGCTTCGTCGGCGTTGCTGTCGCCACGCGAGTAAAGGCGGGCGAGGGTGAAGCCGTTGCCGTCAATGTAAATGTCGGAGAGGGTGGGACAGGTGTCGCACTAGGCGTTATGGTTGCTGTTGGCGTACCGGTTGGGCGTAAAGTTGCACTTGGGGTTACGGTAAATACTGGCGAAGGAGAGGGTGTATTTGTAACCGTCCTTGCCAGTGGGCTTGCAGTGAATGTTGGGCTTGCTGCAGGGAAGGGACTGGCAATGCTTAAAGTAGGTGTGGGGGTATAGGAAGGTGGCAACACCGTAGCGGTGGCAGTGGGTGGACGAGTAGATGTGGCGGTTGAGATAGCAGTAGGAGTTACCGTCGGGGTGTTGCTAGGAGTTGGGGATTCCGTGAACATAGCCGTTGCAGTGAACGCCACGCTGGAAGGCTCTCCTTCGACAGTAAACCTTCCGGAAACTTTCCATTGTTGCCCAACGAAAATATGCACCTCATATTCCCCTGGTTTCCATTCTAAGGGGTTTGGATTCCAATCGGTGTATCCATAACCACCGGTTCCCCCATCCCATGGTTTGGTTTCGTAATGGACTAATGTACCATTGTAAAACCACAACGCCGTCCACTGCGATTCGGGTACCATGCCATCGTAGGTAAACAATGCAAAGAGATGTCCAACCGGATTCTGGAAAACCTCTGCAGGATTCAAAGGTTCATAAGTGGCTGGGTTGATACCCTGGGTAAAGATCAGACTACTGAAAATTGCATCAGGGTTGGGGGTAACCGAACTCTGGAAAAGAGATAAGATTTCCGCAGGGATGCGCGGTGTCGTTTTGATGGTCAGTGTGCCGAGGAGTGGTGGGGTGGAGGTCGGAACAGGAGAAGGAGTCTCTGTAAAGGTGGGAGTGACAATTGCCAAAGCAGTTTGTGTTTGCTGAAGGGTAATTAGTGTGCCCTGGATATCTATTTGAGTCGAAGCAGGGGTAGGAGAGGTGAATGAGCCAGGGGTGGCGCACCTCGCCAGTGAAAGCATGAACAGTATAGATAAAGAAATAAGGAGAAAAATGGGTTTCTTCATGGCTGCTCTCTGACGTAAATGGGATTGCTGAAAATCCAACCTCTGCGACGTCCCAAGTAATTGAGATACACTTCCACGCGATACACACCGCCTTCGGTCGCAATATAGGTGCAAATTTCACGCTTCAGCCAGGTTTTAATCACCTTCCCATCTTTGATGAGGTGACACTCTGCGCGTTGGGGTAGACGAATTTGGAACGTGACACCATCCTCCAGAAGTACGGTATCTCCCATGCAAGCAGTCCCCTCTTTCGTGCTCGCATTGAAGCGAAAGCCTTGGGTTGGAGCGGGTAGATCGTATCCGATGAAGGCGTGCCCTTGCCGAAGCGCCTCGAAAATCAGGAGACGGTCTTCCACTACATCCCCCCTAAGCGGTTCGGGGACGAGTACGTGGGTGTTCACCGCTCGGAAGTGAAACTCATAGGGGAAGACCACGCGTCTAAAAGGACCCAGGCGAATGTTCAACGCGTGTGCATCTGAGCCTCCGATGGCTACGACTGGGCGACCGTTGGCGAGCAACTCATCCCACTTGCGCAACGTCTCTGCAAAAGGACCGTGGGCAACGAACCTTGGGTTATAAGCATAAAAGAACCCCTTGGGGATGGACTTCAGCAGAGACTTGAACTCAGACATGGCATTCCAAAGTTCGATACCGTGATAACCATTGACTTGCCAATCTACCCAGGAGATGTCTGGCTGCCTGAAGGTAGGGGCTTGGGGATCGTGAGGATGAGCAATGAAAGCCAGTCCTCCAGCCTCCCGAACTAATTCTAGCAAGTGTTGTGGGTCTTTTGCATAGGGAGCCATCTCGCGTCCTACTCCAAACACCAGCAGATGGTTCTTTTGAGGTTGACGCGTCTGATCGTGTACCTCCTCCCCAACGAGCACTAACACACGGCGACCATCGCATTGATAGTAGCCTTCCACACCACCAACCCAGAGATTGTGATCGGTAACGAGGATAGCATCTAAGCCCGCTTTGAATGCCGCTCGAATGATTTCGGCGTACGTTCCTGTGCCGTCGGAGTAGCGAGTGTGCATATGCAGATTGATAACCAGTTCATACATAGCGAACAGCAGTGAAGATTTGACGTTTTGCCCAACGAAAGGTATAATCCGCCTGCCTAAGTTTGTTCAGTTAACCCATTGGAGGTATATTGTGGAAGTTTACTTAGACATTGCTTTGATTATAACGTCAATTGCACTGATTGCCAGCGTCATCTTGCAAAGCAAAGGTGCTGGATTAGGTGGTCTTACCGGTGCCGATTCCGGAAGCATCTTCACCGCTCGCCGGGGGATTGAGAAGACGCTCTTTCGGATAACGATTGGTTTGAGCATATTGTTTTTCATCATGGCACTCGCGACGGTCTTAATAAGAGGTTAACCTTTTCGGTCTTTCGGGTATTGAGGATTAGCATCCTTAGAACGTGTCTTTCTTGATGAACTTCATATGTGGCGAACCGCCAACCTCTTCCCCATCTGCACAGAGAAGTCCTCAAGATGCCTGGGATGAGTTGTCGCATCCTGCACAATCGGTGAGCAACTTTTCACCAAGTTTATGCTACCCCTTATGAAGAAAATCCGCTGGCAAATTTTGATCGTGTTGCTTGCCTTGATCGCAATCGGAGTCTTGCTGCTCGGGCAACAACCTGCTTTGCAACCCATCGTGCCCGAAGTGCAACCAACCACAGGTGGTATTTATTCTGAAGGACTGATTGGCTCACTTTGGCGGCTCAACCCGATCCTGGATTACCGGAATTCTGTGGACCGCGATGTGGACCGTTTGCTTTACAGCAGCCTTCTGCGCTTCGATTCGCGAGGTTTACCCCAAAACGAATTGGTCGAATCCCAGGGTATCTCACAAGATGGAACGATCTACAACTTTTCCTTGCGCACCAATGCGCTCTGGCATGATGGCAAACCACTCACCAGTGAAGATGTAGTTTTCACCATTGAGTTGATGCGTGATGAGAATATGCCAATGCCAGAAGACATTCGCGGCTTGTGGAAGGCTGTGGAGGTTAGAGCATTGGATGATTACGCCTTACAATTCCGTCTTCCCGAACCTTACGCTCCATTCTTAGACTACCTGACGTTCGGAATCCTGCCCAAGCACCTCCTAGAAGGGCTCTCTCCTGAAGAATTGGTGGATGCACCATTCAACATCGAGCCAATTGGCAGTGGTCCTTATCGTTTTGAGCGTCTGCTGGTCGAAAATGGGGAAATCGTCGGTGTAGTCCTGACGAAGTTTAAAGAATACTTTGCCCAGCCACCCTTTATCGAACAAGTGGTCTTTCAATATTATCCTGATTCACAAACCGCATTGGCAGCCTACCAGGCTGGAGAGATTACCGGCATCGGTCAGATCACTCCAGACGTGCTACCCTCAGCACTGAAAGAGCCCGACCTCCGCCTTTACACTGGGAGACTCCCCCAATTGACCTTGATCTTCTTCAACTTGGATAACCCGGAAGTGCCGTTCTTTCAGGAAGCCGATATCCGCCGCGCCTTGCTGATGGCGCTCAATCGTCAGCGAATGATCGATTCCATCCTAGCGAGCCAGGCGGTCATCGCCGATGGACCGGTTTTTCCGGGCACTTGGGCGTATTACGAAAACATCGAGCGAGTAAACTATGACCCTGACATGGCGATCGCCACGCTCAGAAAAGCCGGATACACCATTCCGGCAACAGGGGGTAGTGTACGCGCGAAAGAGGACGTGCGCCTAGCCTTCGAATTGCTTTATCCAGATGACCCTTCATATGCGACTCTGGCTGAAATGATTGCCCAGGATTGGGCACGAGTGGGCGTCTCGGCTGAGTTGAAACCGGTGACCTATGAGCAATTGATGGATGAGCATCTCACCCCACGTAAATATCAAGCCGCATTGGTCTCCCTCGATCTCGCCCGCTCTCCCGACCCCGACCCATATCCATTCTGGCATCAAACCCAGGTTACTGGTGGGCAGAATTACGCCAAGTGGGATGACCGTCAGGCAAGTGAATACCTCGAACAAGCCCGTGTGACTACCGATCTGGCGGAACGCACACGTCTCTATCGCAATTTTCAGGTTCGCTTTACCAGCGAAATGCCGGCACTGCCCCTGTTCTACCCAGTTTATACTTATGGCGTGGACGCTCAAGTGCAGGGAGTTACTATGGGACCGCTGTTCGATACCAGCGATCGGTTTGCCACCATTACAGAATGGTTTTTAGTTGCCAAACGCAACCTAGGAGCAACTGCCACCCCTCAAAGCGAAGCAACCTCCCCTGAAGAGTCTCTCCCCACAACCGCCCCATAGAACTTCATGGGCTGATTTTTTCAAGGGGTTCTATCGTACAACTGACGATAGATGTTGAAAATCTCGTAGATTCTCCGAATGTAATTGCGCGTTTCCTCAAAGCGGATGACCTCTAGGAATAGGTCTGGATCGTTGGGTGCCAACTCTTTCCAGACGAATGCATTGCCCGGTCCGGCATTATACGCTGCCAGTGCAGCATAGAGGTCTCCATTCATTATTTTCCGCTGGCGATCGAGGTATTTACATCCGAGGGTCAGGCTGACTAAAGGTCTGTAGAGATCATCTGGGGTAAAGTTGGGAGGCCAGCCAGCATGGGTTGCTACCTCAACACCCGTGCTGGGCATGATTTGCATCAGACCGCGTGCACCGGCTGAGGAACGAACAAAGCCCTCAAACAAACTCTCCTGGCGAATGAGACTGAAGAGAAAGAGGGGATGAAAGTCATATGTCTTTGCTAATTCGATCACCAAATCCCTGAAGTACGTACCGAAACGGACATGGTTGAAATAAATGGGTGCATCCATGGTTGCTGCATCATCCATCCCCGCCAAGGTCAGAATCTGCCTCACGGCAAGAATGGTTGAACGATATAATCCTAACTCCAATAGGTGGTTCGCCAAGCGGTACAGATTGGCAGGATCGGATTGCAGGGATTGACGCAAGTCCTCAAATTCGGCACGCGCTTCTTGATATAAACCGAGTTGCCATAGTTCATTGCCGCGCTGTAAACGAGGATCGTCACCCAGTTCACCCTGATGAGAAAGGTCTATTTCTGGCGGTAGGGAAAATACTGTGCGTATCCAGGCTTCCGCCTCTGCCCGCTCTGCCTGAGGGTCGAAGGAAAGGTCGTACACAAGGGGTGGGGTGAAGACATCCACACCGGAGAGCAAATCGCGAGCGCGTTCACTATAGTAGCCGGTAGGGTCTAGCGAGGCAGCCTGTTCCCAAGCAGCACGTGCAGCAAGGGTGTCGCCCAATGCCTGATGACATTTTCCGCTCCAAAGAAAGGTTGCAGCGCGCTCCTCTAAATTCCCTGCTAAGTTCAATGCGCGCTGGAAGGTATTATAGGCTGCCGGATAATTTGCCATGCGATACCGTGTGATACCTGCCAAAAACAACGCCCGGTACGCCAAACCAGACCCAGGGTATTCAGCAGAGACACGTTCCCACACAGCAGTGGCTTCTTCCAAATCCCCGGCACGTTCCTTGATGATTGCCGCGTCGAAGAGAAATTCTGCTGCCCGTTCGTGGGTGGGGGCTAAAGCGACAAAATCTAGCAACGTTTGAGCCGCCTCGGAGTAGCGATCCAAGTAAGCCCAGAGCACATAGGCCTTCTGTTCCCAAGCATCATCCCAGCGGGCATCGTCTGGAAAATATTGGATAACCAGATCCCATTCACGAATAGCCGCCTCGTACTCACCAAGAGCACTCAAAGCAAGACCTTTATAATACCTTGCTGTGGCTGGATCGGTTGGGGAGGCTTGTAGATAACGGTCGAATGCAGCAATCGCTACCGCATATTGCCCCGCGTAGTAATCCACCAAGCCACGATTTAACTCGTTTACCGGCACACCTGCCTCAACTAAGGTGAGCAACGCTAGATAAGAGTCGTAAGACAGAGGATAGTTATTGACCGCATCCAGATAAGCCTCATATGCCTGCTCTGGCTGACCAAGTGCCATATACGCCTGACCGATGAGCAAGTCCATCTGAGCCTTGGTGTAGTCGCTATCGGTTCGCTGATAAATATCCTGATAGCCTATGATTGCAGTTGGATAGTCTCCAGCAAGGGCATAAGCACGAGCAACCTTGATATCTATGGTCAAGTCGCGGACTGCACGTGGAAACTGAAGCGCTTGCTGATAACTTTGTATTGCTCCGAGGTAATCTCCCCCAGCAACCAAGGCATCGCCACGCGCTTCATAAAGGTAACTATCAATGACACCTGGGCTTCGTTGCAAAGCCTGCTGATAGGCTTCGGCTGCCTGAAGGTGCTCACCGAGGGCGACATATGTTTGGGCTAGGAAGAAATATGCATGACTCGCATAGGAAGAGTTTGGATAAGCGGAAACCAAGTCTGACAGCGTTTGACGTGCCTTTTCGTAATCGCCTGCCAAATAGTAGGTTCGCCCAATCCCCAACAGAGCAGCCGTCTGTACTTCAAGGTCGGTACTAGCCCCTAGAGCCAACTGGTATTGACGCAAGGCATTTTCCCAATCACCATAGAAAAGCAAACGATCACCCTCCTCAACCCTAGCGCGAGGCAGTGGCGTGGGTGTGGGGGTAATGGTCGGGGTGTGGGTTGGCGCAGGAAGCGGCGTGGCAGTGGCTGTAGCGGTTGGCGTCCTGATTGCCTCGGCGGACAGCATGTTGTTGAGCACACAAGCCAAGGAGAGCAGCGCGTTCAACCAGAATGGCGCCAGTTTCAGAAACCACCTCATGAGAATGACTATAACTCAGCCAGTTTCAGGTGTCAATGTCACAGATGTCAAAGAAATCCCTTGAGAGGCTTCCTGAGGAGTCGCTTAGGAAAGGAGAAAAAGCGCAACTCAAACCCACAAAAGGGGTTATGTATCACGAGATGTCTTTCTTCTTCATTCACGAAAAAACAAATGGCAAGTTCTTGCCAAAGGAGGTAAAAACCCATGTCAAAAGTGGCTATTGTTACCGATAGCACTGCTTATATCCCGGAAGATTTGCTCACTCAATATTCCATTCGCGTTGTGCCATTGGTGTTGATTTGGGGTGAAGAAACCTTCCTCGATGGGGTGGATATCCAACCGACAGAATTCTACCAAAGATTGAAGAAGGACAAAGTGCACCCAACCACTTCACAAGCCAATCCAGAGAAATTCAAAGAGGTTTTCTCAGAATTGCTGGAGAAGAACCACGAAATCCTCACGATTTTGATTTCGTCAAAGTTATCCCGCACGGTCGATTCGGCAAAACAAGCGCTGGAAAGCTTCCCTGGCGCACCCATCGAGATCGTTGATTCACAATCTACATCCATGGCAATGGGGTTTCAGGTTTTGGCTGCTGCCCGAGCAGCCCAGGATGGGGCTTCCTTAGCCGAATGCAAATCGTTGGTATTGCGAGCGATTGAAAACATCGGTGTGGTCTTTGCCGTCGACACTTTAGAGTTCCTGCATCGCGGCGGGCGCATTGGGGGTGGAGCGCGTTTTCTGGGTACTGCCCTGAACATCAAGCCAATTTTGGAACTCAGAGAGGGTCGAGTTGAGGCTTTGGAGCGGGTGCGCACACGCAAACGGTCATTAGCCCGACTCGTTGAGTTGGTCAAGGAACGAACCGCCGGCAAACAACCCCTCCGTCTGGCTGTGCTTCACGCCAACGCCCCTGAAGAGGCTCAAGAGGTATTGGATCAGGCTATACGGGAACTTTCACCGATCGAATCGTTGCTCTCCGAAGTCAGCCCGGTCATCGGCACGCACGCCGGACCCGGCACAATCGGTCTGGCTTACATGGCAGGAATGTAGCCTCATACCCAGAGAAAACCAACGCCAATTTCACCAAACAATCTCAACCACCATTGCCGGGTGATCCGAGGCGGTGCTGACAATGTAGCGAGCTTCAGCCACGCGGATTCCACTCGAGACAAAGATGTGATCAATACGGTCTACCGGGTTGAAGCCTTGATCGTCAATTCCGCTTGGCCACCTCAATAGCCAAGCATCCTCCAACATTGTGCGGGTCAGTTGATATTGTTCCGTATCCGGTCGAAAGTTGAAATCACCCATGGCAATCACATTAGGCAACCCCTCTACTTCCTTCAGAAGGGCTTGTTGTTGTTCGATTGGACCATCATTGCCCAAATGGGTTACAAAAAGGTTGAAGGTCTGCTCTCCTATCGTGATTTGAGCCCGAATCGTGGCGGTCTGCTCCCCTTCACTATACATATAGAACGTACGCGGATTCTGAATGGGGTATTTGGATAGCAAAGCAATGCCAAAAGTACCTGTGACAACTTTAGGACCATAGTAGGAATACACATCGAGGTGATCGGCGAAGTACCTCACGATGTCCGAATTCCCTCCGGAGATGCGATTGGTATCTGATTCCTGCAAGCCAATGACATCTGCATCCACCTCGCGAATCACTTCGAGTTGACCGGCGTGATTCTTACGCCCATCTTCGCTATAACCTTGCTGAATGTTATACGTCAGCACACATAGGCTGCTCTTAACCGGCATTGGAGTCGGCTTTGCGGAGAGGATGGGCACAGCGAGAATCGTTACCATGAGGCTGACAAGGATGCTATCCGCCAACGATTTGGGAATAGAAAAAACCACTCGTATAATCCTAACGTGTAAGAAGAGCAACGATAAGGTCAGAACCACCCCAATGACCAGATAAACCATCCAAAAACGATCACGGAAAAAAGGACCGACCACGGGAATGTAATCATATACTGTTGTGAACACCTGGGCGAAGATTACCAAGAGCAAGTATAGGGAACATATCGAGAAGGCACCCGCCAAGGTGCGGTGATTCGATTGAATGAGAACGATCTCTTGCACAAGGAACATGAAATTGAGCAGGATGAGCGGCGCGAGAAGCAACATGAGAACCAAGGGAACAGATGCCAAAGGTGCTGTTGGTGGTTCATAAAAAGGATAACCACTCGGGTCATCGGGGAACTTGAGTTGATGGGGTAAGAGCGTGAAGACCAAAGTGAGAACGAAGAGAACATTCAGAAGCACTAACGTGCTAGGGGAGAGGGCTTCCAACCACCGCGACCTAAAGGTGAGCAACAAAACAAAGCCACTAAAGGTTAAACCGAGCAATAAAATCACTAGAAAGTAGGGTGCCCCCGTCCAACGAGCAATGACATTAGGACTGGCAAAGGCAAAATAGAGCATTATCCATACCGAAGTGATTCCCAGGCTGAAGGCAAGCACCTTCCCAAAAGGGACACATCGTTGACCCTCTTCCAACAACTGGGCGTCATTTTGGGTGAATTGGGTCATCAACAGTACTGCACCACCCACCCCTAGAAGCCAGCCGATAGCCTGATACCACCCTTGGGTAGATAGATCAAGCCCAGAACCCAGCACGCGCAACAAGATAGAGAGCACAACCCCAAAGGTGAGTCCCACTCCAAGGGAGGTGCTAAATGCCCAGGACTTCCCCTTCTCTTCTCTTTTTCGATCGGACTCTGAGAGGTTCACAGCAAAAGACCCAAAGAGGGAGGGAAAGAACATCAAAAAGGCGCCTACACCCACCCCAGAGGTCAACATCCGGCTACGCGTGTCCAACAACGGTTCGATCACCCTTGCCAGCAACACCACCATCCCCAAGAACATCATCGCGTGAGAGGAAGGACTCTTGCGCCACAGAAACAGCAGGATTGGTGTGAACAAAAACAGTACGCTGACGATCTCCGGTGGAATGCTCGTACCCATCAGTCCAAAGGCGTAGATAGCCTCAATGAAATCGGCAAGCAATTGGAAGAAGAAGAGAAAGAGAATGCCAAAAAGGAGAACCTGCTTCCAAGTGAGTGATGTTTGGCGTACCATCATTGACTCTCCCATACAATTATTTCACAGGGAACCCAGACGTGAGAAGATTTCAACATCTTGGGATTCCTTATTTAATCTTTGGGCTTTCCCCTAAAGCGTATTTTAGCATACTTGAGAAATCATCGTGCATTCATCTATTGGGAGATAAAATGGCTTGTTCTTGAATGCCCTTCCTGATATACTTTAGCCATCTCTTGTTACCACAGCCTATTGAATATTCCGCGGGGGCGATGGTCGACCCAATCTCGAATGGACTAACGATCAATGTTTGAGATCAATGTTTGAACTGGAGGCATCCATGGCAGACGAAAAGTTCGATGAAAAAGAGAGGGAAAAGCGCGAGGAGAAATCCGCTGAGGAAAAACGTTGGGAGGAAAAGTGGCAACGCGATCCCGTCAGTGCTATCGTTTGGGCAACGATTTTCATTTGGGCAGGCTTGGTTTTGCTGGCAAGCAACCTCGGTTTTTTAGACCGAATCAACCAACTACTACCTGAAAGCCCATTCTGGTTTCTAGCCGGGGCAGGAACTTGGTCACTCATTCTATTCGGAGTAGGATTGATCCTACTGATCGAGGTTGTCGTGCGATGGTTGGCACCTGCTTATCGCCGCCCGGTGATCGGCACGCTCATCCTAGCCATCATCTTTATCAGCATCGGGTTGGGCAATCTGGTCTCTTGGGGAGTGATTTGGCCGCTGATTCTCATCATCCTCGGATTATCCATCATCTTCCGCGGACTTTTCCGCCGCAGTGGCTCACAATGATCCAAAGTTGAAGGTAGCCAATTCGTCCCAGAGATAACGCAAAGGCGTCCACCACGCTTCGCGACCAATGCACCGGAAGTAGGGTGCCCGAAAAGATAATATCAGATCGCCAATACGATATCGAGGTAACACAGGGGTTGAGACGATTAATCCACCCATCTCCCCCGGGTGCATCTCATGCAGTTGTTTGATGCCCGCACGCGTCTCCACCTCGAAAAAGAAAAGGTCGTAATTGGGTACCCAGGCTCGCTTCTCATCACGCTGTTGTCCAAACATGCCTTCGGTTGCCCCGTAAATTTCGCGGATGGTTGCCGGTCCATATAGGGCATGAAGCGCCGGCTGATAGCGTGTGTTAATGCCCGGCACACTACCCAAAGTCATCACCTGGGGCTTCCATACATCTTTAGGATAGACTTTATGCACTCGATGAAGGTAGCGAGCGAAGCGAATGGCGGTTGGACAGACGCCACCCACCAAGGTCACATTCAACCCTTTGCATTGCTCATACGCCAACTCAAAGCGGCGCTCCCAATCTTGAATGGATTTGCCACCTCCTAGCGCATCAATCTCCTCTTGCGCAGGAACCGAGCGAATTGGGGTGAGCGCAGACACATACTTCGTATAAATGCCGGAACTATACCCATACTCAACCTGACGGTTACCCACTTGTATCACCCCAACCACTGATGGAAAATTCAAATTCAGATTTACCCCTGCAAAGAGATCGAATTTCCCAGTCCTGGCTACAAACTCCATCGTGGCTCTCCCCGCACTGATCCTCATGCGCAGGTCGGTGGGCGTCATGGGGATGAACTTCGATTCCCCCTTGGTGGTGCCGCGCGTGATCGCCCAACCCAATGGTTCTTCGCAAAGCAAACGCTCCACCTTGCCTGCCATGACCTCTTCGATGAGCGGTTTGAAATCCTCATAGGTTGCCACGGGAAACGCCAGACGATAATCCTCTATGGTCTCGATGTTCCCTGCACCGTGTTGTCTGCCATATTCGGTTTGAGCATAATCCTTCAACAAGCGGTGTAATACGTCTTCTTGCGCCTTGGCTGGGTTCTCGATGGCTTGGTGCCAAGGGTGCAACATGGCTGCGAGCATCTGCTTTCCCGTTTGAGGGTCTATCTTCATGGGGTTTTCCTTTCGTTGTATCGAATGATTGCGATGAACTAAGTATAACCAATTTAGCAAGTTCACCGAAGATGTCGCTGAATTACCTCGGTTTGTATTACAATATCCCGAACGGGCACCTGGACTGATTCAATGGTTGCAAACCAATCGTTCTCAAATCCAAAATTGGATTCAAGCCTATCAAATACGAGTACCAGACTAATTGAAATCAATAATCTTTTCTCTCAGGAAAGGATGAGATGACTCCACCGAAAGTCGATTCGTATAGATTCGGAAGGATTGTCATTGACGGGCAATCCTACACCTCGGATGTAATCATCTTACCCAATCGCGTCATCCCCAAGTGGTGGCGTAAAGAGGGGCATTCCCTGCATGTTGACGACCTAAAGGTCGTATTCGAGGCGGCTCCTCAAGTGCTTGTGATTGGACAGGGTGCTGTAAGTCGCATGGTTATCCCCGATGACACTCGCCAGGCACTCGAGGCGGCAGGGATGGAGGTCATCGCGCTGCCAACCCAAGAGGCGATTCAGACGTATAATTCTCTGTCTCAGCAACGAACTGTTGCTGCTGCATTGCATCTTACTTGTTGAGGATAAATAAGTGAAGAAATTTAAAGTTGCTTTACTGGCTAATTTAAAAATCAATGCGCCTCGCATAGAGGATCTGCCGGAGGATTATTGGGACGACCTCGATTCGGAAAGGACAATCACCGCATTGGTCGAAGCCATCCGTAGCGGGGGACATATATGCGAATTCCTAGAAGGCGATGTGACCTTGTTAGATACTGTGCGTAAGTTCCAACCCGATATTTGCTTCAACATCTGTGAAGGACATTTCGGTGATGCACGTGAAGCCCAGGTCCCTGCCTTGCTGGAAATGTTGCGCGTCCCCTATACTGGCTCCAAGGTGCTTGCCTTGGCTTTGGCTTTGGATAAACCGATGACCAAACGCGTGCTGCATTATCACGGTCTGCCCACCCCACCCTTCCAAACGTTTGAACGTGTGGACGAACCCTTGGATAGCGACTTGCAGTTCCCGCTCTTTGTCAAACCTAGCCGAGAGGGTACTGCGATTGGTGTAACAGCCCATTCCATCGTCCATAACGAGGACGAACTACGCGAACAAGTTCAGCAGGTCATTGAACAATACAAACAGCCTGCTCTGGTAGAGAAATACATCGCGGGGCGCGAGGTGACCGTGGGGGTCGTCGGCAATTTGATTGGACCGGTTGCCCGTCGCTTACCTCATGATGAGAATGCGCCGCGCATCCAAGCCGGTCTGCGCTTCTTTCCCCCGATGGAGGTCGATCTCAAGCCCTTTGCGACCTCCGACATAGTCTATAGCAACCGTCTCAAGGTGGCGTTAGCCGATCAACTCAACTACCTCTGCCCAGCGCCATTGGATGAAGAGATGGTGGATGACCTCAATTGGTATACCGCAGCGGTCTTTCGCGTCATCGGCGCATTAGACGTTTCACGTGTGGATTTTCGCCTGGATGCCAATGACCATTGGAAACCCTATATCCTTGAAATCAATCCCCTGCCTGGGCTTAGCCCTGGCACCTCCGACCTAGTCATTGAAGCCAACGCGGATGGCGTGAGCCATGCCGAATTGGTCAACATGATCCTCGAGACAGCCTTGAAGCGCTATGGCATGATATAGCCATAGTGGATCGCCCTTGTTGAGCACATTCATGTTGTGTTCGGTTCTGTGCCCTCTTCTCACACCGTTCAGACCCACCCTCAGTGAATCCTCTTGAACATCAATTCTGGAGACCACAATGAACTACAACTTCGATGCTCTGCCCAATCGTCGTTCAACCGAAAGCCTGAAATGGCACGCTTACCCAGAAGAGGTCATTCCCATGTGGATTGCTGATATGGATTTCGTCTCGCCAGAACCCGTCATCCGCGCTCTGCGAGAACGAGTGGAACACGGTATTTTCGGCTACCCCATGGAGATGCCCGAGGTACGCCAAGTTATTCTCGATCGCTTGGCTAACCTCTACCAATGGGTTGTTCAGCCAGAAGATATTATCTTGGTGCCTGGGGTTGTCAAGGGATTTAACTTGGCTTGCTTAGCAGTGGCATCCCCAGGTGGTGGGGTTTTGGTTATGCCGCCCGTTTATCCACCCATCCTACAAGCACCTGTAAAGACCGAGACCATTCGACAGGAAGTCCCCTTGATCCAAAACACCGACAGCTCTTATCGCATTGACTGGGATAAGTTTGAGGCAACTATTGATAAGCACACGCGTCTATTCATCCTTTCCAATCCTCATAACCCAGTCGGTAGAGTATTTCGGCGCGACGAGTTGGAACGCATGGCTGAAATCTGCCTACGAAGAGGTGTAATCATCTGCTCTGATGAAATCCATTGCGATTTGCTCTTTCAAGGTTACCATCACATCCCCATTGCCTCATTGGACTCTGAGATCGCCCAACACACTATCACTTTGATGGCGCCGAGCAAGACATACAACATTCCAGGCTTGCAGTGCTCTTTCGCGGTCATCTCCAATCCCGAACTTCGCCAAAAATATCTCACCGCTACCAGAGGCTTGGTGGGTGGGGTCAACTTGATGGGAATGGTGGCGATGGTAGCAGCCTATCGCCATGGGCAGGAATGGTTAGAACAGGTCTTAGCCTACCTAGAAGGCAATCGAGACGTTCTCTTTGAGTATATCTCCACGAACATGCCCGCTGTTCGCATGGCTAAACCCGAAGGCACATACCTCGCTTGGTTGGACTGCCGCCACATCGTCACCGAAGTTAACTGCGCTCAGTTTTTCCTTGAAAAAGCAAAGGTGGCATTGGAAGATGGACTCAAATTTGGGCGCGAGGGCAAAGGCTTCGTGCGTTTGAACTTCGCTTGCCCGCGCTCTATGCTGATAGAGGCTTTGGAACGCATGAAGCGTGCTCTTCAGGAAGGGTGAACGACATTCGTCTCGAAGCAATTCTTCCGCGCGATCCAATCTCTTCATAACACACTTGAGAAGTTGGTCTAGAAATTGCAACATACATCATACACACCAAAACCGCGATTCATGCTGTATTATCTATCGAACAACGGAGACAGAGGTTCTTTTCTATCCCATTCCGCATTCGCTTGACGCTTTAGATAGATTGTGCTAGTATCATGGTGAAAGAGGCAAAAAATGAAATTTCAATTGCCAAACGAAAAAACACTTGAAATTTTCGGCACATCAGGCGTTCCCCTGAATCTCATAGGAGGAGAGAAATGACCAAGACTAGGAGTATACCATTACTTGTGGCAACAGTACTCATTATTGGACTGGTTGGGTGTGAATTGCCCGCATCCACACCACCGCCAACACCGCTCGGCGACGAAGGTCCAATGGCAACCCTTCAGAGCGAATTGAGCAACATAGCCACCCAAACTGCCGCCGCTGGAGGACCGACCCTGGTCATCCCAACCTTGATCAGTGAAGGTGCAACAAACACCCCTGCACCTAGCGAGGTGGTAGAAACCCCCTCGCCTGAGATGCCCCAACCCACCGCAACCCCTATCGTTGTCTTCACTGCCACGCCAGGTTTACCCACCACCTACGTGCTACAGAAGGGTGAGTTTCCCTTCTGCATCGCTCGGCGCTTCAACGTAAACCAATATGAACTGCTCAACCTGAATGGGCTGACCTTGAGTTCTAAGCCCGTTGTCGGTTTCACGCTGAAGATACCTCAAACCGGCAATCCATTCTCTGGAGAACGCGCCCTGCGCCCTCACCCAACCACCCATACAGTAAGCGCTGGCGAAACCATCTACTCCATCGCTTGCCTCTACGGAGATGTGGACCCAAATGCCATTGCCCAGGCAAACGGATTGAGTGCTCCTTATACGCTAACTGCTGGGCAAAGTCTATACATTCCCTAAGTCATCATCCATGGATGGATGAACTAAGGGTATAGATGGTCATTTGCTCATCAGGAGTGAACGCCACCGATAGAACCTTCTAAATCTTTGCTAAACGACGGCAAGTTTTCATTAAAATTCAGGAGTAGTTCGAGCATGAACTTGGACTACTCCTGAATCGTTGCCCAAAGGATGAAAAAAACCTATGATTGAACCATTGAATTCCGAAAAGGTCTTTCGAGGAAAAGCCTTCGATGTACGACGCGACCGCATCCGCCTACCGAATGGCAACGTTGCTCAATTAGATATCGTTGAACACCTTGGATCGGTCGTTCTTCTCCCTGTAGATGAGCAAGGGTATATCTGGTTTGTAAGACAATACCGTCATGCCTCGGGACAGGAACTGCTCGAATTGCCAGCGGGTGTGCTCCATGAAGACGAGGATCCATTGACCTGTGCGCATCGAGAGATCCGTGAGGAAACCGGAATGGCTGCCGATAGCCTGCAGAAGATCGGAGAGTTTTTCCTTGCCCCAGGTTATTCTACCGAATACATGTTCGTATATTACGCCACTCAATTACGTCCCGACCCCCTCCCCAGCGATGTAGATGAAATCTTACATGTGGAGAAGATCCCCAGCGATCAAGTATTTGACCTGATTAAGATGGGTAAAATCCGTGACTGTAAGACCCTGGCTGCTCTTCTTCTTGCTCGCCTTCATCAAGTTCTTTGATCATGTCCCAAAGTGTCTTTTGAAGCCCAGCACGGCTCTCCCAAATTCGAGAGCGAATCAGAGGATCACCCAATACTACGAAGGCTGTGGGCGATCGACCTCCGCGGTATCCCCTTTATTACGATGAAAGCGCCGTGAAGGTTTATGCCCGGCGACCGGATTGAGCATGGCATTTAACCAGGCGACTGCCTGGGGGTCGAATTCACGCCGCCCGCAAACATCGCACACCCAAGCCGGAAAATTCGGAACGGTGATCAGTTCATCGTTGAGCCAGGTGTAGTACGTGATGTAATTCAACCGCATGACGCCTGCCGGGCACTCCGGACAGAGGACGGAGGTTCTTGGATTTTCTTTTATCTTCTTACCACTACCGTTCGAACCCATATTTATTCACTCTCTCTAGCCAAAGCCTCTTGAAGGATGCGCACCCCGGCACTCGTACCAATGCGGGTGGCACCCGCCTCGATCATCGCAAGAGCATCGGTCAATGTGCGAATACCACCGGACGCCTTGACGCCCATCTCGCTTCCTACGACGCGACGCATTAATTGTACATCTTCCACGAGTGCACCGCCAGTGCTAAATCCAGTGGAGGTTTTAACAAAATCCGCCCCTGCTGCTTTGCTGATTAGGCAAGCAAGGATTTTCTCCTTCCGAGTGAGCAAACACGTCTCCAAGATGACCTTGACAATGGCTCTTTGATTGTGAGCGACTTGGACGACCGACTGTATCTCATTCAAGACCTGTCCGTAAGCATCTCCCTTCAACGCACCGATGTTCATCACCATGTCGATCTCCGTAGCACCAGCGTTCAGACAAGCCAATGTCTCGACCACTTTGAGAATGGGCAACGTCGCGCCGAGGGGAAATCCCACCACCACACCGACCGGCACCTTGGCATCCGCTAGCAACCCAGCCGCCAAGTGAACAAATGCCGGATTGACACACACCGAAGCAAAGTGATACTGCTTTGCCTCGTCACAGAGGGTTTTAACTTGCTCCGCAGTTGCCTCTGGTTTGAGCAGAGTATGATCAATCCACGCAGCAATCTCCCGTCCGAGAGGCAGCGCCTGCCCAGGCGGTGCAGGGGGTAATTCTTGAAGATACGCCTCGGTTTGTTCCAATACTTCAGCCAGAGTGCTCATCACTACGCTTCCCTTTTCCTAAGGAGCAGCCACCGCAGTGTTGTTGCGGTCGATCCATCCCCAGGAGGTGATCGGCCAATATATTAACACCGCTTTGCCAACTACGTAATCCAAGGGAACAGTGCCCCAGTTATGTGAATCAGACGAATTGTTACGATTGTCTCCGAGCACGAAGAGGGCATCTTGGGGCACATCCCAAGTCGCCTCATAAGCAGGAGGGGCAGCAATGTACTTCTCATCTAGGGGCTGACCGTTCACATACACCCGACCGCCGGTGATGACGACGCGATCCCCAGGTAAGCCGATCACGCGCTTGATATATTCTTGTTTAGGGTCACGCGGGTAATGGAAGACAATCACATCCCCTATTTGAGGCTTGCCGATCATGTAACTCAACTTATCCACCAATACAAATTCGCCATTATGTAAGGTGGGTTCCATACTGGAACCGTCTACTCGAATGCGTGCCGAGACAGCATTGATCGCTGCAAAGAGTACCAAGGAGAGAATCAACGTCTCAAGCACATCGAAGATGAGGCGAAGGAATGATGAACGCCTCTCATCTGGATGGCTTTCTTCAGCAACAATTACGCTTCGAAATTGCTCTAAGGTCACCTCACAACTCCATATAAGATTATAAAACGCCTAGACGAGCAGGACAAGAGCATGCATACTCGCTTGCATTAGAGTTTTGTTAGTAAACAGCGATTACTGACGGGATTCACGCTGGCGACGAGCGCGTAGAACCAAACGAATTGGTGTGCCAAGAAAGGGAAATTGTTGACGGATTTGATTCTCTAAGAAACGTAAATAAGTAAAATGAGCCAAATCGGGATCGTTGACATAGAGTAGAAAGGTTGGTGGATCGCTTCGCACTTGCGTGCCATAATAAATCTTCAGCGGACGACCGGCACGTGAAGGTGCTGCGTGAACATCTTGGGCTCGTTGTAATATCTGATTCAGTTGGGAAGTCGAAACGCGCACCAGGCGTTCTTCGTGCACACGTATCACCGTGGGCAATACCTGCTCCACCCTTTGCCCCGTCTTGGCAGAGATGAATAGGATGGGCACATAGTCCATAAAGTTCAATCCGTGTCGGATTTGCTGAGTGAAATTCTCTATTGTGTAGGTATCCTTGGGAATGGCATCCCATTTATTGACGGCTACGATCACGCTCTTCCAGGCATCTAGGATGAAACCAGCGATATGCGCATCCTGAGCAGTCAGACCGGTCGTTGCATCCAGCACGAGAATGACCACGCTAGCACGTTCGATGGCACGCATTGAACGCAGCACGCTATATTGTTCAACTCCTGGTTCGATACGTCCACGACGTCGGATACCCGCGGTGTCGATCAAGGTCACCGGAATGCCACCGTAATCTAAGAACGTGTCAATGGCATCGCGCGTAGTACCTGGGATAGGGCTGACGATCACGCGTTCTTGCCCCAATAAGCGGTTGAGCAAACTGGATTTACCCACATTGGGCTTTCCGACAATGGCTACCTTGATCGTATCCTCTTCTGCCTCTTCGCTGACCTTGGGGAGAATGGCGAGCAGGGCATCTAGCAAGTCCCCAATGCCAATGCCGTGCAACGCCGAAATGGGATGAGGGTCACCTAAACCCAATTCGTAAAATTGAAAGACCCGCTCTTCTCGTGATGCGCTATCTACCTTGTTGACAACCAATAAAATAGGGGGATAGCGTACTCCATCTCGTTCTGTTTGGTTTCTACGCAAAATTTGAGCGACCTCGTAATCCGCGGGAGTGACTCCACTTTCTGCCTCGGTGAGAAAAAGGATGGCATCCGCTTGACGAATGGCAATTTCAGCCTGAGTGCGTATTTGCTCTATGTATTCAGCAGAGCCAATAGAGAGAGGTTGACCAACACCTTTAGAGAGAGATTGAGAAGGGTCGATCCCACCCGTGTCTACAACATCGAAGGTCACACCAGCCCACTCTGCTTCGGCAACGATGCGGTCGCGTGTGGTGCCAGGTGTAACATCCACAACGGCTAAGCGCTCCCCCACCAGACGGTTGAATAGAGTGCTTTTGCCCACGTTGGGGCGTCCTACCAAGGCGACGATAGGCTTTGCCATCTTAAGGTTGCGTAGTTGCCGTAGGGGCAATGGTGCTTTCTGGAGTCTGGGTTGGTAACGGAGCGATGGTTACTTCCACCACCGCGGGTAAGATGGTTTCGACTTTAATTCGCTCGGGCAAGACATCCACAACCAAATTGACTTGATGCGTGCCCACTTCAAGACCTTTCAAGTCTGCCACCACCCGAATATCCGTGGGTTTAATTTCATTCAGCACCGGCACCGGTCCGGAGAGAATCACGTCCACCGTGTCCGGAGAGATCTGAGCAATATATGTAGGCAATAGCCCGTTGGGCTGAACTGGGAGAGTCATAGTGAGGCTACCCTCAAGAGCAGCAATGCTGACTTGCACCAACACGTTCTGATCACCAACAACGGAAATACCTGGAGGTAGATCAAGCGATAGCAGGGCTTCGATGTCATCCTCCGCTCCACTTAGGTCTAACGGTTCCGTCTCCACGTAACTGGGCAACTCATTGACCAACTGGGGGTCGGTAGAAAAGACAACTACATTTGGCGGAGAGACAGAAATGTTCGTCAACTTGTAACCGCTTGCTACCTGTCCAGTAGTGACCACTTTAACCACCACATTGCGATACCCTCCCAAAAGGGAAATGGGTTGGGTCACTTCGATACGATTGGGGGTAAGGGTGATGCCAGAGACGAGTTGCCCATTGGTATCCACTGCTTGGAGTGGCACCTCCTCTTTTATCGTCTCCATAGCATCGGTGATATCAAGTGTGGCATTCACCTCCGCGACTTGGGAAACCAACGTTTCGGGACCTGAAATAGTAACATAAGTTGGTTTGCGGCTCGCCACTCCCTTTTGGTAACCCAGAGCCGGTTCGCCACTCACCGTCACCTTGACATCCATCCTACGAGAGACCAACGGTTCCAAGGTGACGATGACAGATTCCGGGCTGACCTGCAGCAGCCGTACTGGATGATACGATTCATTAATTCGCACCTGAACCGGTACATTATGAGCACCTGCGCTTAACCCGGTTAAATCTATCCATGTATAGATAGAGTTTTCCACATTGCTTATGCGATCGGCAACCGAACGCGGTGCGCGTACAGTGACGCGTATTTGGCTAGGTGGATTGTTCATCATGATCATGTTCGCATCTTGCCCGATGATTTCTAGAGGCACGGTGCGCGTTCGGTCAACGTTAGGGTCTGCAGCAGTCACCGCCGATATCCACACAATCAACGCCAAAGCAAAAGCCAAAAAAAGTGTACTCAGATTCTTCAGCAACAAACGTAGTGGCGTGTAGATCACGGTTCCTCCTCCGTCCGTTCGATAGAACGAGAGATGAGGCGCTCAAACATCCCTACCAAACCTCGTTTACGTTCAAGAGAGCCGAACAATGCGTGGAGAACACTTTCTAGGCGATGAGCATCCGGACAACGAATGATTCGACCGCCGTACATCAGAGAGATGGAACCGGTTTCTTCAGAGACAACCACCGCAACAGCATCGCTCACCTCAGAGATACCTAGGGCAGCGCGATGACGCAGCCCCATTTGCCGCTCAGGAGAATGTGATAGAACGCCGCTTGCTGAGAGTGGCATCACACAGGCTGCTGCAGCGATGCGATTACCTGAGACAATCACCGCACCATCGTGTAAAGGCGTATTCGGATAAAAAATTTGCAAGAGCAGTTCAGGGGTGAGATGTGCCTCTAATGGCACACCAGTGCGCACATAATCGTTCAAGTTGTCGTAGCGTTGAAGCACAATCAGCGCGCCGTGCCTACGATCCGCCAGTCGAGCACATGCTTCCACCACTGCTCTGATCATCACCTGGATTGCAGAGACGCCACGAGCAGAGTTCGCCTGAGTGCCCAAAAACGCCCCGGCTCTGCCTAGGCGTTCTAACGCACGGCGAATCTCCGGCGCGAAGATCACCGGAATGGCTAAAAGTAAAGCCGGCAAGGTGGTGCGCACCAACCACGAAAAGGCGGGCAGTACCTCCAAGCTGGTCAACAGACCGATCAATGCAATCAACAACAACACCCCACGTAGTAGAACAACTGCTTGAGTATCGCGCAACAATCGCAAAATACTGAAGATGATCAAAGTGACCAAGAGCAGGTCAAGCACACTCAACCAATTGAGGCGTTCTAGAATGAATAAAAAGTTATTGACGAGATCTTCTAATAAACCAGGCATGACCATCATCACATCGAGAAACAAAGGAATATTCCCCTTTGCTCCTCGTCATCCATGAGAAATTATAGACTACACCGGTCGCAAGACGCGGTCCTCGCGTAGTTTTTTAAACATCAACACGCTCCCAGGAGGCATAGACTCCGTCGCAGCCTCTTGCCACACACGCACATCCAAACTCTCAACGGTACGTGGTTCGTAATGTAGTGCATTCCAAACAAGATGTTGGTTTGCCAGGTGCGGGGGTACAAACACCAGTGAGACCTCGCACTGCAGTTCACGGGAGGCGCGTTCGACCTCGCTTAAAAGAAGTTCCATTGCCTCCACCAAGGGTAGGCGGGGGTGAAGATAAACATCCACCGTGCGAGCTACAAGATTTTCTACCTGCCAGCCGACCAACCCAACGATCCTTCCGTCCATTCGGAGCAATAAGAAGGCTTTCTCACCAAAAGCAGCCATCACATCCTCACGTGTCCATCGCACGCGCCCCTGGGTGAGGTTGACGAGAAAGCTGGCGATCTCGTTCGCTTGGCGTGGACCGGCACGCTCGACAATCAATGCACCTTTAGGAACGGAGACAGGGGGTGGAGCGACCTTGACCTCCGCAAAGAGTTTTTGCCATGCCTTCACGACCTGTCGCCAAGTCTCCTCAAACGAGCCATCATTCTGGATGACGAGATCCGCTGCCGCGAGTTTCGCCTCTTGGGAAGGCTGGGCTTGGATACGTTGCCAGGCGACCTCTTTGCTCATCCCTCGCTTTTGCATCAGGCGCGCCAATTGCGTTTCAGGGCGAGCATGGGTCACCCAAATCACATCGCATGCAGAGCGTAGTTCGCCTTCCAACAACTTTATCGCCTCGATGACGATCACTTTTTGTTTTGCATTGCGCACCAACACATCCACTGCTTGTCGCACAAGAGGGTGCACGATGGCTTCCAACCGAGCAAGGGCTTCTGGCTCTGTAAAGACCAATCGCCCTAAACGAGCACGGTCAATTTGCCCATCTGGGGTGAGAATCCACTTCCCAAAGGTATCTACGACGGGTTGATAGCCGGGTGCATTCGGTGCAATCGCGCGGTGAGCCAATGCATCCGCATCAATGCCAAATGCCCCCAAGAGCTCTAGCATTCTACGCACCACACTCTTGCCGGTAGCAATGTTACCGGTCAAGCCAATGACGAACTTCCCTTGCCAAGCACTCATGGCTCCTCCCGCCACTTCCCTATCTATTACATCCCATTTTAGTCTTGGCGGGGCAGAATGTCAAACAGACCAATCAAAAGGACAAAGCGAATAAGGCAGTTCAGATGACTACACAAACCTCTCAGCGTGATGGCAAGCAACCGTGTGACCTGGACGCAATTGGCGCAACTTGGGCTCTTCGAGAGAGCAGATTTCGGATGCCATCGGACAACGGGGATGAAAACGACAGCCTGTTGGCGGATGAATAGGGTTGGGTATCTCTCCCTCTGGCATGGGATGGGTACGGCGTTTGTGAGGGTCTGGCACCGGAACGGCTGCCAACAATGCCTGGGTATAAGGGTGAAGGGGATGAGCGTATACCTCGCGCAAATCGCCGACCTCCACCAGTTTGCCCAAGTACATGATGCCAATACGGTCACAAATGTATTTGGCAGTGGCTAAATCGTGGGTGATGAACAAGTACGTCAGACCAAATTCTTGTTTGAGTTGGTTCATCAGGTCGAGTAACAACGCCCGCACGCTGACATCCGCCATGGCAATCGGCTCATCAGCCAACACCAGGTCTGGGTGCGTGATCAGGGCACGGGCAATGACCACCCGCTGGCGCTGACCGCCCGAGAGTTGGTGAGGGAATTTGTCGTAGAAATAGCGTGGTGGCGTCAACCCCACCTTCTCCATCATTTCCATCACAAGTTGACGATGGGTAGATGCGCTCTCGGGGAAGTGAATTTGTAATGGATGAAGGATAGCTTCTCCGACTGACATACGCGGGTTCAGTGAAGCCATTGGGTCCTGGAAAATCACCTGCATGCGCCGGCGCAAGCGGCGCAACTCCTCCGCACTGAGCCACTTGAGGTCGGTACCGTCGAAGATCACCGAACCTTCCGTCGGTTCTATCAACCCGATCACCAATCGACCAGTGGTGGTCTTGCCGCTCCCGCTCTCCCCGGCTAAACCGAAGACCTCACCACGCCGAATGTTGAATGAAATCCCATCCACCGCGCGCACATAATCTATCTGCCTGCTTAAGGCTCTGCTGAGGAAACCTTTCTGCACCGGGAACCACTTTTTGAGGTCCCTAACCTCTACTAGGCTATCCCAATCTATCGTCTCATCAATCCTTGATTCCTTCTCTGGTAACATGGTCATGCCTCGCGAGCGTTATACGTTTCACAAATGGTCTTGATACAGCCAGCAATGTACCAAATGACCTGAAGCAGCCTCTTGCAAGGAGGGTTCCAAGCGGGAGCAGATAGGCATCACCTGCGGGCAGCGCGGGTGGAAGCGGCAACCAGACGGAGGGCGTGTGAGGTTCGGAGGCTCCCCCGCCATCTTATATAAAGGCTCCTCCTCATCCAACCGAATGTTTGGTACAGACTTCAACAGCCCTCGCGTATAAGGATGCTTTGGATGGTCAAAGACATCGTAGATCGAGCCGATTTCAACGATTTGAGCAGCATACATCACCGCAATCCGATCGGCTAATTCGGCAACGAGCGCAATATTGTGGGTGATCACCAAGATGGTCACTCCGAACTGGGCGCGCAGTTGGCGCATTTGGTCGAGCAAATTGGCTTCCACGATCACATCGAGGGACGTTGTGGCTTCATCGGCAATGATTAAATGGGCATTGAGCACCAAGCCCAGCCCAATCATCACCCGCTGACGCATTCCGCCCGAAAGTTGATGAGGATAATCATATAGACGACGGCTTTGAATTCCTAACCGTTCAATCAAAGAACGAGCACGCTCAAAGGCAGCAGGCTTCTTGGTCTGGGGTTCATGCACCTGAATGGCTTCGATCAAATGTTCATCCACACGTTGGACAGGATTGAGCGAAGTCATCGGGTCCTGAAAGATCATGCTAATCTGACGACCACGAAAATCGCGCAAGCGCTTCTCATCGAAGGTCATCACATCCTCCCCATCGAAGATGATCTGACCGCTGCTGATCTCACCAGGAGGGGAGATCATGCGCATCAATGCCTTACCCAAGGTGCTCTTGCCGCAACCACTTTCTCCGACCAGTCCAAGGATTTCACCGCGGTAAATGTCGAAAGAGACGCGATCCACCGCCCGCAAAGGTCCCAGTCGGGTGTGATAGGTCACCGTAAGGTCTCGAACTTGAACTAGAACGTCTTTCGTATCCATGGTTACAACTGTGCCAGTCGAGGATTGAGGATTTCTGATAGGCTCTCACCCAACATGCTGAAAGCAAGCGTTACCAGGCTAACCATCATACCCGGAAAGGTAATTAACCACCAAGCCCGACGTAAGTAATCCTGACCGCGGGCAAGATCAATCCCCCAATCGGGTGTATCTGGTGGCAAACCCAACCCGAGGAAACTCAAACCTGCCTCGGTGAGAATAGCATCCGCCACATTGACCGAGAAGATGATCACCACGGAAGGGATGACATTGGGGAAAATATAGCGCCAAAGGATCGTCATGGGCTTAGCACCCAGGCTGCGAGCAGCCTCCACGTAGAGTTCCTCTTTAACAGAAAGAGTCTGACCACGCACAATGCGGAAATAGGTGGGCACATAAAGCACAGCAATGGCAACGATGACATTCATGATGCCGGCACCGAGCACAGCAGCAATCGAAATCGCCAAGATCAAACCCGGGAAGGAGTAAAGGCTATCCATGAGCAGGGTCAATACACGGTCCATCCATCCACCCACAAAGCCGCTGAACAACCCCAAGGGCACTCCAACCACCACCGAGATCATCGCCGAACTCAAGCCAACAATCAAGGCAATACGCGTTCCCCAGATGATGCGACTGAGCACATCCTGACCGATTTGATTGGTGCCGAAGATGAAACCTCGCCCTTGCTCCTCACGCAACGGTCCACCGATTTCCAATTGAGGGTATCTATCCAATACGCCTTCCAACTCGGCTGGCGAGGCGACAAATCCATCAATTGCTCCTTCCTGAAGGGCTTGCAAACCTTCCTCGAGAGTCTCGTAACGTCGTGGTCGTGGCTGATAGACGACCTTGCGATTCTCCGCCTTGGCTGTCTCATTAAGCGCGGCAACCGCCTCTCGCAATGCCTGGCTAGCCGGACTGGCAATGACAAAGCCGATATTGTGAGAAGAGGAACCGATCTCGCTCAACGACTCAACACCAGAATCCTTGTTGACAACCAACACATATGCCGAAGGTGGTTCACCGGGCGCTAGCAGAGAAGGACCCACCTCAGCGCGTGGGTCATAAGGCGCAAACCACTGCGGAAAGACTCCAACGATGATGACAAACAACAGCAGAATGGCGCTGATCACAACAAACCACCAGTCACCCCCATACCACTTACGTGCTAAGAGCAGACGGCGCACAAAACCAACACGTTCTAAATCCATCTGCCACTGCAAGGTGTTTGCTTCAACTTCCGTTGGATTTGGTACAACCGGTTGATTTTCAGCCATGGTCGATCTTCATCAATAACGGATACGCGGATCAATGAAAGCGTAGAGAATGTCCATTGCCAGGCTTATCACTGCGACAAAGATGGCGAAAACGCCGATGGTTGCCTGAACAGCGGTGTAATCGCGTAATTCGATGCGAGTAACAAGGTAACGTCCCATGCCAGGCCAAGAGAAGGTGGTCTCGGTGAGCACGGCTCCGGCAAGGAGGATAGCAAACTGCAAACCGATCAACGTCAAGATAGGGATGAAGGTATTGCGCAGAGCATGCTTGTAAACCAATCGTCTCTCAGGCAACCCGCGCGCTCTACCCGCCGTGATGAAATCTGCTTGGAGCATCTCAATCATGTTAACGCGCGTGAGGCGGACAAACACCCCTGTCAAAGCCAGTCCCAGGGTGAGCGAAGGCAAGACCAAGTGGGCTAGTGCAGAGCGCAGAGCTGGCCAGTTTCGGGTGAGAATAGCATCTAAGATGTAAAAATTCGTGATGGATTTGAAGTTCGTCAGCAAGAGCGGGTCCATTCGCCCCGCCAAGGGTAAGAGCGGCAGGCGCACGGAAAAGATGATCTGGAACATCAAACCCATGAAGAAGATCGGGATGGAATAGACCACAATACTGAAGAGCCGGATGGCAAAGTCAATCGGTCTTTTGCGGTTCTTGGCTGCATAGGCTCCGCTGAAAATACCGAAGAGGGCAGTGAATGCCATGGCGGGAATGGTCAACTCGATTGTCGCAGGCAATTTCTCTGAAAGTTCGTCGCGAATCGGACGTTCGCCTTGGGTTAGGGCTCTGCCGAAATCCAACGTGATCATCTTCCAAAGGAATTCGATATATTGAACATGGAGCGGGCGATTTAAACCCAAACGTTCGCGTAATTCGTTGGCTTGTTCTTCGCTAATTCGCGGACCCAACTGGGAACGGATAGGGTCACCGGGCAAGATACGCATGACGAAAAAGACAAGCGTGATCAGGATCAACACCATCGGGATGGTAAGCAACAGACGGGTGATTAGAAAGTTGCGCAGGGAAGCAGACATCCCTCAACCTCCGTAGAGGATAAAGATATGGGGGGCGAGGTTTCCCATCGCCCCCCAATCGGTGAGGCGTCCGGTTGAGAACCCATGAATTCCAAGCCAACCGGTCCGGGAAATCCTACTCGCCTCCAACCATATAGGTGTGGTTGAACACTAAATAACGCAGTGCAGGGGCATCGATCTTGACCACGGTCAACCCTTGGACGGATTGTAGACGGGTTGCCTCCACTGCACCCAGGATTCGCCACGCCACATCAATTTCGCCTTTTTCAACTGCCTGAGACATGGTGGTGGGATCGGCAAAGTAGCGGATGATCACCTTCGGGATAAGCGGTTTGTCCTCACCGAAGTAATTCGGGTTGGCTTCTAAGACCATCTGCTCACCGGGAGTGTAGGAGACCATGCGGTAAGGACCAATCCCGTCCAACTTCTCAGGGAATTGGACAATCTGGTCAGGCGGGAAAGTGTTAGGATTGACCGGGACGAAGGGCGCCGCGGCAGCTACCGCCGGGAAGAAGGCGTAGGCATCCTTCAGGTGATAAACCACGGTCAAGTCATCGGGAGCCTCGACGCTTTCAACATAGAGTTGGACCAAGCCCGAGACCTGCCCCTCCAAGGTGTTGAGACGTTCCCAAGAATATACATAATCCTTAGCGGTCAGGGGGGTGCCATCGGCAAACTTGATCCCCTCGCGCAACTTGAAGGTGTACGTCTTTCCATCCTCGCTAATGGTCGGGAAATCTGCTGCTGCTCCGGGGATCAATTCAGTTGTGCCCGGCTTGTAAGACATCAGTGCCACGCCAGTGTTCTTGAGAATTTCCCAGTCATGGACTGCATAGGCATCGTCGGCGTCCAGGCTGTTGACCTCATCGGTAGTACCGATGATGATGGTATCGGTGCTGCCAGAGGCAGGGGTAGCACCCTCAGCAAACTTCAAAATGTTGTAGTTGAACTCAAAGGTAGCACCAATCTGCACCCCTTCGACCCCATTGCGGAAAGTGACGAACTCAGGTTCCCAGAAGAGTGGCAAGGTGGGCACTTCCTCAGCATAGAGTTCGCCGATTTGCCTATAAAGTTCCTCACGCACGGCTGGATCGGCAGAAGAGGCTGCCTTTTGAAGCAATTCATCCATCTTCGGGTTGCAGTAATTCACCCCATTGTCGGGTGACTGCAAGCAGGAAGCAAAAGGCGAAAGCCAGGTATCTGGGTCAGCAAAATCGGGGAACCAACCTAGGATGAAGACCGGCAACTTGCCCGCAACGAAACTATCTACGTACTCTGCCCAGTTTTGGCTTTGCAGGTTGACCTTCATCAAGCCGGTCTCTTCGAGTTGTTCTTTGATGACTTGCATCACATCTGCCGTAGTGGTGCCGTAGTGCTCGGGCGGATACCATAGATCAAAGACAAAGGGGTTTTCGGGGGTATAGCCTAGGCTGGTGAGCAACTGCTTCGCTAACTCCAGATCGCGTGTGCCATACTTATCGAGGAATGGTTCAGTGGCATAGGGGTAACTGGGCGGCACCATGTGGTAGGCAGGTGTATTGCGCCCCTCAAAGACACGATCCACGATGACCTCGCGGTCGATGGCTGCAGCAATCGCCTGCCGCAGTTCCTTAGACCAAAGAGGGTGAGGTCCCGCAGGCGTCTCGGTGGGCGCTTCCGTAGGCACCTCAGTAGGGGCTTCGGTGGGTACCTCAGTGGGGGGTGGTGCTTGAGTGGGTACCTCAGTCGGTGCTGCGGTCGGTGTGGCAGCCGGCGCACAGGCTGCCAGAGTAAGGCTAGCAATGGTAAGAACAGCCAGCACAGTAAGGTATTTGATGTGTTTCATTGTATATCTCCTCCATTTCATTTTCATTGAAATGATACAGAACGAAAGTTCTTATTGGACATGACAACGGATTTGACTTCCATTCACCTCCTTCACGCATGGATGAAATATTGCAACTGCAACTTTAAATTATATCCTTATCTCAGTAGAATGTCCTATGCTCTTTATTATGATTTTTCCCGAACTCACCGTTAAAAGACTTTCTCCTCTTCATCTCTCGTGTTGGCAAGGTATTTCTCGTAGACGATCGCATCTTCGCCATCTGCGTAATATCTTCGCCAGACTTCATAGCGATGATAACCACAACGTTCGTAGAGATGGATGGCAGGTTCGTTGGAAATGCGCACGCAGAGGCGAATGCATGACACTCTCACACGAGATTCACAGGCAGCCAATAGCGCTGCCCCAATGCCTTGACCTCGATACTCAGGTAGTACCCCAAGCGTAGCAATCCAGGCCAGGTCGTCTGCCCGTCGAATATCCGCCGCAATGAACCCAACCATCTGCTCCTGACAGACCGCTTTTAACCGCACGATATTGGGCAGAGTCAGCACCGCAACTAAATCCCACAGCGGCCAAGCATCTTTCGGGAAGCAGGCTTGTTCCAGATGGCGCAAGGCATTTAGGTCTCTCCATGTGGATTGTTCGATCGCCACAGGGAGACAGGGTACAGCCGGGGCAATCGTGCTCATCTCAGACGCGTAGATAACCTTGCTCAGACGCGTTGAACTTTACGAGGCTTCTTGACGACTCTTGATAAAACTCTCCAACATGCTGGTGAATTCCATTGGAAAGATGAATTTGGTCGAGGGACTTGCACCGATGGCTTTGAGTGCCTCGAAGTACTGCAACGTCATCGTCTTCGCATCAATCGTCTGAGCAACGGAGAAGATTTTCTCCAAGGCTGCGGCAAAACCTTCTGCTCGCAGCAATTGCGCTTGCTTCTCGCCCTCGGCTACCAAGATGTTGGATTGCTTGGTACCCTCGGCACGCAAAATCGCCGCCTGTCGTTCGCCATCTGCCACGTTGATTGCCGCCTCGCGCGTACCTGTAGATTCGGTCACCACCGCGCGGCGAATACGCTCAGCCGACATTTGACGGTTCATTGCTTCCTGAACCTCACGAGGTGGGATGATCTCGCGAATTTCGACATTGGTCACCTTGACGCCCCAACGTTCAGTGACCTCATCCAGGCGGGTGCGCAGCATGTTGTTGATGTGCTCCCGCTCAGAAAGCACGTCATCTAAGGGGATGCCGCCGATGACGGCACGCAAGGTAGTCGTTGCCATACCTTGGGCGGCTGCCTCGAAATTGCCCACCTGTAGCACGCTTTCTGTAGGATCGAGGACTTTGAAATACCACAGAAAGTCGATCGAGATCGGAGCGTTATCTTTGGTGATGGCAGTTTGATGAGGAATCTCTCTCACCTGCTCGCGTAAATCCACCTTGACCGCACGATCTACGATGGGAATGAGGATGATCAAACCCGGTCCCTTTGAGCCAATGCAACGCCCCAAACGAAAGACCACCAAGCGTTGATACTCGGGTACCACGCGAATAGCACTGGCTAAGAAAACCAAGGCGATGATTAAAACCGCACCAATCAGGCAAACCAGTGTGCTGATACCTCCAGCAAGTTCTTGCTGAGCAAGCGTAGAAAACAACATGATACACCTCCGAGATTTTGTGATGAGGGATAAATGCCAATAGATAGGCTATTCTACTGGCTCGACTTGAAGTACAAACCCATTCATTCCGATAACTCTCACCGCGCAACCCGCCGGAATGGGCTTCTCACTGCGCGCGCTCCACAACTCTCCTCCCACCTGCACAGAACCCTCTAAGTGAATGTCTGTCTTTGCCTCTCCGATGGCACCAATCAACCGGCTCAAATCGTGATCGGGGCGAGCCAGTCCGGCTTCTAGAGATTTGACCACCACAAGCCAGACAAAGCCACCAGCCAAAACAGATGCAACCAAAGCCAAAGCAGGATGAACTGCCGGACGCCATCCTTCTCCCTGAAACAGAAAGGCAGAACCGATCACCAAGGCAAGGATAGATAAAGCCAAGTAAATCAGGCGGCGCGATTTCCGCACGGCAAGCAAAAACGGAAAAATTCCTAACAAAAGCACCAAAAGCGCCCAAGGATTGATCGGTAGGTGATACACGGCGTAGCCGGCTACGATCAAGGCAAACAAAGCGACGACCTCCAAAATGCCCGTGCCAGGATTTAGGAGAGCAAGAATCGCTAATAACAAGCCTCCAACCAACAAGAGGTACGCCACATTCGGATCAAGTAAGATTCTTTCCACGATTTTTATCCTCGTGATCGAAACAGCAACGGTTTGTTGAAACCATGGAATGCCTTGTCAAAGGCATATACCCCTTTCATTATACTCTATCCTCCTTTACTTTCTCCGTGTTGTTCAGGTTCACCAACTCATAATTTACACACTCGGCGACCTCCGTTTCTCAAATGGTTTTAGCAACTCCTGCAAGGTGAAGATGGTTCAAGCAAAACCCTGGAAATCGAGTAGATAGCAAATGGTAAAACCAAAGCCTTTGACCCAGCCTCTACATGGTATGATTAAAACCATGAAACTATCTCTCGCTCTAGCACAAATCAATACACGCTTGGGTGATACTCAGGCAAACTTAGAGAAACATCTTGCCTTAGCAAAGCAGGCTCACGCGGCAGGCGCCCAACTGTTGATCTTCCCAGAACTCTCGCTCACCGGTTATGCCTTGCAGGACCTCGCTTCTTCTGTGGCATGTCAGCCAAATGCGAACAACCCAACTTTCCGAGCACTGCTCCAAGCGAGCCATGACCTTGATCTTGTCGTAGGCTTTGTGGACGAAGATCAACGCAATCGTTTCTACATTGCTGCGGCATATCTCTCCAAAGGCGAGGTCGTGCATGTCCATCACAAAGTGTACCTACCGACGTATGGTCTATTTGACGAAGGTCGCTTCTTTGCCTGGGGTGATTCTGTGCGCGCCTTCGACACCCGCTTTGGGCGAGTGGGCATCTTGATCTGCGAGGACTTCTGGCATGCCTCCCCACCGTATTTGCTCTGGTTGGATGGAGCCGATTTGTTTTTATTTACCTCTGCATCACCCGGGCGCGGATTGAGGGATGAACCCCAGCTGGAATCCGCTCGCTGGGTGGAACACATCAATCGCGCCTATGCCAGTTTGTTCACCTCGTTTTTGGTTCACGCCAACCGAGTTGGTTTCGAAGATGGGTTGAACTTCTGGGGCGGTTCGACGATGTTCGACCCAAACGGCGAACTCATCGCAAAGGCACCTTACCACGAGGAGTTTCTCCTTCTCGCCGAACTCGATTTAAATCAACTACATCGCACCCGTGCCCGGTTGCCTCTATTACGCGACGAACGCACTTCATTGATGATGCGTGAACTGACGAGAATCTTGCAAAATAGTACTCAAGCCAATCGCTAAAGAGAGAAACACGCACTCATTTACTTACGCAAAGGATAGGAATAACCAACTCTTTCAAGAAACAGAACGAAGCCTTTACAAAAAGAATTGATAAGCCATCATGCTTGACAATTGATTATACGTATTATATGATGAACTTGGGTATTTCTGATCATCCTCTGGAGAAAAGTAATAGAACCGAATGAAAACAAAACGGGAATAAAACGGGAATGAAGGAAGGGCTCGCTTGATCCGAATGGCTCAGTAGCCCATGGGCGATCGATCTCTGCACAATGTGCAAACATAGGGTACAACGAAGGACACCATGCCTCTAGAACGTGGCTATCTACTCAACCAACGCTACCGCATCATAGAGGTCCTTGGACAGGGTGGAATGGGGGCAATTTATCGCGCCTACGACACGAACCTTGGCGTGGAGGTTGCTGTCAAGGAAAACTTATTCACCAGCGAAGAGTATGCTCGCCAGTTTCGCCGCGAGGCGATGATCCTTGCCAAACTGCGCCACCCGAACTTACCGCGTGTCACCGACTATTTTGTCATCTCTGGTCAGGGGCAGTATTTAGTCATGGATTACATTGAAGGGGAAGACCTGCGTCAACGGATCGAACGCATGGGCTTATTGAGTGACCAAGAAGCGGTGGTGCTTGGAGCAGCCGTTTGTGATGCGCTTTCCTACCTCCATGCCTGTCAACCGCAAGTGGTGCATCGCGATATCAAACCGGGCAACGTGCGCATCACTCCAGAGGGACTGGTGGTGTTGGTGGATTTTGGATTGGCAAAGGTGATCGAGGGCAGCCAAACCACAACCACCGGTGCTCGTGCGATGACCCCTGGGTATTCACCTCCGGAGCAGTACGGCACCGCACGCACCGATCACCGCACGGATATATACTCCCTTGGTGCCACCCTCTACGTTGCCTTAACCGGTCTGATGCCTGAAGATGCCCTAACGCGGATGATCGGACAGGCTAAACTAACCCCCATTCGTCAAAACAACCCCAAGGTCTCCAAGCGTCTGGCAGCGGTCATCGAAAAAGCATTGGAATTGCGTCCCGAAAACCGCTATCAAAGCGCCGAAGAGTTCAAGCAGGCTCTATTGAATGCTCAGGGATTAGCCATCTCACAACCCACGGGAGGGATGAGGCTAACCCCAGCACCATCCTCGCCCGCCTCTCTTGTGCCGAACGAATTCACCGGGGATCACGCCTTTGAGGCTGTGAAAATGCCTTCACCCGCAGGGGCACCACCGTTAATCCCCGAAAGGGCAGCCTCTGCTCAACCGCGCGATATACCATTAGCTCCACGCCGCACGCGCCGCATCGGTTGCTGGATCGCCGTGTTGTTGATCGCGCTGTTCGCCGGCGGGTTGTTGGGATTGAGTCGATACCAACCCGAGGTCTTTGACCAAGCAGTGATTTGGGCGCAACCGTTGTTACGCCAGGTGGGTTTACCGCTCATTCCTCAAAAGGATACACCGACCCTGCCTCCAAGCCTCCCCCCACTTACGGAAACTGCCACCATCACCCCTATTCCAATCCATCAGAATGCACCGACCGCCTCCCCTACTCCGACCTCGCTTCTTGTGGAAACGCCAAGCCCAACCTCAACCGAGCCACCCACACCAAGCCCCACCCCAATGCCTACCCCTCTAGGCGGCGGAAAGGGACAGATCGCCTTTGTTTCTACCCGCTCTGGCAAACCACAAATCTGGCTAATGAACGTGGATGGCTCCGAACAACGTCAAATGACCAACATGCCAGAGGGTGCCTGTCAACCTGCCTGGTCACCCGATGGCACACGCCTAGCGTTTATCTCCCCTTGTACCCTCAATCAAGAGGTTTACCTCGGCACCAATCTTTTCATTCTCGATGTAGACAACGGCGGAATCACTCCCCTGTCATCCGCCCCAGGAGGGGATTTTGACCCGTCCTGGTCACCAGACGGAACGCGCCTCGCTTTTTCATCCTTCCGCGATTATTTCCGCAAACAAGTCTATGTCATCAACCTGACAGATGACTCTGTTCATTCGCTCTCTGCAAACAAGGTGCATGATTCGCAACCTGCCTGGTCGCCAGATGGAACCCAGATTGCTTTCGTCAGCGAACGTTATGGGCGGTACCAAATTTGGCTGATGAACGCCGATGGCAGCCAACAGCGCGCCTTCTCACGCAGTGGTAATTTCATCAACCTCCATCCGGTTTGGTCACCCGATGGGCAATCCATCTTGTATACGCAAACGGATGCCGGTGGAGGAGTGCCGCGGGTGATGATCAGCCGCTTTGGCGAGGAGGCATTCAGCGAGACTCGCATCGCACCTGATCTGTTGCCCATGCGTGAGGCAACTTTCTCCCCAGATGGGCGTTGGATCGTCTATGAATCTTGGCCAGATGGCTTCAACCACGATATTTACATCATGAGCATTGATGGAGTCGCCCGCTTCCGCCTGACCACCGATCCAGCAGCAGATTTCGATCCGGCTTGGCGCAAGTGACGCCAAACCTCAATCCTCTTTTGATGAGAACCTACCGAGAAGCCTTCGTCAAGTTCCCCGTTGCCTGCCCAATCCAAACGCCTGCAAGACCGGCACCACGAACAAAAAACCGGTATGTGGTTCATCTAGGCTACCGATCACCTGTTGCGTTGCTGCAATCATCTTATCCACGGTTTGTTGGTCTTCGACCACAGAAAACAGTGTACGATGTTGCACCTCTTCACTGCGGGAGATTTCCTGTAGACTGGGCATGAGAGGCAAATTGTCCATCAAGCCAATGCGACGCACGCGCCCCAGTCCACTGCTGGGCAAGATGGTCACACCCTTCACACCAGCCTTCTCCCACGCCTCGAGAACAGCCGGGCAGTCATCGACATCATCCACAACAAGAACAACCAAAAAACTCATCACTCCTCTCCTTGAGCCATCTCAGCAACAATTTTCCTAGCCTCCGCTTTGGCAAACAATCGACGCAGCAGGAGTGGCGTCATCAGGGTTGTGGTTATGACCATCCCCACCACTCCAGAGAAAACACTTTCATCAATCAATCCCTGTACGATGCCCACCGAAGCGACGATCAAACCGACCTCGCCACGCGAGATCATTCCTACACCCAATTGCAACGCTTCACGGCGGCTCAATCCTCCTAGATAACCTCCCCACCCAGCCCCTAGCACCTTACCGATCACGGCAACCAACACCATGAGTAAGAACAGCCATAGGCTTTCTGCGTTAAGTGACCGAACATTTACCGAGAGACCGATATCCACGAAGAAAATCGGTACAAAGAGGCTATACGCCAAGGTGGAGATGCCATGTTCAATGCGCTCTTTCAGTGGGCTGCGCGCCAGCCACAGCCCAGCCAGAAAGGCGCCGGTGATTGCGGCAACATGCCCCAGAACCTCCGCGAACCAGCCATATAGCAAAATGACCACCAATGTAAAGGCAATCACTCCTTGACTGATGGGTAACGCATCCGCCCATTTGCTCAAACGCGGCAACAGCCACAAGCCGATTAGACTTGCGCCGACCAGGTAACCGATCATCCGCAACAAGACCATGAACACATTTGCCAACCCACTAGCCGATTCGGGCTGGGCAATCGCAGTGAACACCGATAATCCCAGAACAACCAAGATGTCATCAAAAACCGCTGCTCCCAACAAGCCAATGCCCACCCGACTGCGCAATACCTTGAGTTCCATCAAGGTCTGAGCAGAGATGCTGACACTGGTTGCCGAAAGAATCAGCCCCAAGAAGATCGCTGCCTGCCAACCCAGCGAAAACCCCAACCCCACGGCTGTGCCAAGCAACATCGGGAACACAACCCCCAATACACCCGCGAGCAAGGCGACCTTGCCCGAACGAAAGAGTTCTGTCAGGTGTAAATCGAGACCAGCAATGAACATCAACAACAACACCCCGATCTCAGCCAACTCATGGACAACCTCGCCGACGTGACTCGCATTAAAGTAGGACAAATGGAATATATCCAACACCGATGGTCCTAGCAGGACGCCCATCAAAAGTTCACCCAATACCGAAGGTTGCCCAAGGCGATAACTGAGATAACCGCCAACCTTGGCGGCAAAGATGATGATGGACATCGCCAGCGCCAGTTGTAAAAACGGAGCCACTGTGTTCATTTCAAGATTCCATTCAAAACGCCTGGCTGATGATACCTGAGAATTTCGATTCTTCAAAGGGCAACAGATGCCAATTCCCTAAAGGGTGAAATGAATCTAAAAACGATCTCTCCGTTTCGCTTTTCTAACCTTGTCTGCTTGCCTCCCCTAAGACGACATGGATGTTGATGGTTTGGTTACCACGAATGACCTCTAGGGTAACCTCATCCCCAGGCGCATACGAGAAGAGCGCATTGATGAAGGGGTGTTTCTCATCAAGGACAATTTCGCCCACGCGCGTGATGATATCACCTTGTTTCAACCCAGCGCGAGAGGCAGGGCTATTCGGTTTGACTTCCGAGATAAAGGCGCCCCACTGGGTGGGCAGATTATAAGCATTTGCAATTCTTGGGGTGATCGCTTGCCAGCGAACGCCCAAATACGGGCGGGCAACATAGCCTTTGGCGATGATCTGCGTGGCTACTGCGGTGACGGTATTCGATGGTATTGCAAACCCCAACCCCTCTGCGATGGTGCCGACGAAACCACTACCACGCACAACTAAGGTGTTGATGCCAACCACCTCTCCGGCGAGGTTCACCAAAGGTCCTCCCGAGTTCCCCTGATTGATGGCAGCATCGGTCTGAATCAAATCCTCTAATTGGTAACCTTTGCCGGTGTCAATCGAACGTCCAACTGCACTGACCACTCCCACCGTGACGGTGTTGACAAAGTCTCCCAACGGCGAACCGATGGCAATGACCGTCTCACCGGGCTTGAGGGCATCCGAGTTGCCTAATACAGCAACCGCCGGCATGGTACCTTGGGCTTTGAGCACCGCTAAATCGGCAAAGATGTCGCTTCCAACAACCTCAGCGGGCAGTTCAGTTCCATCTGCCAGGAAGACCACCACCTTCTCAGCCCCTTCTACCACATGATGGTTGGTTAGAATATACCCCTGCTCCGAGATGATCACGCCACTGCCGCTGACCTGTTCATCTGGCAATACCCCAAAGATGGTCATCTCACCGGGGATTGTGCTGACCACCGTCACCACGGCTGGACCGACCTTCTCCACCGCTGCAGTGATTGCGGTCGTGATTTCGGTGGAAGAGATTTGCATCACCTTTTGTTCGACCGGGGTCGGCGATGGTTGTGCCATTGGGATGGAACCCTGACGTTGTAGGGAGGTGAAGATAGCCACCCCTCCAGCCAACGCGCCAGCCAGTGCAGATATTCCTGCAATGACGACAACGATGAAGGCATATAAAACCTTGCTCCATGAGACTTTCATAGGCTACCCCTCCATAGGTCAATGGTTCAGTGTGGTCAATCCCTCCTTCTAGAAATTCCTGCCACCAGGGTTACGTAATAGAGCAACTGTAAAATTGCCGTAATCAAGGCAGCCACATACGTTAAAGCCGCAGCATTGAGCACATGATTCACTCCGCGCTCCTCGTCAGAGCCGACGATCAAACCGGATTCAACCAACAGGCGTTTGGCACGTGCCGAAGCGTTCAGTTCAACGGGCAAAGTTGCCAGAGCGAACAGTGCACCACCGGAGAACACCAGAACCCCTAACCAGGCAATATCTGCCCAACGCAAGATCAAACCGATCAAAATCAGAATCCATCCTAAGTAAGAGCCGATGTTGACCGCCGGAACCAAAGCAGCACGTAAGCGCAAGGGGAAGTATCCTTCTTGATCTTGCATTGCATGCCCTAATTCGTGGGCAGCAACCGCCAAGGCTGCCACAGAATTTCCCCGATACACCCCCGGAGAAAGCCGCAGCACCTTTGAACGAGGGTCATAATGATCGCTTAAGTGACCTGGAACTCCCTCGATTCTGACGTGATATAAACCACCAACCCGAATCAACCGTTCGGCTGCCTCTGCACCGCTGACTCGGCTACGCGCAGCCACCTGACTCCACTTTCGATATGCCGAACTTACATACCACTGTACCAGCAACATCAGTATGAAGGCTGGCGCCATGAAGAGCAGGTAATATGGATCATAGAAGAACATCTTTCACCTTACCTCCATGTGATTAATTTGACAACCCTTCTTTCAACAACTCAATTGCCTTCTCCAATTGTGTATCTCTCTCTGCAGCAATGTCTTCCTCGCTGATTTCTACCTTGACATCGGGTTCAAGTCCAGATTCATGGATGGTACGCTCCTTTGGGGTTAACCAACGTGCAATAGTTACTCGCACAGCACCCTGATCATTGACCAAGGGCACCCAATTCTGGACAGAACCTTTGCCAAAAGAGGTCGTCCCGACCAACGTGCCGCGTTGATAATCTTGAATGGCACCGGCAACGATCTCAGAAGCCGAAGCCGTCCCCTCGTTGATCAGAACAACCAATGGAATATTTGTCGCCAAACCTCCGGGCTTGGCTCGGTACACCTCGCGCCGACCATCTCCATAAACCTCATACATCACAACCCCCTCAGGGATGAACTCTGAGGCAACCTCAATAGCCGTCTGCAAAGCACCTCCAGGGTTGTTGCGCAAGTCTAAGACCAAACCCACCGGCTTTTGAGCCAGAAGGTCGCGCAGAGCCTTACGCAAATCGCGAGTCGTATTCTGACCAAACTCAAGGATGTGCACATAGGCAATGGAGTCATCGAGCATTTTGCTCTCAATACTTGGGACGATGATGCGTTCGCGAATGATTTCGACCACAAACGGTTCCTCCACCCCCTCACGACGGATGGTCAAGGTGACTTTGGTGCCCGCCGGTCCGAGGATGCGCCGGATGACTAGGCTACCATCAATACCGGTCATGTCTTCTCCATCTACGGCAATGACCTGGTCGCCTGGCTTGAGCCCTGCTCTCTCGGCAGGTGATCCGGGCATCGGACTGACAATGGTCAGGTACTCCTGGGTCGGGTCCACCCAAGCACCTATCCCTTCATATTCTCCTTCCAGGGGGATGTTTGCCTGCCGATATTGATCGGGGTCCATATACGAGGTATGTTGATCGCCCAAAGCACTGAGCATACCTCGAATAGCACCGCGCATCAAGGCTTCATCATCTACTGGTTGATCCACATATTGATCATGGACGATCTGCCAGGCTTGCCAAAATGGCTTGAACAACTGCTCCAAATTCACCGATGTTGCACCCGAAATTGTGGGCTCGCTCGTCTTCAACGGCAATTGGAGAAAGGGAATCTGGGTGCTGAAGGGCTGCGCCTGTACGGTAATTGAGGCGCGACCGAGCAAGAATCCTGCAGCACCTGTGCCCGAAATGAGAATCAGCACCACAAGAATCCCAGCAAGGTATAACCAAACCTTCGATTTCATATATTGCTCCTCATTTATTGCTCCACATTCCAAAGACCGACTCAACTCTCTTCTGGGTGATAGGTTACCACACTTATATTAGAGCAAGATAAGACCAATGCAAATGGAAAATCAGAAAGTGAGCAGACCCGAAAGATATCTTTCGAAAGAGGTTTGATCGCTGACCTGTTCCACATATGCAAGGATCGCCTCACCATCGAACGAATATAATGGATGACAGGAGGTAGGCAAAGCGCCCTGAGGTGCCAAGACAACGTGATGGATACAAGGGGCGACGAGGTCTGCTCGATCGAGGTGTGGCACCACCTCTTCTGCCGTTACAATGACCACATCGGCTGCTAGAGACAACTCCTCATCCACCCCCTTATTACCACCAATGAGAGCATTTCCTTCTACATCTGCGCGCAAGGCATGAATGACAGCAACATTCGGGTGAATGGCGGGGAAGGCTATCAACTCTTCACCAGTGTAAGGGTCGACCACCGTTCGCACATCTGCTCTGAGTTTCGGCAAATCTGTGCCCAGCCAGGCTCGCGCTGGCATAAAACCAACCCCCGCCAATCGAGCGCGTAACCCCCACGCCAGGCTCGCCTCGGTCTCCTCCATCACCTCGATTTCCCCACGATTTGCCCGATAGGTGAACATGGGCGCCAATCCAAACGCCTCCAGTCCAAAATAACACGTACGCACTCGCGAAACCATGCCTGCACCAACCAGCCAGTCGCTCTCGATGCCCGCCGTAAACGAGAACAAGGTCAACTGATTGGGGTGCTGGGTTCTTCGGTAGCGTGTGAGCAACGCACGTACGAACGCCACCGGGCGTCGGTAGAGGGTTACGCCCCCCAAAGCCAACATGCATTCATCCGCAACAAGCGCCGCGGCTTGCTCCATCGAGATACGTTTGTCCATCATCCTTCATCGTTCAAGACGTATTGTCTGGCTTGCGCTTTTCGATGGATATCCCTTGCTCCTCCTCTCGATTTTCCTCCTGACGCAAAGAGGCAACTCTTTGCGAAAGTTCTTTCAAGGCTTCGTCCTCATCTGCCCAAGGTTTTCGAGCGCGACCGAAGGCACGACGCAGAAGGTCCACCTGTGTGACCGTTCCGCTGCCTTTAACCATGACGTAAATCGCCGCATTGATCCCGATCACAACCACCAAGGTCAAACACACCACAATCCATGCTTTTTCGTAGTCCATGAAACCGGTGCCTCTTTCTTGTTCTTGCCAAAGGAATGACAATCCATTTGGCATCAAAGATGCCGATGATCGCCCCGCCTTTCGTCGAGCAATTCAGGGATGGCTTTTGGTAAGTCGTGGATGCACGAGATCGAATAGTGAGCCGAGGGGTGTGTGCCATCTCTGCTAACCAGAACGGTGGTGAAGCCCAGCCAACGCGCGACCGCCAAGTTGCGCGCAGAATCATCTATCATCAAACAACGACGAGGGTCATCTTCACCAGCCAACTCCATTGCTAATTGATAAGCAACCACCTCCGGCTTACAGTGAAAATCCATAGCCCGTATGTCGGCGATGCCTTGAAAACAATCTTCCACACCGAGAATCCTCAGCACACGTCGGGCATGATCGGCATCAGCATTGGTGAAAATCCACTTGGTTTGGGGTAAATTGAGCAACATGGCACGCAATCGCGGGTCCGGGTGCAGAAATTTTTCCAAGGGTAGATTGTGAACGTAGTTTAGGTAATCATTGGCATTTACCTGATGATGAATCTGCAATCCACGCAATGTGGTGCCGTATGTTTCGAAATACTTACGCCGCAAAACAGGGACCTGGTCCGCCGGGATGCCGAGCCGTTCGTGCATATACATTCCCATGCGAGCGCGAATCGCCTCCCAAAGCCCATTGCTGCTGTCGTAAAGCGTATCATCTAGGTCAAAGAAAAGGATAGTGTAGGACATAAATATAATTATAAAGGGAGAATGGGAGAATGTAAGTGAGAGTCTCTCTCGGTTTCCCGCCATCCAACGGTTTGCGGCAAAAGAGTGATCGCTTTGGGAGCAACTCATAAGAGGCGATTCACGACCACGGAAGTTGTTCTCCGTGTCTCATACTTCACCTTGATATAATATCCATCATGCCCATCCGTGTCTTGCCACCCGAAGTTGCCTCACAAATTGCTGCTGGAGAGGTCGTCGAACGTCCTGTCTCTGTGGTCAAAGAGTTGCTAGAGAATGCGCTCGACGCCGGTGCCAAGCACATCTCAATTCTGGTGGAAGGGTCCGGCAAGCGACTCATCGAGGTATCTGACGATGGCGTCGGCATTCCCCCGGAAGAACTTCCCTTAGCCGTCTCGCGCTATGCAACCAGCAAGTTGGAAAATGCAATAGACCTGTTTCGGATAAACACCCTTGGCTTCCGTGGAGAAGCCCTCGCTTCGATTGCGGCGGTATCGCGACTGACGCTCACCTCTCGACCTCCACAAAGTGAAACAGGAGCAAAAATCACAGTAGAGGGAGGGCAGGTTTCTCCCATCGAACTGGTGGGAGCACCGGTTGGCACCGTCGTTCGAGTGGAGAATCTGTTTTACAACGTACCTGCACGTATGAAGTTCCTGAAAAGCGACCTGACCGAACGACGCTTGATTGAGGAGTTGGTCAGCCGATATGCCCTTGCCTATCCGCATGTGCGCATCCACCTTCGCGTAAATGGGTCACTATCTTTGCAGACCAGCGGAAATGGCGAGGCGCGTGAGGTGCTCGCTGCACTTTACGGTGTGCAAACAGCACGTCAATTCTATGAGGTGTTCGCCGTCGAAGAAGGGTTGAGCGTGAGGGGCTTCATCAGTCCGATCACCCTCACTCGATCGAACCGCCGAGAGATCACCTTTTTCGTTAACGGGCGTTGGATACAGGATTCTGCTCTCACTGCTGCACTCCTTCAAGCCTATCACACGTTTTTGATGGTTGGACGATATCCGCTCGCCATTCTACTCCTGACATTTCCTCCCGATATGGTGGACGTGAACGTTCATCCAACCAAAGCCGAGGTGCGCTTTCGCGATCGAGACCGCCTCTTCAGCGGGGTGCAACGCGCCGTACGCCGTGCCCTCATGGCTTATTCCCCAATTGCCGATCTGCAGGACTGGCAGAAGCATCAACCCTCTCCTCCTTCTCACATGCCTGCACTATCAGAGCAAGAGGGCATCGCCAGCCCCCAAACTTGGATGCCTGAACCCGATTCATCCCAACCCGAGCAAGCGACGGCTCTGCCTCTCCAAACCGCTTTTCCTTCCCCTTCCGGTCCTCTACTGCGACCGATTGGGCAGGTAGCAGCAACCTACCTCATAGCAGAGGGTCCGGATGGTTTATACCTGATCGACCAGCATGCTGCTCATGAACGCATTTTGTACGAACGCTTTATGGAGCAACGCCACGCGCACATTCCCACTCAAGTTTTGTTAGAAGCAAGAGTGGTTGAGGTGCCTCCCTTCCAAGCATCTCTCCTCATGGATCAATTGCCTCTGCTCGAAACCCTAGGCTTTCAAGTGGAATCCTTCGGTCAGAATACCTTCTTGATGCGCGGGATACCTGCTCTGTTCACCAATATAGACCCAGCCGATCTCCTACGCGCTGTCGTAGAGGAAGTTGAGGAAGATGAAACACCCCTGCACAACCAAAACGAGGTACGCTTGATTGCCCGCATCTGCAAACGCGCTGCCATCAAAGCCGGTCAGGTGCTGACGATGGAGGAGCAAAGAGCCCTCATCCGAGACTTAGAAGCCTGCCGGTCGCCGCGAACCTGCCCTCATGGGCGCCCGACAATGATCCACCTCTCCGTAGACCTGCTGGAACGACAATTCGGGAGAAGGGGATCGCGCTCCTGACCGGCTCGCCTTCGCCTTATTCCTCGATGGGCAATCGAACACGAAAAGTTGTCCCCACCCCCACCTGACTCTGCACCTCGATAGAGCCTTTGTGCGCTTCGACAATGTGTTTGCAGATCGCCAAACCCAAACCGGTGCCCGGAACGAAGTGTTCTGCAGAACGCCCGCGGAAGAACCGTTCGAAAAGATGGGGCAGGTCTTGCTCCTGAATTCCTATTCCCGTATCTTGAACTACAATGATAACCTGTTGTGGTTCTACCTCTACCTGAACACAGATGCTGCCACCAGGTCGGTTATATTTGATGGCGTTGCTGAGCAAATTGAGCAGCATTTGTTTGATCTTGTCCCGGTCCGCTTTCAGATGCGGTACTCGTTCCGGGATCTTCAGGCTGAGTTTTAAGCCGCTCTCGATGGCTTTCGCCCGCATGATGCCCGTACATTCTTCCACTATCAATCCCAAATCAACCCTCTGAGGGTGGAACTGCGCCCGACCGGATTCCAGACGAGCCAAGTCGAGGAAGGCAGAGGTCATTTCGGAGAGGCGCATGGTTTCCGTACGAATGACCTCAACCAACTTGTGCCGTTGCTCCTCCGAAACATCCGGGCGAGCGATCAGGTGAGCTGCGGTGCTCAACGACGCCAGAGGTGTACGTAGTTCGTGAACCATCTCAGCAATTAAGTCAGATTGGTGAAATAGGCGAGCGTTCTCGAGGGCAACGGCAGCCTGTGCTCCCAACGCCATTAGGACATCCTGGTCTTCCTCGTTGAACTCCCCAACACGTTTGTTGATTACCTCCAAGACCCCAATGACCTTGCCCTTGGCAATCAAGGGAACCCCCATTAAAGAGGTCGTCTCAATATTGGTCATACGAGCGATTCCGCCAAAATGGCGCGAGTCCTTCCGCACATCGTTCAGGATGATTGGTTGCTTGTTCAACACAATCCAACCCGCAATGCTGCCTTCCACAGGGACGACCAATCCGCGCAACATGGGTTCATCTAAGTTTGTGGCTGCTTCGAAGTAAAGTTGTTGTTTGCCTTCATCATACAACAAAATTGAAGCGGCTTGAGCGTTGCTGAGATCGGCAGCAGCGTGACCGATGCGGTTGAGCAGTGCAGTTAAATCCAACGTCGAGGCGAGGTCGCGTGTAATTGTGACCAACCGTTGGTACCGTTCAAGAAGTGTGCTCGAATGGACCTCACTCACCTAAGACCTCGAAAACCAAAGCGGGGATGATCACCGCCACATCGCCACGCAAGACGACATCAGCTCGTTCGTCTATATACGTTGGCGACTGGTTGATCAATATCAAAGCAGCATGGTTTTCTACCACACGCATGGGTAAGCCCGCTACTGGCATGACCTCTAAGGAAGAACCACCGACGATCATTAAATCGCACCGATCGCTTTCCTTTTGAGCCTCCAACCAAATGTGAATCGGCAATTGCTCTTCAAAGAGCACCACGTCTGGTTTGAGGATGTTACGACAATCTGGACAACGGGGGATCTCCCCGTTCTCGAGATAGGGATCAATATACCCCGCCGAGTCAAACCGATGATAACAGCCGATGCAAGTCAGGGTCCGCAGAGAACCGTGCACCTCCAGTACTCGTAGGGACCCGGCTCGATGGTGCAAACCGTCAATATTTTGGGTGATGATCGCATGGAGATAACCCGCCCGTTCTAAACGTGCTAATCCCAAGTGAGCCGAATTCGGTTGGGCTTGAAGGATCTCCAATGCCAAAGGACGCATCCAAGCAAAGAACTTCTCGGGATGATAGCGAAACACACTGAGTGAAGCCACTTCCATCGGGTCATAACGAGTCCACAACCCGCTACCGGCTGAACGGAAGTCCGGAATTCCTGAGGGTGTGGAGATTCCAGCACCGGTCAAGGCAATTGCATAACGGGAGGAACGGATGAGAGCAGCAGCCGATCGCACACCATGTTGGAGATCAGAAGTAAGCAATTCCATGTGCCTTTTAATGCTTCAATGGGGCGATCCTTTCAGCCAGTTTGAAAAATTGGTCCGCCGTGATGCTATCCGGCTGCTGAAGGATCATCGGCACATTGTGAACCGAGGCTTGATAAGCCAGTTCCGGAGCAGGGGTGATCACCATATCTATCCGATGCCCTAATTGTTCCTGCACCTGAGACCACGAAAGTTGCATGCCAGAGCGCACCCGGTTGATCATAATCACCCTCAATCGCCCTTCACCTATGCCGATCTCCACGAGGTCTTGAAATAGAGTCTTGGTCTGCTTGATGCTTTGAGGTGTCGGTTCGATGACGAGGATGAGTTCATCACAATAATTCGCCACTTTTTCCGTTATAGGAGATAAAGAGGGACCTAGATCGAGGACAATGTACCGACCCAAGTAGGGCAATTGACTAGCAATCGCTTCGAAATGGGCTAAGGCTTGAGCGTATTGCGCATCCTTCGGTCGCGACGAACTCAACAACATGCGCACCCCGGAGGAATGGTTGACCAATTCGCCCTCGATGACCCGCAGAGTGATCTCCGAACTCTTCCGCTGCAACAATCTATTTAACCCTTCTGGCTTTAGGTAGCCCAACTCCAAACTCACGCTACCCTGTCCTGGTCTGAACTCGGCAAGGACCACCTCTTGGCGGGTCTTCTCACGCAAGGCAATGGCTAAATTCAAGGCAAGGGTTGTAACACCTAAACCACCCTTCGCAGATAATACGCCAATCGTGTAACCACGCTCCCTAGGTGGAGCAACTTCACGCGCTTTCGCTGTACGCCCCAGCACGGCTTTGATATGGGCGAACAACTCGCGCGGTTGGGTCGGTTTCGTCACATAGTCGTCCGCGCCCACTTCAAACCCGAGCAACTTATCGTCTGTTTGCGTCTTCGCCGTGAACATGATGATGGGGATGAGATTGGTCCTTGGGTTCTCGCGCAACTTTCGAGTCACCTCGTAACCATCTATATCGGGCATCATCACATCCAACAAGACCAAATCAGGTTGTTCGCTCTCTGCCATGGTGAGGGCTTGTTTGCCGTTGTTGGCTACGATGACTTGATACCCTTGGCGCTCCAGCATCAACCCAACAAGTCGTAAGGTATCTATATCGTCATCTACGACCAGGATCTTCTCGGCCATAGACGCTCCTTTCTACCTGTTAAAATATAAAACAGTCTAGCATAAAGATAATTTCCCTGCAAGGATCACCTCAAATGTTCTTGATAAGAAGGAATTGAATCTGTATAAAATTTTACGACAAAATTGGGGTTACGCTATAATACTTTTTGCAATGTTAGAACGAGTCAAATCCTATATAGAACGAGAATGTCAATTGTCTTTCTCCGAACCGATCCTGGTTGGGGTATCGGGTGGTCCAGATAGCCTCTGCTTGATGGATATTTTACATCAATTGGGCTATCCCCTCATCATTGCACACCTACACCACGGCTTGAGAGCAGAGTCAGACGAAGAAGCGAAGCAAGTCGAGCAGATTGCACAGGATCGTGGAGTTGTCTTTGTTTCTTCGCGAGAAGATGTTCAAAAGTATGCTCACTTGCATGCTCTTTCCATCGAAGAGGCAGCACGCACATTGCGCTATCAATTCTTGTTCTCTCAGGCTGAACACTACCAGGCACAAGCCGTCGCCGTTGGGCACACCGCCGATGACCAAATTGAAACTGTGCTCATGCATCTCCTGCGAGGGTGCGGGCTTTCAGGATTGAAGGGAATGCAACCGCGCACCCTTCCCAATGCCTGGAGCCGGCACATTCCCTTGGTGCGACCCTTGCTCGCCACTTGGCGAGAGGAAGTGTTGGCGTATTGTTCCGAGCGCAATTTACAACCGGTCTTCGACCGTTCGAATTTAGACACGACGTACTTTCGCAATAGATTACGCCATGAATTGATTCCTTATCTCGAAACCTATAATCCATCCGTGCGTAAAATGCTTTGGCAGATGGCTCATGTTCTCGGTGAGGATGCTGCAGTAATCAACCAAATCGTGGAAGCGGCTTGGCATGCTTGTCTAGCCATGAAAGGCGAGGGGTTTATTGCACTGGCTCTTCCCGAGTTCAACCGACAGCCCTTAGGCATCCAACGTCATTTGCTGCGTCGGGCTATCGCCGACCTGCGACCGGGTTTGCGCAACATCGAATTCGATGACATCGAGCGAGCCCTCGATTTCATCGCACAACCCACAAGGACCAAACAAACGGATTTCGTCGCTGGTTTGCGCTTATCTTTCGAGGAAAATCTCATTTGGCTTTCCGCTTGGGAAGCAGACCTACCCTTGGTTGATTTGCCTCAAATAAATGAAGGTATCTATCTCTATCTCAATGTACCGGGTGCTCTCTCTCTGGGTGGAGGTTGGTTGCTGCGAGCCGAGTGGGTCGAAGAAGCCGCCTCCATTCTCCCACAAGCGCAAACCAATACGAACCCTTTCTGCGCATGGGTTGCTGCAGATGACCTGCCGGTTCCGTTGCTCGTTCGCACTCGCTTCCCCGGCGACCGCTTCCGACCGTTGGGAATGGCAGGGCATTCGATCAAATTAGCCGACTTTATGGTCAATGCGAAAATCCCGCGACGAGCGCGCGACCGTTTCCCGTTAGTCTGCACTGCTGAGGAGATCATCTGGCTACCTGGTTATCGTTTGAGCCATTCCTTCCGCCTAACCCCCCATACCCGCCGCGCTATCCTTCTGAGACTGGAGCGTCAATCGCACACTTCATGAGGCTTGCTCAGCTAATCTCCTCAGTTTCATGCTGACCTCTCGCCATTGGATTTTAGAGATGCCCAACTTTTGACGTATCCTATCCGGTTCGACATCCGAGAGCCAGTCACTCAACGCACAAGTCCAACGGCACATATCGAATGAAATGTGCTTTTCCAACCCTGCTTCGCGGCTGAGGTCCTCTAGCAGATACTCCAAGCGGCGTTGAGACCATGGAAATAGGCGATCGGTGATTTGATATTGGGCTTGATATTCGGGGAGTGCCTCCACCCACTCTTGCGGAAGAGGAATTTTGCGTTCTTTGTAACGATACTGGGGATTTGTATAACGCACGAAGAGGATCGGACCATCAGGGGCGTAGAAATCAATGTGATTGAGCGTCAACGCAACACACTCGCTCTTCTTGATGCCGGTATGGATCAACAGATCGAAAAGAACATAGTAACGACAATCCGGAGGGCGACGCGTACGATAACCCTGAGCGACCTTCAACACTGCCTGGACTTCATCCGGGGTCAGCACAACAGGCAAAGGGCTGATAACTGAACGTTGAACGACCTTTTCCGCAGGGTCAACCAATAACACGCCGTGTTCATGCAACCAACGGAAGAAGGCTTTTAAAGAGGTAATACGTCGTGCCAAGGTCTTAGGACTGCAGGGCACACCGCGCCCTTTCTGCATCCACTCCAAGAAACTGTTGAGATCGGTTGTGGTGAGGCTCCCGATCGAACGATCAGGGGGGACATAGGTGGCTAGCAGGTATAAGTCTGCAGTGAATGCTTTGACTGTGTGCGGTGAACGCCCTTGGTCCTCGAGGTAGACCTGCCAAGCGCGAATCGTAGGAGCAAGCGGGGACTGGGCTGTGATATGTGCTGTGGGAACAGGGGTTCGAGGTACTGGAGACATGGTTTTGACCTTTCGTACAGGCATTTGCTAACACACGGACGGAAACTTCAGGAGGGGGGTACTTGATAGTTAGGTGCTTCCTTCGTGATGATCACATCGTGAGGGTGGCTTTCGATCAACCCCGCGTTGGTGATGCGCGTCAGGCGTGTTCGGGTGCGCAGGTCTTCGAGTGTTCGAGCGCCAGCATACCCCATACCAGCGCGCAAGCCCCCAACTAATTGAAAGATGTAGTCATGAAGCATCCCTTTGTAAGGAACTCGCCCTTCGATTCCCTCCGGAACGAGTTTTTCTCCATCTCCTTGCCCACTAGCATAACGGTCACGGGTGAAACCCTTCATAGCACCCAAACTGCCCATGCCGCGATACTCTTTGAAACTACGCCCCTCGTAGAGAACGACCTCCCCGGGCGCTTCTTCCAAGCCGGCAAGCAGGCTTCCCAACATCACCACCTCGGCTCCGGCGACGATGGCTTTGACGATGTCACCACTGTATTTGATGCCTCCATCAGCAATGATGGGGATGCCATAAGGCTTGGCGGCGCGTGCGCAGTTATAGATGGCGCTCAATTGAGGCATACCCGCACCGGAGATCACCCGTGTGGTGCAGATGGAACCGGCGCCGATACCCACTTTGACCGCACAGGCGCCCGCCTTGATCAGCGCCTCGGTCCCTTCTGCGGTGACTACATTACCGGCAATGATGGGCAATTCTGGCCAGTGGTGACGAATGCGTTCCATAGCACGTAAGACACCTGCCGAGTGACCATGCGCCGTGTCAATGACGATCACGTCCACATCCTTCTCCACTAGGAGGCTAACCCGCTCTTCCAAATCAGCCCCGACCCCCACCGCCGCACCGACCAACAGTCTCCCCTGAGAATCCTTGGCTGCAAGTGGAAAATCGCGCGCTTTTTGGATATCCTTGACCGTGATCAACCCTTTGAGCACCCCACCATCATCTACTAAAGGGAGTTTCTCAATGCGATGACGTTGCAACAAAATCTTGGCATCCTCCAGCGTAATGCCGACCGGCGCAGTGACCAACGGTTGGGGGGTCATGAATTGGCTGACCGGTCGATCGTGGTCTTCAGGCTCGATAAAACGTACATCACGATTGGTGAGAATACCCAACAAGCGTCCATTTCCGTCCGTGATCGGCACACCGCTGATGTGATAAGTGGACATAATCCGCTCAGCCTCCCTCAAGGTGGCATCGGGGGGCAGGGTAATTGGCTCCACAATCATGCCGGATTGGGATCGTTTGACTTTTTCCACCTCGGCAGCCTGTGCCTCAGGGGATAGGTTGCGATGAATGATGCCCAAACCACCCTCACGTGCCAGGGCGATTGCCATTCGTGCTTCGGTCACAGTATCCATGGCTGCCGAGAGAATAGGGATGTTCAAGCGGATCTGCGGAGTCAACTGAGCGCTCACGTCGGTCTGGTCGGGCAGTACTTCCGTATAGCCCGGTACAATCAACACATCATCGAAGGTCAGTGATTCAAAAGCACTGAAGATATCCTCGTTCATTCATTCCTCCTCATGTCCCATGTCATGACCTATGGGAAAAGTCCTCAACCTACCACTCACGATGAAGGGAATTCTCAAAACAGTTTCGCAGATTATAACCTTTTATTGAGGCGTAGCGTTCATAATTGTGGGCTGGTATATTGAACACAGTCGTGGTTTCACTACATCGTGCGAATGACCTGGCGTATCTTCCGGGCTAAAGCACGTGCCCGCTGAGGAGCATCACCGAGGTAACTATGCGAGTCGAGCAAAGACTCCAGCCTTTCTTTATCCAGATAGCGCAAGAGCACCGGATCATTGCTGAGACGTTCGGTTAAGGGATTCGGGCGCCCGGCGCGAACAATCTTCCAAGCGGCCATGGCATGTTGGCGCAGTCGTTCGTGCATCTCCTGTCGGTCGGCACCGGCTTTCGCTAATGCCATCAGGACACGTTCGGTAGCAGCAAATGGCGCATATTTGGCGAGATTATGAGCCATCGCCGAGGTATCTATCTGCAGACCGTTCAGAAGGCGATGAGCAGTGCGCAATAACTCGTCTGCAATGAGAAAGGCTTCGGGAAGGAGAGTGCGACGGTTGGCTGAATCATCGAGCGTTCTCTCTAGCAACGAATGAGCCGCATTGTCCCATGCCAGACGAGGGAACTGAGCCAGGCTACGGGCTAAGGAATCGAGACGTTCGGAATTGATCGGGTTGCGTTTGAAAGGCATCGCCGATGAACCCACCTGTTTGCTGGCGAAGGGTTCGGCGAGTTCACCGATCAGTGGCATCTGTAAGATGCGCAGATCGAAACCAAACTTGTATAATGAGGCTCCAAGACCCGCCAGTGCACTTATCACTTGATAATCTTGCTTGCGTGGATAGACTTGCGTGGCAACTTCAAAGAATGGTAACCCCAGCCTTTCGGAAAGACGTTTCTCAAACTCGGCTATGTTCTCTGCCCCAATCAATTCAGCGTAAGAGGCAGAAGTACCTACCGCACCCTTAAAGCCCTTCCCGCGCAATTCGGTACGCACCTGTTGTAATATTTGGTAATCCATGAGAAGGTCTTGGGCATATTGTGCAAGCCGATAGCCTAGGGTTGAGGGTTCCGCCGGTTGGAGGTGGGTGAAAGCAAGCAGCGGCGTATCCGCCCATTCTTCGATCTTTTCGGCAAAGCCATGTAGTAGGTCGGTTAAGGAGCGAAAGACGAGAGCCAAAGAATCGCGTATGCGTAACACATCGGCGTTATCCTCAATGTCTGCAGAGGTGGCTCCGAGGTGAATGATTCCACCCCCTTGAGGGCATTGCTCGGAGAAGACTTTGAGTTCCGCCATCAAATCATGATGTATTTCCGATTCGATCTCCAACGAACGCAGCAGATTCACCTCGTCCACATGGGCTTGTAAATCGGCTACCTGTTGTGGATCCACCAAGCCAAATTCAGCCTGCACCTCTGCAAGGGCTAGCCAGATGCGGCGCCATAGGCGACGTTTATGTTCTTCGCTCCACAGTTGGCGCATCTCCGGTGAGCCATAGCGCCAGGTGAAGGGGGAAAGGTAGATATCGAATGTGCTCATATCCATCAAAATTATACTGAGAAGCCAACAATTTTGAAAGCCAACCAAGGATTTTGTCACTTATATTTGCATAAACCTCACTTGATGGCTATAATGATGGTAAATTTTGTTCTGATGGGATAACGATAATTCAGAGGTAGGGAGGCTTAGGCTGGAGACACACCGCATCACTCAGGGATTTAGTAGCGAGAACAAGGGAGAGGAACGCCACCTCGAGCCTGGTACCCTCCTTGCCGAACGATACTTGATCCAGGGTGTAATCGGCTTCGGCGGAATGGGCGCTGTTTATCGCGGACGCGACCTCCACTTCCCTAATGTGACTAAACTCGTTGCCGTCAAAGAAATGGTCAATCGGGCGCATGATTCGACGATTCGAGAGACCATTGTGCGGAATTTCGAACGCGAAGCAAATATCCTCGCAACACTCTCTCACCCGGCTATCCCTCGCATCTACGATTATTTCACCCAGGGCGAACGCTCTTACTTGATCTTAGAGTTCATATACGGCAAAGACCTTGAAGAGATACTCGAGGAAACCCAAGGATTTCTCCCCGAGGAGCAAGTCATTGGTTGGGCAATTGAACTATGTGATGTACTCCATTACTTACACACGCACCAACCTGAGCCCATTATATTTCGGGATATGAAGCCCTCGAACGTGATGGTCAACCAACATAACCATGTCGTCTTGGTTGATTTTGGCATTGCCAAGCACTTCCAGAGCAATGAGAAGGGCACTATGATCGGCACTGAAGGCTATTCACCACCGGAACAGTATCGGGGTGAAGCCTCTGCCCTGGCAGATATCTACGCACTCGGAGCCACGCTGCACCATCTGCTAACCCGCCGCGATCCACGCCTAGAGCCGCCTTTCTCCTTTGGAGAACGTCCCATCCGTCAAATCAACCCCAGCGTCTCCCCCGAATTAGAAGCCGCGGTCAACAAAGCCCTCTCTTATAATCCTGAAGACCGTTTTCAGAGCGCGGAGGAATTCAAAGAAGCCCTGCTCAAGGTGGCATATAAAACCGGTGCCCTATCTATCCGCCCGCATTCCACCGCCAGAATCAACCTTCACAGTGAGGTCAAACCCATATGGGCATTTCAATGCGAGGATGAACTACGCGGTTCACCGACATATCATCAACGCGTGGTGTATATTGGCTGCTACGATCACAACCTCTACGCTGTCAAAGCAGAAAACGGTGAATTCCTATGGAAATATGCTACAGACGGAGGAGTGGTCAGCAAACCTGCCATCGCAGACGAATACATCCTTTTTGGCTCAGAAGACAATTGCTTATATGCAGTATCCATACGCACCGGAAGGATTGTGTGGATATATTACACCGATGGTCCAGTTCGTTCATCGCCCCATATCGCCGAGGGACATATCTTCATCGGTTCTGATGACGGTTATCTACATGCGGTCAACCTACAAAGTGGACGGCGTGTATGGCGAGTTGATGCTGGTGCACCGGTGCGTTCAACCCCTCTTGTAAGCCACGATTCGATCTACTTTGGTAGCGAAAGCGGTGAATTCTTCTGCTTAGATTATGCTGGCAAGATCAGATGGCGCTTCAGAGCTAAACGTGCCATCACCTCTTCGCCCATCGAGTGCGAGGGTGTTATCTATTTTGGCAGCCTCGATTCAAATCTCTACGCCTTGGAAGCAAAAACAGGGTGGGTAATCTGGCGCTTTCGTTTGGACAAAGGCACGATCTCCACACCGTGTATTGCTGAAGGTCTGATCTTCATCGGCTCGATTGATGGAAACATCTACTGCATTGAGGCAAAATCTGCCAAAGAGAAGTGGCGTTTTCCCACAGAACATCAGGTGAACAGGTCTCCGTTGGTTTACAAGGACTCTCTGTATTGTGGCTCGGTTGATGGAAATGTATATTGCCTTGAATATCACAGCGGACACTTGCGATGGAGGTTTCGAACCAAAGGTCCAATTACCGGCAAGCCAATTGCCCACGAAGGATTGATCTTCATCGGTTCGACCGACCATTGGCTCTATGCATTGCCGGCTTGAACCAATTTTCTGCTTTATAAGGATACTCTGTGTTGGATTTCTTACGAAGGATATCATTCAGAAAAGGCAGGCGAGCGACAAAGCCCATCATCGGTTCGGAGGCTACCCAGCCTCTGTCCAAGAATAATGAATATACTCTAGAATCGATCGCAGCCCAGGGACTCGTTGTCTCTCCACCCCAACTCATCGTAGGTTGTGGTCAATCGGTAGGCAAACAACGTAATCACAACGAGGATGCATTATTCACCCTAACCTCCTCTTTGGTCAGCAATGCGACACAGGTGCCTTTCGGTTTCTATATCGTTGCCGATGGGATGGGAGGTCACAAACACGGCGAACTCGCCAGCGAAATCGCCGTCCGCGCAATGGCATACACCGTCATTCAAAGACTCTACGCGTTGCTCTTCAGCCTACCTCCGCAAATCCCCGAGCAATCGTTGCAAGAGATCATGCAGGAGGGTGTGAGGGCTGCCCATCAAGCCATTCGCAAACAAGCCCCCGGCGGAGGAACGACTCTGACGGCTTGTCTCATCTTGGGTGACCAAATCGTTGTCACCCATGTAGGGGATAGTCGCGCCTATTTGATTGAGCCATCCAAACAATTCCGGGTGTTAACGCGTGATCATTCCCTGGTCAGGCGGCTGGAAGAATTAGGGCAGATCACTCACGAACAAGCCGCTATCCACCCCCAACGCAACGTCCTCTATCGAGCCGTCGGACAAGGCGAGCCATTCGAGGCTGAGATCGGCATTCATCCATTACTTCATTCTGCGTACCTCATGCTTTGTTCTGATGGGCTATGGGGTGTGATTCCGGAATACGAGATGATCCGTTTGATCGTTTCTGCGCCATCCCCGGCTCAGGCTTGCCAAGACTTGGTGGCTGCAGCCAATGCTGCAGGAGGTCCAGATAACATCACCGTCATCCTGGTGCGGTTGCCCGATGAAGCCAGATAAGAAACCCGCCTCCCTTGATTATTACTCGCGACTGGGTTTGACGAGAGAGGCAACCTCTGAAGAGGTACGGCGAGCCTATCATCACGCCGCGCGCCGTTACCACCCAGATGTTTGCGACAAAGCAGGCAGCACCCAAGAGTTTTTTGAAATTCAAAAAGCCTATGAAGTGCTCTCCGATGCACAACGACGAAATGCTTACGACTCAACATACGTTGATCAAGCGCCCATCCTCTTACGTCTTTTATACAGTCGCAAAGCATTGCCGAGATTGAAAGAACCTCAATTGGTGTACGTATTGTTTGAGATGTCCCCCCATCCAGACAAGGTCAATCACATCCGTTCTTCCGCTTTGAATATGTGCTTGGTCATTGACCGCTCGACCTCTATGAAAGGCGAACGCATGGACCTTGTCAAGGAGAGCGCGATGGATTTAATGCGTATGTTTGGACCAGAGAGTACACTATCCATCGTCGCATTCAGCGACCGCGCTGAAGTTCTCATCCCTGCGGGGGAACAATTCGACCCAGAGAAATCCGAAACCAAGATTCGCACACTGCAAGCCAGCGGTGGCACAGAAATCTATCGAGGGCTCGAGGCTGCTTATCACCAAATTCGACGTAGCCCTATGTTGAAAGGGCTTGCACACATCCTACTTCTCACCGATGGACATACCTACGGCGATGAGCACGCCTGCTTCGACTTGGCGGAAAAGGCTGCCCAAGAGGGCATTGGCATCACCGCATTAGGCATCGGCAATGAGTGGAACATCTCTTTTCTCGAATCTCTAGCAACCCGAACGGGAGGTAGATGCATCTACATCTCCAACCCCACCGATATTGGAAAGTTAATGTTGGAAAAGGTGCGTTCTCTTGGACAAGTTTACGCAACCAACCTCCAGATGGATATGCAAATCGGGAAGGGTGTAACTCTTCGCTTTGCATTTCGTCTCATGCCTGAGAGCAGTGCTTTAGACTCCGTTCCACCCCTTCGACTCGGGAATCTGTTCAAGCATTCGAGTGTGCAAGTCTTGTTGGAATTTTGCTTAGACCCAATCGGTGCAGAGGTTTCTTTTTCCAATTTGGCAAAATGTCATTTGAAGGCAGAATTCCCAAACGGCGCATTGCCGAGATTCAAACGATTCTTACTATTGGGTCGACCAATAAGCGATTCCCCCGAACGGGAAAACCCACCTCCCGCCATCTTGAACGCCCTCGAGAGACTCACTTTATATCGGATGCAAGAAGAGGCGCGCCGCGAAATGGCTGATGGAAATATCCCCGGCGCCACTCGCCATCTGCGCTTCCTTGCGGAGAGACTCTTCGACACAGGACAAACAACCTTGGCACAAACGGTCTTAATTGAAGCCAACCGCTTGGAAAGGGATAAGACGATCAGCCTAGAGGGGGAGAAATCCATCAAGTATGGCACACGAGCACTTTTGCTACCAGAGAGCACGGAGGAAAAGCAAATTTGATCGTCTGTCCACGTTGCCATCATTCCGAGATCGAGGGCGCTTTTTTCTGCAGCCAATGTGGAAGTAGATTGTATCTACAAACTGCTCCCTCACTTTTGGAAATCGCGAAAACACCTGTCAACCATGCACCATCGTCAACAGATGCCGATGTTGTTCCTCCCCAAGTGAAGGAGCGCGCTAGAATCAACGTGTCTTTAGAGTGCCTTTCAACAGGGAGGACAATCCCTCTCGAAGGAGAAGGGGAATTTCTTGTGGGTCGCTTCGATGAGAGCCAAGCCGTTCAACCAAATGTTGACCTAACCTCATTGGGTGGATACGAAGCGGGGGTCTCACGCACGCATGCGATGATTCGCATCGGAAGAGAGGTCAGCATCGTTGATTTGGGATCGGTCAATGGCACACGCATCAATGGCGTGAAGATCACCCCTCATACCACCCATGTACTATCCGGTGGAGAAATCTTGACGTTTGGAAAACTTCAACTGCGCATCACCTTACATAGGTGAAACCGAGGAGGCATATGGCATACACAATTGTGCTGCATGTAACCGGCGCAGAGCCTATCTTAGGAGAAGTAGATAATCTGCCAAATCCGGGAGACCAACTCATCAAGGTAAACAATCCACGCCGATTGGATGGCAAGGACCTCCCTTATTTGATGGAGAACGTTGTGACAATTTTCTATTCCGTTGATAAAATTAATTTCATAGAGGTCTTGCCCGGTGAAGAAGAGGAACGAATCATTGGATTTGTGAGGGAGTAAATCCCATGGAAGAAACCATTCGAGGACGTCGAATATTGGTGGTGGATGATGAGGAACGCATGGTTCGCTTCATCCGCCTTAACTTGGAACATGATGGATTTCAAGTCATCGAAGCCTTCAACGGCACCCAAGCCATGGAGAAGATGCGCACCAGCCTCCCCGATTTGATTTTACTCGACGTGATGTTACCCGATATAGATGGCTTTGAAGTGCTGAGGATGATACGCGAGATCAGCACTGTCCCCGTGATTATGTTGACCGCCAAAGGGGAGGAAGAGGACCGCGTGCGGGGATTAGAGGGGGGTGCCGATGACTACATCACCAAACCGTTCAGCCCACGCGAATTGGTCAGCCGTGTGCGGGCTGTCCTGCGTCGCACAGAGATGACTGGCATCAGCACACATGGATTGATCGAAGTGGATGATCGGCTCAAGATTGACTTTGGACGTCGTGAAGTCTGGGTGGATGGCAAACTGGTGCAACTCCGCCCAACGGAATATCGCCTGCTTTACCACTTGGTGAAGAACGCAGGATGGGTGATTACCCATGACCAGATACTGACCAAGGTATGGGGTTATGAATATCGCGATGAACCCCATTATGTCCGCTTATACATCAACTATTTGCGCAAGAAATTGGAGAAAGACCCTGCCAACCCTAAGTATATCCTCACCGAACGAGGGATTGGCTACCGCTTTGTAGATTTTCGTCGCCAAAAAGATAGATTGGAGATGCCCGAAGAAGACTAGATGACCTTGTCAATCCAAATTATCTAGATTATACTTTGAACATCTTAGAGAAGGATTGAACCACTGGGTATGAGCAAGCAAAAGATTCTTCTCGTTGACGATCATGAAGTAGTACGCCTGGGGTTGAAGGCATTATTGGATCGTCACCCCAATTTCGAGGTCGTTGCCGAAGCCAGCACAGCGCGTGAGGCAGTCGAACGCGTTGCCATCTATAACCCAGATGTCGTCGTCATGGATATTCGTCTGCCCGGTGGCTCAGGCATCGAGGCATGTGAAGAAATCACCGAAAAGTATCCCAACACCAAAGTCATCATGTTGACCTCCTACGCCGAGGACGAGATGTTATTCTCAGCCATTCGGGCTGGGGCAAGTGGTTATGTCCTCAAGCAGATCGGTGGAGAGGACCTGATCAAAGCCATCGAAGCCGTTGGTCGAGGAGAAGCACTGCTTGACCCGGCTGTCACTCAACGCATTTTCCAAGAGGTGCGCAAGGCAGCCAAAGAGGAAGAGGCTTCTGCCTTCTCTGCTTTAACCCAACAAGAAAGACATGTCCTCTTGCTCGTCTCTGAGGGGAAGACCAATCGCGAGATTGCCAAAGCGCTTTTCCTCGGTGAAGGCACCGTGCGCAACTATGTCAGCAGCATCCTATCCAAACTAGGGATGAGCAATCGCGCTGAGGCAGCAGCCTACGCGGTTGAACACAATCTCAGAGATTACCTTTAGATAGGGTCAATCCTAAAGTGCCCCTCTCGATCCTGGCGCATGAATTGGTAAACCACTCCCCATAACCAATCCTGAAGATAAGCCTCGATGCCCTTGAGCAGGTGAATCTGCGAAACTAGAATTGCAGCAGAATGGCGCGCGCTCCGCAGCGCCCTCAAGCATTCCTTCCGAATGCTCTCCTCGATGATTCCTTGTTCACGCAGTAGTGACAACAGTCGCATGGGCGTCAGAAAACGTAAGGAGAGAGCATTCTGCTTCCCATCCAAAAGCACCCCCATATCTTTCATGGTCACCTCAAAATCACTCACCACCTTACCTAGATCTTCGCCAGCCTGAACCCTGCGGAAGTTGACCTCTGCAATGATCTCGCGCAGGATGTATAGGCTCTGCGGACCGGCTAGAACGAGACCCTCCACCCACTGTTGGATTGGCGCGGTGTCTTGCTCCTCCAAACAACGTTCCAGCAACTCACCGGCTTGCAGACGCACATACGCTCGTTCCACAAAGGTATAAACCGCTTCGATAGGATCAGTCGCCATGGTTTCTCACACTCGGATGACATTGTGGGCATGGGCATAACTTTCGCAGGTACGTCCAGTTGTATATCCCGTAATGATGCCCATCCTCCCACTCGATGTTGATGGCATAATTCCCAACAGCAACGATGTTTTTCAAACGAATAGCAGGAGAGTCCTCACCGTTCAGACCGAACAGGCGCGGATCGGGTTCCGTGTTCATCCCCTCATGACCGCCTCGGCATTCCGCGCAAGGGCAAGCAGATCGCAGAAGAAAAAACGGATAGACACTGGTATGCCCGTCATTCCATACGATCGTCAATTCGCGGGCTTGACGATGTGCAGTGATTGAAGTTGGTATCCAAAGACCTGCCATTAGACCGTCGATTCCTTTACCATGCAATTTCTATGCCTTTTTACCCAGCATCATACTGTTCTCATTGCTCTGAATGAGCAATACACCACCTCAGAGAATTCTCAAGGGTTGGGTAAACGTTCGAGATAATTCGATACCGCCCACCCACTATGCGATTCGTCATTTGGGGAGACCAGATACCACCAAACGTATCCATCGGCTTCAAGCGGACCATCCCGCACTTGGAAAGTTTCTGACTCGTGCCCTAAGAGTCTCACTTCACTCGTCAATCCTGGTTGTGCACGCAACCTTAATCCTTCCCCACCGGTGCCGACGACTTGCACAAATGCACCAATGGAGATCGAATCGGTTGTTGGCAGCGGCAGGGGTGGGGTCTGCTCCGGTTCGCCGGTTTTTGATGGCGAGGGCGTTGATGAGGAGAGAGCCGTTGGAATGGAGATGATGGTCAATGCCGCTGTAGGCACGCCGTGCTCAACCGGCGTGGAGCGCGTCATCCACAAGAGAAACACACTGCCACAGAACAGAATCCCTGCAATGCTTACTGCCCCAAGTATAACTCTGGGTTCGAAAAGGGCGCGTAAAAAATCTCGAAAATCCATCTTAATTTGCTATCACGCCGGGAGCAAGAAGAACGCCAAACCCAATATCAGGTAAACCGCCAACAACTCGGCTCCTTCCAGCCAATTGGATTCGCCATCGGCTGAGACCAAAGCCGTGACAATCACGCCAGCAACTAGAGCCAGCAGTTCAAATTGATTGAAGATTAACTGAAGTGGATTCCCCAACAAGAGGCTGACGAAGACGAGAATCGGGGCAACGAATAAGGCGATTTGCAGGCTAGATGCCACCGCTATCTCCACACTCAGGTCCATCTGATTGCGTAGGGCTACCTCCACTGCGACGAGATGTTCAGCAACGTTGCCAATAATTGGGACGAGAATGATGCCTAGGAAGAACTCAGAGACACCCAGTTGCAAGACAACCGGCTCAATGGCTCCAACCAGCAATTCGCTTGCAATAACCACACCGACGGTGGATAGAGCCAGAACGAACAATGCCTTACTGACCGTCCAGGAGGATGGGTCAACAAGGACTTTAGAGGGTTTGTGCGCCAGTGGAATGCCCTCCGATTTCAGACTAAACAATAAGGCAAGTGCATAGAGCACAAGCATCACGGCGGCGACCCCCAAACTGAATGCCTCCACCTTAGGGCTGGTATCGGGTCCGATGTAATGGCTGAGCACAGAAGGGATGAGCAAAGCCAAGACGGCTAGAACCAATAGAATCGCATTGCGAACAGCCTGGCGATTGTCAAAGGATTGCCGTCCATGTCGTGCACCGCCCAACACCATGGCAAGACCCATTACGAACAGAAGATTACCCAGGATAGACCCGGTGATGGATGCCTTGACCAACTCTAAGAGCCCTTCTCGAATGGCTATAAAGGTGATGATCAACTCGGCAGCATTGCCCAAAGTTGCGTTCAACAATCCCCCAATCCGCGGACCGCTTCTTTCGGATAGTGATTCTGTGCCCTCTCCGATGTAATCTGCCAACGGAATGATGCTAAGTGCGGCGAAAGCGAAAACCCATATCTCCCCCCACCTCATCCATTGTGCCAGAATCGCTAGAGGCAGGGCAAGCAAGAGCACTGTAAGTGGGTTTTGTCGAAGATAGCGCAGGTAGTTTCTCATGAAGATATATTACAAGGAGAATATGTTTGCGTTGTCAGCAACGGACGGGGCAAGCCATCTGGAATGAGCACGCGCAACGCACGCGGGCGCACTTCGATATTGATTCGATCTGCTCCTCCCATTGGTTCGCCATCCAATTGAATGTAGATTGGGGAATCTGATTCGAGCAACACATGTTGGAAAGGTATGCAAAGGACTTGATCTGAGTTGACATGTCGTCCTGCCCATAAATCCCAAGCAAGTTGAACGGTATCCCCTAAAGTCTCCCCATGGAAGAGCCACAAGTCCATTACGCCGTCATCGAGGAGGGCGTTTGGAGAGAGATTGGCTAACCCACCTGCATAGAGATGGATGTTACTCACAACCGCCAGCATAAAATGCCCACTAACTTGCTGTCCATTGCTGCGTACGTGAAGATTCATGCCATGCCAAAAACTAGCATTCCACACCGCTGAAGCCGCATATTGAACGATGGCAAAGTGCTTTTCCAACCGTGAACGCGGTTCGAGGCGATGAACGATGAAGGCATCTAAGCCAACCCCCGCCCAAAGAAGAAACGGCATCTGATTACAATACCCAACATCCACTTCCCTAGCCACTGCCTTTGCCAAGCGGTGGGCGCTTTCCTCAAGAGCCATCCAGCGTGTCCAGGTCAAACCTGGAAGACCGAGTTCTTGTGCCCATACGTTGGCAGTCCCGGCGGGCAACACGCCCAACGCCGTGCGTGTCCCAATGAGCCCAGGCAGAGCGAGATTGATGGAACCGTCTCCACCCACGATAAAAAAGGCGTCCATCTCCTCCCGTGCGGCATGATGGGCTAATTCCGTAATGTGCTTACCCTCACGGGCTTTCTCTATGTGAATCTGCCAACCATGTTCCCGTAAGACATTTGCCGCTCGTTCGGTGAGCAACCAAGAAGGATAACGCCCAGCAGCAGGATTGTAAACCAATAACCCTCGTACCATAATGGCTAGATTTTACCTGACTTTTGCGCAATCAGAGGTGTTACAATTATATTAACACGAGCCTCACAGGGTAGATGTGTCTGATGAACGAGACACAACTTTTGAACAACCGATATCGCCTTGAACAACCCCTCGGCAGCGGTGGCATGGCTGTGGTTTATCGCGCCTATGACACAATGCTGGAACGCACTGTGGCTATCAAAGTGCTCCGAGAGAATTTTACTCGCGATCCTACCTTCCGGGAACGTTTTCGACAGGAAGCCCGAGCGGCAGCCAATCTCTCTCACCCGAATATCGTCACCATTCATGACTTCGGCGTGGATGAAAATCTGCTCTTTATCGTGATGGAATACGTTCCCGGGAAGGACCTGAAAGGGTTGTTGAAACAGCGCGGTCGCTTCTCGGTGAACGAGGTCGTCTCTCTGATGGTTCAAGCATGTGCTGGAGTCGGCTACGCCCATCGCGCCGGATTAGTTCACTGCGACATCAAACCACAAAACATGTTGGTCACTCCCGACCTACGTTTGAAAGTGGTAGATTTTGGCATTGCTCGGGCATTGGCAACGATCCCACCTGATGAACGCAGCGAAGTAGTTTGGGGGTCGCCACAATACTTTTCGCCTGAACAGGGGAGCGGTTTGGCTCCATCTCCAGCCTCGGATGTCTATTCGCTGGGCGTGATGATGTACGAAATGCTAACAGGGCAATTGCCCTTCAACGCTCCCACCCCCGATGAATTAGCACGGTTGCATCGTGAGGCAATGCCAAGAGCACCGCGCGAACTCAACCCGGCTATTCCACCCGCATTGGAACAGATTGTGCTCAAGGTGCTTGCCAAAGAACCTTCTGGGCGCTACCGCACGGCTGATCAACTAGGGCGTGTGCTCATCACCTTCAGTCGGCAAGCCGGCTACTCCGTCGTAGGCATCCCTCAACCCCCCTCACCTCCAACCAGGACGACGCCTCCCCCTGCATCGGTACCACCACCTCCCTATATACCGCAAAAACGTAGCCAACCCACGCAGGAAAGTCCACTTGAATTGGACTGGATCACCATTGGGCTAGCACTATTGGCTTTAATTGCAGTGGGCGGATTGGTGCCGTTCTACTTATGGGTGTATTTCGTGTTCAATCCCCCATTTAAGTAAACCCACCGATCCCAGTGGAAGTCTTGCGCAAATCATCTTACGTTCGACCTCGACCATCCAAGGGATGGATATAAATTTAATGTCCCCACTGGAATTACATTGAATGATAATATTGAAGAAAAAATCGGGTACAATTACGCCACACCAACAAGATTGACACACGCCTCATCAAAGCAAAGCGCTTGCCATCACTTGACCTTGACTAAAGTGCGGATGCACTTTGCGCAGAGCAATCGTCGAACTCTACGTCCACCTTCTACAATGGTGACCCTTTGCAAGTTGGGTCGGTAGAGACGCGGCGTGGCTTTCTTAGACCAAGGTCGGTTGCGACCAAATGTCGTATGTTTTCCACATCGTTCGCACTTTGCCATCTCAACAGTTCCTTTCTAACTGATAAACGGTGGTTGTCCTTTGATAAATTACCCATTAGGCTGCGCAATCTTACCACAAAACGTATCCTCTTACAAGTTGAGTGGTTAATAATATCAGCAGAGGTTGATTATGGAAGAAAGTACCCCAATTGGTAGCATCCAAGTCTCGCCGAGAGCCATTGCCACCATTGCCTACCAGGCTGCCCTCAAGTCGTATGGAGTGGTTGGGCTGGCTTCTAAGAGCCTCATCAACGGATTGACCAATGTCTTGGTCAAGGACCCAACTCACGGGGTCGAGGTGAGTTACGATGGCGAACACATCAACATTGACATCTACATCATCATCGAATATGGGACGCGTATCAAATCCGTGGCAGATAGCGTCAGAAACACCGTGCGCTTCCAGGTCGAAAAGGCGATTGGCATGCCCATCCACCAAGTAAATGTCCATGTTCGCGGACTGCGTATCAGTGATTTGGACTAGAGTTTTTCAATAAATGGATACTAGCATTTCTTCCTTACAGACTGCCAAACAGAACGAAGAACTCCGCAAGCAACCGATCGATGGGCTAATGCTTAAGAAACTGGTTGAAGTCGGGCTTACTTGGTTGCGCACCAATCAGCAAATGGTCAACCTGCTGAACGTATTCCCCGTCCCAGATGGCGATACCGGTACGAACATGGTGCTGACCATGCAAGCCGCTTGTGACGAGATCGCCAACATGACCGATCACAATGTGGGGAGAGTGATCCACGCAATTGCTCGTGGCGCGCTGATGGGCGCGCGCGGCAATTCTGGTGTCATCCTCTCCCAATTATGGCGTGGGTTCGCCCGTGCTTTAGATGAACAAGAGGTCCTCGATGGACCTAGCCTGGTGCGTGCTTTCGTCGAGGCGCGCAACACAGCCTATCGCGGTGTTGTCCGACCTGTGGAAGGCACCATCCTGACTGTGGCGAAGGACATAGCGAGTGCAGCCGAAGAGGCGTTGAAACACACCAACGATCCATTCCTCATCCTCGAACGCGTCGTAGCAGAGGCAGAGAAATCGGTGCAACGTACCCCAGAATTGCTCCCCGTTCTTAAGGAAGCCGGGGTGGTAGATGCCGGAGGCATGGGATTGTATTTTCTCTTAGATGGGATGGTGCGTTACCTCCACGGGCAACCCCTGGATATAGCGGTCACCGCAGTACAACCCCTGACGGCTATCCATCGTGAGGAAGCCATGGAGATGATCGAGCCCGGTCAGGACTATGAGGTGGTGATAGACTTTCGCCCTTATGAACCTCTCAACCTAGAGAAATTCTACAATCATCTGATGCAGATGGGCACCTCGATCCAACTCGGCGAAGGCGATGGACTGTTTCGCCTTCACATTCACGTCCCCACCGAAAAACGCTATGAACCCATTGATTACACCATGTCCCTAGGCATCATCACCAAAGTTGCCATGGAAAATTTGACTGCCCAAATGCAGGATTTGGAGCGTAAATCGCAGAGCAGTGGATTGACTTTAGCCGCAATCGAACCCGGGCAGATTGCCGCCGTCGCCGTTGCGCCCGGGTTGGGTATCGCGCGTGTGTTCGCCAGTCTCGGCGTCGCCGCGGTGGTCGAAGGTGGACAAACCATGAACCCCAGCACCCAAGAAATCTTCAGTGCCTTCGAGAATCTGCCCACGGATAAGATCGTCATCCTGCCAAATAATAAGAACATCATTCCTGCAGCAAGGGCTGCTGCTGAGATGTCTAAAAAGCAAGTGACAGTGATACCTAGTCGCAGTGTTCCACAAGGATTGGCAGCCATGCTTCGCCTAGCCCCCGAGGGAGACTTTGACCAGGTTGTTGCTGAAATGACCCAAGCGATGGAAGAAGTACAAACGGGGGAAATCACCAATGCCACACGGGACGTGGAAATCAACGGTGTCAGAGTCAAGGCAGGGCAATACATTGCCCTGCTCAACGGTCAATTGGTGTTGGCTGACTCGAGCCTGGAAAGGGTGTGTTTAGGATTACTAGAGAAAGCAAATGCACAACAATATGAGCTCATCACATTGTTTTACGGGAATAACATCTCCGCCGAAGAAGCGAATCGCATCGCTGAACTCATCCAAAGTGCGTTTCCCGAACAAGGGGTTGAAATTCACGAAGGTGGTCAACCCCATTATCCGTTCATCATTTCCATCGAGTAAATTCACCCCTGCCTTTTTATGCCTTCCCAGGTTTGTATCCTGACCGACAGCACCGCTCAGTTTCCTCATCCGGCTTTTCACGGGCAAGAATTGGTTCACATCATCCCTCTTCACATCTACTATAAAGGCAAATGCTACCAAGGTGGTAGAGATTTGAAAGTTCAAGATTTACTCGTCAAGGGAGTTGAGGATGAGCATCCAACATTACTTGCTCCAACTGTCGAGGAGTTACGCCGAGTGCTCATGCGCCTAGGGCAACAGCACAGCCAGATTGTCATCTTGATGCTCTCAAAGCATCTCAACCCTGCAATTCGACTTGCTGGGGAGGCAATTTTTGCCCTTAAAGGTAGTGTCCCTGCACTGCTGATCGACTCAGAGACTTGTGGGATCGGGCTTGGGCTTCTCGTCCAAGCTGCTGCGGAAGCAGCCAAGAAGGGGAGTTCGCTCGCGGAGATCAATCTTCTGCTACGTAGATTGATCACGAGGGTGTATGCCCTTTTTTGCTTACATGATTTAACCTACCTCAGCCGATGCGGGCATCTAGACCCAGCCCAGGCAATCGTCGGGCAGATGCTCGGCATCACTCCTCTGTATCTCTTAGAGTATGGCAGATTATTCCCAGTTCACAAGGTTCGCAATCCACACCATCTCATGGACTTATTGCAAGAGTTCATATATGAGTTCACTACCATCCAACACATTGCCCTGGTGCGAGGGGCTATACCTTTCGATCAGGAAGCCCGCATTCTAAAAGAACACGTCTGCCACGATTTCCCCTCCATTTCATTCAGCGAACACCGATTGAGTCCGGAGATGGCAGCGATCTTCGGACCGCGCAGTTTGGGTTTGGTTGTTCTGGAAGGATAATAGGTTTAATAGAAGGAAATTTAAAATATGGAAATTGCGATTGTTACGGATAGTACTTGCGATATTCCCGATGACCTAGCCGAGGCATATCAAGTTCACATTGTACCGAACGTTCTGATCATTGATGGAGTGGGTATAGAAAACGGCAAAGGGTTCTCTCGACAAGAGTTTTACCAAAAACTTCCTGAGATGAAGACCCTACCGACCACCTCAACCGCTTCATCGGGGACATATTATGCCCAATATGAAAAGTTATTCAAGGAGGGCTTCCAGTACATTCTCTCCATTCATGCTTCGAGCCTTTTGAGCGGCATTTACAATGCCGCCAGCGCGGCTGCCAAGGCATTTGGCGAGCGCGTTCGTGTCTTGGATAGCCAAAATGTCTCTCTGGGATTGGGTTTTCAGGTGTTAGAGGCAGCCGAAGCGATTAGGCAAGGGCTTCGCATGGACGAGGTGTTACAACGCATCGAAGGTATACGATCCCGCATCCGATTGGTCGCCATGTTGGACACTTTGGAATATGTTCGACGTAGTGGGCGTGTCTCTTGGGCACGGGCTAGTTTGGGTTCGCTATTGCGGATCAAACCCTTCGTGGAAGTAAAAAATGGCATCGTTCAGAGACTAGGTGAGGTACGCACGCGTGCAAAAGGGATTGCCCGTCTGCTCGAGATTCTCCACAGCCTAGGTCCTCTGGAACGCTTGGCTATCTTACATTCCAATGCAGAAGAGGATGCACGCACCTTATTAGAAAACCTCGATCTTGCGTTACCAACCCCACCCTTACTGGTGAACGTCACGACCATCATCGGGACTCATGTAGGTCCGAACGGGCTAGGGTTCGTGGCAGTGGTAAAATACCACACATGAAGCCAAGCCTACAAAAGTTACAAAAGATTTTCAAACTCGAAGCACAAAAAGGATACGACAACCATGCTGTCATTGGGGGATTGGAGCGCATGCTAGCCCCTTGGGAGGCTGAAGCGCGCGCCGAAGGGGTGCCAGAGGCACTCATTCAACTTATCACCGCGCGCCTACGGGATTATGGGCGTTTGAGTCCCGCCTCTCGCCAGGAAGTTATCCAGGGTATCTTACACCGCATCCAACAAGAGAGGGGAGAGGATAGCCTTCTTGCAGAAGAAGCGCTTGCAGAACCGTATGAGATAACCACAGAGCCCTTCCCTGAGCAACTTCCCCCCACCGAAATCGCTCCAGAAAAAGAAGCGCCTCCTCCGAAGGAAGCCAAGAAACATCCTGAGATGGGTCCACCTGTTGCGCTCGATGCTCCCATCACCGTTCTCCAGGGAATAGGACCTCGCTATGCCAATGCACTCGGGCGATTGGGGCTGAGAACACTGAGGGACATGCTATACAACTTTCCGCGCCGCCATGTGGATTACTCCCAACTCAAACCCATCCGTCACCTGCGCTACGGCGAGACGGTAACCATCCTCGGCACCATCGAAGACATCGCGACTCGGCAGGCGCGCCACAAGGAGATGAGCATTACCGAGGCATTGGTGAGTGACGGCAGTGGTAAACTCCGCCTGATCTGGTTCAACCAACCCTGGAAGGTAAAGCAACTACGCAAAGGACTGCAGGTCTCTCTATCCGGCAAGATCGATCAATACTTGGGACGGTTGGTCATGTATAACCCCGATTGGGAACAGATCGACCAGCAACATCTGCACACCAATCGCATTGTGCCAATTTACCCGCTCACTGCCAACATCAAGCAAAAGTGGTTGCGCCGTGTAATGCACCAGGTCGTAACTTTTTGGGCGCCGCGCCTCCAAGATGCCTTGCCTAAGTCTCTGAAACGAGATGCCAAACTGCTCGATATATCAATGGCGATTTACCAGGCGCACTTTCCAGATTCTTGGGAACAGTTAAAGGCGGCTCAACATCGCCTAGCATTTGATGAAATCTTCTACCTGCAATTAGGTCTCTTGCAACAGAAACGCGCTTGGCAGGAACGTAGCGCCCGAATCTTCGAGACCGATGAAGAGTGGTTAGAATCCCAAATTGCCCGCCTGCCCTTCACGCTCACCTCAACCCAAAGAAAGGCAGTCCGGGACTTATGCGCGGATTTATCCAGTGGGCGCCCAATGAACCGCCTGCTTCAAGGAGATGTTGGCTCAGGCAAGACCGTTGTTGCAGCTCTTGCCATCGCGATGGTGGTGAAACAGGGCGCTCAAGCTGCCTTGATGGCGCCTACGAGCATCCTCGCCGAACAACATTATAGAAACCTGCAATCTCTGCTATGCGGCGAGGGGAAGGTCATCGAGAATGGGCAACTCCGTCTGCTGGTGGGGTCCACTCCTGAGGCTGAAAAACGCGCCATTCGAGATGGGTTAGCCAGTGGAGAGGTTCGCGTCTTGATCGGCACCCATGCCCTAATCGAAGAACCGGTGGTTTTCGCCGATCTGCAACTCGCCATCGTGGATGAGCAACATCGCTTCGGCGTGGAACAGCGCGCTGCTCTGCGCCGCAAAGGGCAAAATCCTCACCTCCTGGTGATGACCGCTACACCCATTCCGCGTTCGTTAGCATTGACAGTATATGGAGACTTAGACCTGACTGTCCTGGATGAGATGCCCCCAGGTCGCCAGGTGGTGAGCACGTATTTGCTGACCCCACGCCAACGTGAGCGCGCTTACTCGCTCATTCGCCGACAGATCGAACAAGGTCATCAAGCCTTTGTCATCTACCCGCTCATCGAGGAGAACGATGAAGATTCGGGTAAAGCGGAGGCGGCTGAACGCTCGGCTGTGGAGGGTTACCAACGTCTGAAGACGGAGATTTTCCCCGACTTTCGAGTGGGATTATTGCACGGTCGCATGAAGCCTGATGAGAAGGAAGAAGTGATGGCGCGCTTTCGGGATGGAGAAATCCACATCCTGGTCTCCACTTCGGTTGTTGAAGTTGGTGTAGATGTTCCCAATGCTACTGTGATGCTCATCGAGGGCGCCAACCGTTTTGGCTTGGCACAATTGCATCAATTTCGCGGTCGTGTTGGACGCGGTGTTCATCCATCCTATTGCTTGCTCATACCAGAGAGAGAAGACGAGGTCGAAAACGAACGCCTAGCAGCCATGGTTGAAACCAACGATGGGTTCGTCTTAGCCGAACGAGATTTAGAACAACGTGGACCAGGTGATTTCTTGGGGACACGACAATCCGGCTTCGAGGCACTCGGACAATTGCGTTTCGCTCGCTTGAGCGACATCCAATTGATCGAAAAGGCTCGTCGTTTCTCTCAGGAATTGTTTGAGCGCGACCCTCGATTAGAATTGCCAGAACATCGAGGGATTGCCGCCGAACTCAAACGCCTGTGGGGTGACGGTGCAAACTTTGGCAAGGGTGACATTAGTTGAAGGCTTTTGGCTCGAATATTGCAACATCAAGTGAGGTGACATGGTACGAGCAGTTTTTCCAGGCACATTTGATCCCATTCATTATGGGCACATAGATATTGCCAAGCGCGCAGCACGTTTATTCGATGAAGTTGTCGTTGCCGTTTATAGCCGTCCAATGAAAACGTTGCTATTCTCCCCCGAAGAAAGGCTCTCCTTGGTCAGTCAGACCTTTACCAATGAACCGAAGATCAAGGTGATGGGGTATAGTGGGCTGACGGTTGAATTCTGTCGTAAAATCGGTGCTCAAGTGATTGTGCGTGGCTTGCGCGTTTTCTCCGATTTCGAATACGAATTCCGCATGGCTTTGGCAAACAGCCGCTTGGCTCCTGAGATCGAGGTGGTCGCCTTGATCACCAACGAAGAACATACCTTTCTCTCTGCTTCTACCGTGCGCGAGATTGCCTCGCTCAACGGAGATGTCAGCAGCATGGTACCTGCGCACGTCGAACGGGCACTCAAAGCCCGTTTTAAAGAACTTGGGGATGCTCAACAACTCATCCCGACAACCTCCATGCGCGATTGAGCAAAACGAGTTGACGTTTTATGGATTTGCGTGTAATCTTATGAAAACAGCCATCAAAGAGGCTCAGAAAAGATCAAGGATCAACCGCATCAAAACCGTTTTACCGCCCCTAATCAACCGATGCGCGCAGTTGATAGCCCGGTTTGTGGAGGAACTCTATGGACATCTTGCACCTGATCGATCGGCTTGAAGAATTGTTCAACGAAAGTCGTTCCATTCCCTTCACCCATAATGTGATTGTAGATGAAGATCGCATGTTGGAATTGATTGACCAAATGCGTGTGGCTATTCCGGAAGAAGTGAAAAAAGCACAGCAGTTGCTGGCACAACGTGACCGAATCCTCGCTCAGGCACAAGAGGAAGCCAATCGCACCCTGGCACTTGCGCGCGAAAAGAGCGAACAATTGGTCGAGCGTGATGTGATCGTTCAGTCTGCCCAAGCCCGAGCAGAACAGATCATCGCCCAAAGCCAAGCCGAAGCCGAAAGAACCCGCTATGAGGCAGATAAATACGTCATCGAGACTCTCACCCGCCTCGAAATGGAGTTGGAACGGTTCCTGAACCAGGTACGCAACGGCATCAAGACGTTGCAAAGGTCGGAGACCGTTGATGAACCTTGATCAAACAAAGCACAACTCGCCGACATCGTTCGTCTGAGATTCCCGTCGAAACCTCACTAAAGGTTGCCAAGGGGGAAAAACTAGCGTATACTTTTCGTATCAATTTAGAGAGTTCCTACCCAATTTAGAGTTTTCTCTGCCTAAAGGGATTTGCACCACTTTTAAGGGTATAACCATGCGTGAGGTTTCACCGGACCAGAACGTCTCCATTGCTCAGGAGCGACTCGATTCGAAAGGTACCGTATCGTTTGGCTACCAGGTCTATGATCGCAAATGGCGGTCGGTAAAGGCTGAAGTCATTGCAGAGGGATATCTGACCATCTTCGTCAACGGAAGCGAATTGGCTACATTGATGTGCACCCCTCTCGATCCACTGCAATTGGCGTTAGGGTTTCTTGCCAACGAGGAACTTATCCACTCTTTAGATGAAGTAAAGGTCAGTTACGTCTGTCGTAGCGGGGGTTGTGTGGATATTTGGCTTTCACACTCGATACGGGAACGAACCCAACGCCGCATCATCACCTCCGGTTGTAGCGGAGGATTGACCTTCGCCGCATTAGCAGCCTATCGCCCGCCATTACAAAGCGATCGAAGGGTGGAGCCGCACCAACTAGGATCACTGATGGTGCAATTGCAAGATCGCAGTAGCCTCTATGCCCGCGCACGCGGCGTACACACCTCTGGTTTGAGCGATGGCGAACGCCTTCTGTTCATCACTGAAGATGTGGGACGACACAATACATTAGATCGCCTGCGAGGCGAGTGCTTGCGCCGAGGAGTGGATTCATCAGGAATGATACTCCTGACAACCGGGCGCATTTCCTTCGAGATGATCCTCAAAGCAGCCACCATGAACTGCCCAATCGTTGCCTCGCGCACCTCGCCCACGAGTCTATCGGTTCACCTGGCACGCGCCTGGAATATCACCCTCTGCGGCTACGTGCGCCGTCATTATCTCAACGTCTATGCACACCCCGAACGTTTCATCACCCACCATGCCCCTCGTGCACCGGAATTCTCGCTTTCCTGGTGAAAACTCTCTCGATGATCCAATCAGCGAAACCGGGGAAGAGGGCATTTAGCCACACTCCTACTTGCAACGAATAAGGGATCACCACCGAACGCTTCGGTCGCCTGACAACGCGGAAAACCACCCTCGCCACTTGGTCAGCACGGAGTTCTAAAATTGCAGCCAGAGGTGAGTGGAATCGATAGGTGGCACCCGTATGCAGACCAAATTCGGTGGCAACACCACCGGGATAGATGCCGGTAACGCGAATGCCGTAGCAGGATACTTCACGCCGTAATGCCTCGGTAAAGCCGCGCACGGCGAATTTGCTCGCTGCATACACACTATAGGTTGGGAGAGCCACCCAACCAGCCACGGAAGACATGTTGATGATGTGCCCGCGGCGTCGTTCGATCATATGAGGGAGGACCGCCCGCGTGGTTAGAACCACCCCCAGCAGGTTCACGCGGATTTGCGCCTCAATGTCCTCAAAAGGCTCCAATTCCGTCAACCATTTCAATCGACCAAAACCAGCATTGTTGAACAGGACATCAATTTGACCGAATTGCTCTAAGGTTTTTTCGAGCATGGTTTGGATGTCATCCATTTGGGCAATGTCTATTGCAATGGGCAATGCCTCACCCCCCTTCGTGCGAATCTCCTCGGCTAAGGCTTGTAACCGTTCGAAGCGGCGTGCCGCTAGGACAACCCGCCACCCCTCTTTGCCAAACAAGCGTGCCGTTGCCTCCCCGATGCCTGACGAGGCGCCAGTAATGACAATAACCGGGCTTTTTTCCATAGAACCTTCCATGATCACAACCCTAAAAAATTAAGAATGACCAGTGTGGAAGTAGATTTTACCCTAGTCTTCGTCACAGGATATGCAACATTATATTTGCTCCATTCAACGCTAAAACCCAACCAGGATGACCGAAATAGAATAGAATTACATTGCCAGTAAGTAATTCTTTTTTCGATTTGTTCCATCCGCTTTTTTAACATCTTTCCTGTGTTGATGCCAGTCAAACTCTTGTTGCAAGGATGAAGCAAAAAGAAGCAATCCATTCTCCCCACATGCCTTCTCTCCTAGCAGCGTTGCAATGCCAGGGGCAGAGCAACGACTGTGGTCCATATACAACTGCGACCATCATCAATGCCCTATTGAACCGCAACCTCGAGGCGCAGGAATTGGCTCAACAAATGAATCAACCCATCTGGCGAGGTCCGTGGTTTGTGGTTCGTCGCGTTCCCAATTGGGCAACCTTCCCATGGGGCATTGTGGATGTCCTGCGCGAGCACGGATTGAACGCCTCTTGGCGACCTTTTGCCAGAACATCTTATCTCATAGAAGCCCTGCAACGAGGGGTAGTGCTCATGCCCATCCTCGGCGGTTGGCGACCGCTTTGGGCACATGTGATGACCCTTGTTGCCTGGAACGCGGAGAAAGGTTGGGGCTTCGCCAACACCCAATTCCCCCACCATGACGTTCATTGGCTGAACGACGCCGTTTTTCGCCGTCAGTGGTGGGCAATGGCTCACCTGCTCATCGAAGTCAGGTTATAATTGAAGCAATAGACGGTCGCTTTAGTAGGGCTTCCCTTGTAGGAGAAGACCATGCCACGAAGATGCCCCAAATGCAAAGCCATGTTGCAAGATGGGGTCGAAGAGTGCCCTTACTGTGGCACACTATGGATGGAAAGCGAGTTGGGGGAAGATGAAAGAATCAAGCACAGGACAGTGTTCTGGTATAGCCTCTACATCACAGGAATTGTCCTCATATCCTTCCTCGTCACGGTGGGCATTGGGCTTCTCTGCATTTTCATTTTTCTCGCAAGAACAAAATAACCGCTGAGCATCTATAACTCGGAGGAATTCCATGAATTTCGAGTTGAGTGAAGAGCAGCGCATGTGGCGCAATGCTGTGCATGACTTTGTCGCTCGCGAAGTCAAACCCAAAGCCCGTCTGGTTGATGAACAAGGGGAATTCAACCAGACTGCAGTGCGCAAGATGGCATCCTTGGGGCTCTTGGGGTTGAACGTGCCTGAAGAATACGGTGGTGCTGGGGTAGATGCGATCAGTGCAGCCATTGCCATCGAGGAACTTGGCTGGGGTTGTGGCAGCACAGCACTCTCGATTGCCGCCCATAACGGACTGGGCTGTGCTCCAATTACCTTATTTGGCTCAAAGTCGCAGAAGGAGCGTTTTTTACCCCGCGTGGTCAGCGGAGAAGGTGGACTAGCTGCCCTAGCGCTCACCGAGCCGGGTGCTGGCTCTGACTTAAAAGGTGGTGTGCGCACTCGCGCCGAACTCAAGGATGGCGAATGGGTGATCAATGGCTCGAAGATGTGGTGCACCAACGCGGGCATCGCCGAATTCATCGTCACCCTGGTGCGCACCGACCCAACCGGCGGCTCCCGCTCCCTGAGCCTGATCATCGTCCCTACCAGTGTGCCAGGGCTGCACATCGCTCCGCCGGAGAAGAAGATGGGCGTGAAGGGCTCTCCAACCCACGCTGTGACCTATGATCAGGTCCATGTGCCTGCGGATTGCTTGCTGGGCATTCCTGGGCAAGGGTTATACCAAACCCTACAAATATTAGATGGGGGACGGATCGGCATCGCTGCATTGGCAGTGGGACTAGCCCAATCCGCTTTCGAGGAGGCATTGCGTTATGCCAAGGAACGAGAGGCTTTCGGTGGACCGATCGCCGACCTGCAGGCAATCCAATGGATGTTAGCAGATGCAGCCACGCACATCCAGACCGCTCGGTTGATGGTCTATTATGCGGCTTGGTTGAAGGAGCAGGGGCGACCGTTTACCAAGGAGGCAGCCATGGCAAAATTATTCGCCACCGAGATGGCTGAGCAGGTTTGCCGCAATGCCATCCAGATTCACGGAGGTTATGGTTACAGTTGCGAGTTTCCGGTCGAACGCATCTACCGCGATGCCCGTCTGATGACCATCGGGGAGGGCACCAGCGAGATTCAACGCTTAGTCATTGCCCGTCAACTATTACAGGAGTGAGATCAAGGCTCGGCTGCCCTGGCAAACCGGTACCCCAATACACCCCACTTATCGGGGGGCCAATAGACGAATAGCGCTTTACCGATGAGGTAATCCATCGGCACCATCCCCCAGACGCGCGAATCGGCTGAGTTATTGCGGTTATCCCCCATCACGAAGAGGGCATTCTCAGGGACTAGCCATTCCCCACCGCGTTGAGTTGGCACTTGGATATATGGTTCTTCCAATTCCACACCGTTGATATAGACTTTGCCATTGGCAATGCTCACCCGTTCCCCCGGCAAACCAATGACTCGCTTGATGTACTGTTGTTCCGGATTCGGCGGATAATGGAAGACAATCACGTCTCCACGTTGCGGAGAGCCAAACTTATAGGCTAATTTGTTGACCATCACCAGGCTGCCGCGCGTCAAGGTAGGCTCCATGCTATACGAATCAACCCGAATACGCGCGGTGACCGCATTGATACCCAGGAACAAAAGCACCGAAATGACAATGGTCTCTAGAACATCTAAGATAAAGCGCCACCATGGAGCACGCTTTTCTTCCGAGGGTTGCGATGAACCCTCTTGCTCCTCTCGACTCAATTCCCCTTCTTCCATCCCATCATCCTCAGCAAAGGTTTACTCAGCCTTGTGTTCATGACCGGCTTCTGCATCGGGGTGCTCACGCAAGAGTTGAACAGCGTGGGTCAAAACCGGGAGGACGACCTGCAGATTTTCTACTGCCGCCTTGGGGCTACCTGGTAGATTGATGATCAAGGTTCTCTTCCGAATGCCTGCAAGAGCCCGCGAGAGCATGGCATGAGGGGTGACCTGCAAACTGGCGGCGCGCATTGCCTCGGCAATGCCCGGAGCAACTCGCTCAATGACCTGCTGAGTTGCCTCGGGGGTGACATCGCGCGGGCTGAAGCCCGTTCCACCTGTGGTTAGAATGACATCGAATTCATCTGAGTCTGCCCATTCGATCAGACGGTCGCAAATCATTGTTAGCTCGTCTGCTACGATCTCAGAACGAACGACTTGCCACCCCTGCTTGCCGATCAATTGCTCGAGAGCCGGACCGGATGCATCGGCACGTTCGCCTCGCCACGAACGATCGGAAACCGTCAGAATCCCAAAACGCACGACTTCACCTCAGGAAACAGAGGAATCCTTCGCTAGCATTGCCTGCACTCGCCGAATCAGTTCATCGGGCATATAAGGCTTCAGCAAGAAACCATCCGCTCCCTCTTGTTTCGCCCTTTCCGAGAAATCAATTCCCGATGACATCAGGATGCGAAGACCGCTCAACTGTGGCTCCCGGCGCAAAGCGTGGAGCAGTTCAAACCCATCCATCTGCTCTAGGTAAACATCCATCAACAACAGGGTCGGCTTTTCCTGGCTTACCAAGCGAATCACATCCTCAGACGTCTTGATCTCCTCCACCTCGTCTGGTTGAACGACCTCATATCCCTCCAGTTTAAACAACGTAGCAAGGAGGGAACACATATCTCTATCATCTTCAAGCAGCAGGATTTTGTGCATACGTCTTCTCTTCGAGGGCTTTCCTGACGGCTCTCCTTTTGCGATGCCCATCTTTTTTAACAGGTTCCAGAGCCGCTTCAAGCGCCTCATCAATGGTATCAATCAAGACGAACCTGAGGTCGCGACGGACTTCTTCACTCAACTCATCCAAGTCAGCCGCATTACGCTTGGGCAAGATGACCGTCTTCAAACCGCTGCGGTGCGCTGCCAACACTTTTTCTTTAATACCCCCCACCGGGAGGACTTGCCCTCGTAAGGTGATTTCGCCGGTCATCCCCACATCTGGGGAGACTGGTCTGCCAGAGATCAACGAGACCAGAGCAACCGCCATCGTCACTCCTGCCGATGGGCCGTCTTTCGGCTGTGCTCCAGCAGGCACATGTAAGTGAATATCGGATTTCTCAAAGAAATCAGGGTCAATGCCCAATTCTTGGGCTCTGGAACGAACATAAGAAAGGGCAGCGCGTGCCGATTCCTGCATCACATCGCCTAAAGAGCCGGTCAGTTGAAAGCCTTTGCTACCAGGCATGCGTGTCGCCTCGATGAACAGGATATCGCCGCCAGTTGGTGTATATGCCAGACCCGTTGCCACACCCGGAATGCTGGTGCGCTCGACGATCTCTTCATTGCCAAAATACTTCGGCTTCCCGAGGAACTCACGGACCTTCTCCGGGGTTACCTCAACGGCTTCGGTCTTGCCCTCGGCAATGCGCGTAGCGACCTTACGGCTGATGGCGCCAATTTCACGTTCGAGGTTACGTACCCCCGACTCGCGTGTATAGGAACGAATGATGGTTCGCAACGCCTCGGTCGTGAAAGAAATCTCATTGGGGCGCAGACCGTTCTCTCGCAGTTGCCGAGGAATGAGATAGCCTTTGGCAATCTCAATCTTTTCACTCTCCGTGTAGGAACTGAGTTGAATGATCTCCATGCGATCACGCAACGGACCTGGAATGGGCTCGAGCAAATTGGCGGTGGTGATGAACAACACCTGTGAGAGATCAAAGGCAACTTCTAGATAATGATCGCGAAATTCGACATTCTGTTCTGGGTCTAGTACCTCTAACAAAGCCGCGGCGGGATCACCGTGAAAATCGAAGGTGAGTTTATCCACCTCATCGAGCATGAAAACCGGGTTGCGGGATTCGACGCGGCGGATCGCCTGAATAATGCGCCCCGGCATGGCGCCAATATAGGTACGACGGTGACCACGAATTTCCGCCTCGTCCCGAACACCTCCCAAGGAGATGCGGATGAACTTGCGTCCCATCGCACGAGCAATCGAACGACCCAACGAAGTCTTTCCCACGCCAGGGGGACCGACAAAGCACAGGATCGCGCCCTCACGGATGCGTCGTATAGCATCTTCGGCTACACCCATCTCCAACTCTTCTCGTCGTTCCTGTCGCAGTTTGCGCACCGCCAAATACTCTAGAATGCGTTCCTTCACGTCATCTAAATCGTAGTGGTCTTGATCGAGCACCTGGCGCGATTGAGCAATATCCAGATTGTCTTCGGTAACAATAGACCAGGGCAAAGAGACTAGCCAATCCAAATAAGTACGGATGACGCCATATTCAGCCGATGAGGAGGGCAATTTCGACAGTCGGTCCAGTTCACGGCGTGCCGTCTTATAGGCTTCCTCAGACATGCCCGCCGTCTCAATCTTTTGGCGTAATTCTTCAATTTCGGCTGCTTGTTCATCACTTTCGCCCAGTTCACGTTGAATCGCTTTCAACTGCTCTCGCAGGAAGTATTCACGCTGTACCTTCTCGATCTCAGAACGGGCTTCATTCTGAATCTTTTGACCGATCTCGAGGACCTCAACTTCGCGCGCCAGAATAGCCACGAGTTTGCGCAACTTTGCAGAGGTTGAATCCAATTCCAATAAGGTCTGAGCATCGTTCAAATCCATGCGTTGGAAGTTGGCGATTGTATAGACCGTCTGTAAAGGATCGGTGAGAGCCATCACCGAAGCAATCAGTTCGCGGGGAATCGAGGTGATCATCTCCCCGATGCGCTCAAATTGCTCGCGCGCGTTGCGCGCCAATGCCTCGGTCTCTAGGTCATCCTCCACCGTTTCCGGAATCAATTGGATGTTTGCCTTGAGGTAAGGTTCTTCTTGGATAAACTCACCCAAGCGAAAACGCGTCAAGCCTTGCACCAGAAGACGAATGGTGCCATCAGGCGCCCGAAAGAGGCGATGAACCACTGCCACCGTGCCAACCGTGAAGAGGTCCTTCGGTCCCGGCGTTTCAAGTTCAGGATTGCGCGAGGCAACCAAGCCGATCATCCGCTCATTACTTGCCATTACATCGTCCACCAAGCGGATGGAGCGAGGTTGTCCAATGGTCAATGGAACAGCCGTTTGCGGGTAGACGACGACACCCCGCAATGGCAGAATCGGCAGAACATTGGGGATGTTGCCCTCCGCCGTTTTTTCATCAGTGCTCTTCTCTCCTTCCGTAAATCCCTCTGCTTCTAGCACCTGCGGCGTAATCGGTTGAAACACCTTCTCTTCCATTTCAAATTCATCCCACTCAAACTCATTGAACATATCCATCAAGTTGATATCCCAACGCGAAGCCGGCATCGCCTTCTCTTCCTCAAACCCTGCTTTCTCAAAGAATCTCTCCTAGATACATCCGTTCAGACAAGCATCTACTTTATGCGAATGACCTTGGGTTTCACCTTGGGCAATACCAAGCGCAAAAAGCCCATCCGATATTCAGCCGTCGCCTGATCTGCCACCACAGGGCAAGGCAATTCTACCTCCGACACAAACTCACCGAAGAATATCTCCATCTGGTGGTAAGCCCGCCGTTCTGCAACATCAGAACGAAAGCCGCGTATGACCAAATTGCGATCGGATAGGGCAATAGAGAAATCATCTTCCCGCATTCCAGCAATTTCTACCCGCACGATAACCGCCTCCTCCACCTCATAGACATCCGTAGGGGGGCGCCAAACATGAGAACGATTGGTCAATCCCCAGGGTCCCCCTCGGGAGGTAAAGGATTGCACTGATTCAGTGACATACCAACCCGGTCGCGACACATCTTCTTTCAAAACAATCGTTTGCATTGACCACTCTCCTGCAAATCACCTCTGCAAAGCCCGATGAGCATCGCCTAATACCTCATCGCGGTTGGATACATTGCCCAAGGAAGAGATATAAGCCTTCATAGAGCATGTCTTCGCGGTGCCAATGAAAATAGCCTGACAAATCTCTAGGCGCCCCCGGCGGGATTCGAACCCACAACCTTAGGTTTAGAAGACCTTCGCTCTATCCGTTGAGCTACGGGGGCAATTCGGTTCAAGAAGGGGCTGAACAAGGGCGTAATCCCTTGTACACTTGGGGTCCAGAAAGTGTGCGGAGGATGATTTCCGGCGGTCGTCCTAAGCGTTCAGCCAGTTCGATCGGAGTGAGTGGTGTGTTGTCGTTGGCAAGGAAGACACGAAAGACCGCCTCGACTAACGATGTTCTCGGATCAATGAAATCACTCTGTTTCGCACAATGTGTTCTCAGCACATGTTGTAGACCATCTACTTGACGTACCTCCGCTGTCTCCGGATCCACCCAATCAATGAATTCATCATCAAGGTTTGATAGAAGGGCTTGATGTTCTTGGCAAAGGAGGTTACGCAGATGAATCCGCCAATTGCAATCGTTCTTTGCCCACCACTCGAAGTCAATATGGAAGTGGGTCTTCAAAGATGGTCTAACTAGGCTATGCCGAATGAGTTCGCTCATTGTGCCATGCCCTCGACGCGAAAATGTAAGTCACCAACATGAGTAAAGTGAGGTTGCGAAGCCAATAATGCCAATATCGGTCCAGGAGGGCATCGGCGGATGGTGTTGATGGCAGCATACAATTCGCTGGCATGCACATGACCTTGAGGGTTGAGTTCTGCCAGTTTGCGCATGATGTCCAAGATAATTGCCTCAAGAGGTCTACGATCTTTCTGAGCGTTCTGCCAAATCTCATCTAACGCCTCGACATCTGGAACAGCAATCGCCATGCGTTCGTCATAGGCAGCAGTGATGATGTGTTTGAGCATGGCGAAGACGATACCACCATCTGAACCAATCAACAAGGTGCGAACCCACTCGCGGCTCGAGCGTTTGCTCTCACTAGAGACGATCACTTCGCCGGGTTTCTTGCCTCGCCTCAAACGCACTAGACTCCCCGGGATCAACCCGCGTTTCTGATACCATTGACGCAGCCCGAATACATAGCCTTTATCCCGAACAACCCATGCCGGGAATTTTTCGTTGGTCTCCTGCTCGACAAAGGTGAATCGAACACGCGGCGCCTCATACGCCGTAGGGAACAGGTGCCGATTGCGTGAGGAGATGGGCAACGTTCCCACCCGCCAATGTGGATAGATCAAGCGAACCACCACCTCGGCATCTGCCCATTGTCGTGCATCCACTGGGGAGAGTTCGTCATCCAATTCACGCTCCAGAGCCAACATCTCCTTGTTCAACACCGACCGATCGTACTCTATCTCTTGATAACGCAACTGGAGAGGTACCTCTCGGACCTCCTCTGGTTCCAACCTTCGCAAGAACCAAAGCACTTCTCCGGCTGGTCCCACCTCATCGAAGCGAGCATCCTCCTGTAATGCCAGGTCGAAGGAGAATTCGACCAACTTCGGGTTGGTGTTGGTAGGTAACTCAATTTGCTGTAACAAGGCTTGAGTGGAAAGGGGACCTCCACCTGCCATGTCAAGCACTGCCTCGGCGAGATTCAGATGACCTGGACTGATTTCGATGAGAAGAGAGCGCGGAAACCAACGACCAGCAATGCGCACAAACCCTTGATTGGAACGAAGCCCCTCTTCTAACCTTTCCTCCAATAGGTCACCATATTCGAACATTACATACCGTGCATCCAAGGAGGGGTCCTGCCAACTGATTTCTTGAGGTTCGTTGAGCGCATGTTCCTCTAAACCCGAGGCAAACTCACGTTCCTCACCCGAATCAAGGCGCACCCGAATGACATCGAATGCAGGTAGGTCTGGGTTCCTTCCCTGGCGAATCCCAACCACCTTTCCCCGTCGCCACTCCAAGGCAGGAAATACCAAGGTCTGGTCGAGTGTGTAGCGATTCTTGGGCAGATAGACCTCTGCCCCTGACCTATGTTGTTCTTCAATGCTCTCGACCTCGCGGCGGATGCGTTCTTCCACCAGCAATGAGACCAGTTCGCGCGAGGTCAATGGAGTCTCTAACTCCAAGAGACGGTTATAGAGGAACTCTACATCCTCTTCCTGAAGTTGAAAGTTCTCCCAATAGCGCTCACCTAACGAAAACGAAATCATACATTCAAGACCTCTGACGAATTCACGTAGACTTCAGCATCTAACTCCGTTTTGGATTTGCAAATTTTTCGAGCAACTATTATACTCTATGTAAACGCATCTTGCGCGCAAAAACGCGACCTAGATTGGAGCGAATCTTGACCGAAGCGAAATGGGAGGTCGTTGCCGAGACCTATGGCGAACTACAAGCGGAAATCTTGCGCGGGTTATTGGAGGCACAAGGAATACCCGTCGTGCTAAGCCAAGAGGGGGCAGGACGAGCCTATGGCATCCAGGTTGGTCCATTGGGTCTGGTGCAACTTTTGGTCCCATCCGATTATGTATTGACTGCTCAAGACATCCTCACCGACTATCAAACAGGCAAATACGCGACCCCTGAAAGCGATGAAACCACGAACGAGAACGATGGAGAAGGCGACGAGGGTCAAGGATACGCCTGATTCAACCAATCCATGGGGTCTACCTGGACTCCCCCAACCCATATTTCTAAGTGAAGGTGGGAGCCGGTAACCCTACCTGTACCACCCACACGACCGATCAGTTGACCCGGTTCAACTCGATCTCCAACCTTTACGAGAATCTCAGATTGGTGCATATAACCTGAATAAACGCCCCATCCATGGTCGATCATCGTAGCCATGCCACGCACGGTTAGCGTGCCGGTATAGACGACGATTCCCGCCGCGGGTGCGAAAATCTCAGCACCCACCCCTCCGCAGAAATCCAATCCGGTATGAAAGTAGTTATATGGACTGCCGTTATACGAGCGACGACTGCCAAAGTAAGATGGATAGCAATCGGCAAATAAAGGTGAAACCGGGCTTTGGAAGACCCCATCCCACATCCGTTCTTCGGTCACCGGAACAGGGAGAGAGTTCCACAGTTGATCCTCTGGTTGGGTATTCGCCGGGTCGATCGTCTCCGGCGGCACATTCAGGGTGGGTTCGTAGTGATAACCACCATCCTTCACATAAACCATTTGGGAAAAAGCAAAAGACGTGCCATCCTCCAATGTCCCTTGAATGCTCAGGGGGTAGAAGCCGGGCGTGGTCATTGCATGAACACCCTGCAGTGCAACGTATGACCCGTCCTCGTCCCTGAAGAAGTGCAAATCGTGTCCAAGCAATGAACCACCCAGAGCAACTTCCTCTGGAGAGATGAGGCGTACTACGGTCGTTTTCCCTTGAACCAACGGGAGAGGTTTCACCTCCACTTCGGTGAAAACGCCCGGCAATGCCCCCGGACCATCTGGCACATTCTCCTCAGGCAACATCAAAATCTCTCCCGGCAAAGCATCCCAAGTACCTTGCAGAAAATTGACATGGACCAAATCCCATGGATTGGTTCCTTGCAGGACCGCCAATTCAAGAAGCGATTGCCCTGGTTTCAGAGTCAGCCGTGATTTGGGCGTGATGGCTGCGTTATTTTCAGGGATGATCAGGTTTGCACCGACATAGAGTTCCATCGGACTGGTCAGGCGATTCAAGCGGATCAATGCCTCCTCAGGAATGTGATAGCGCCGACTCAGGCTACGTAGATTCTCACCGAAGGCTACCGTCTTCGTCGTCAGCACACCTTGCACACCCTCCAAACCCGGAATCACCAACTGTGTACCGACCAATAATCGGCTTGGATCGCTGATGCGATTGGCTTCTTTCAAATCCTCCAAAGATACACCAAAACGCTGAGCAATGCTCCAGAGCGTATCACCCTCCTGGACGATGTACACCGGACCATCTGGCTGCTCCTCTTGGGCGATAGCCAAGTCCACCGGCAAGAGCAGGAGAATCGCAAAGAGGGCACTAATCCACAGACGCTTCTTCGAAAGCGACATGGTCACCTACTTGAAAATCTTGCATTCGCTCAGGCGCCATTTCCAGCACAAAGCGCGCAGGCAACTGTGGCACATAGCCAAGTCGCCATGGCTTGGCAAGGCGCACATCTACCACCATCCCTTGACTATTGAGCCAAACAACTGCCAAACTGGTCCACACGCCGAGCATATGAATGGCAGCATAAACCCGACTTTCCCGCTTTTGCACCAAAAGCAACCCCTCCAGAGGGTCTAAGCGACCCCGGAAGGTCACCCCACGCAGCCGGCACAAAAAGGAGGCACAGTATAACGCTTGGACCGGTTGGACTTCTGGATGGCTTAAGTTGCGAATGATCACCTTACGCATTTACCCTGACATAACAAAAGGAAGTGAATCCCATCGTTCATTCACTGTTCCACTCGGCTGATGACAGCCTGGACACAATCAATCAACTCTTTAGGACTAAATGGCTTTGTGAGGTATTCATCCACTTTGGCAACGTGTAGACCGAATACTCGATCCATATTTTGTGCCTTTGCCGTAATTACGATGACGGGAATGGTTCGCGTGGCTTGGTTGGCTTTCATGTGCTGATAGACCTCCCAACCATCCATGTCGGGCATCATCAAGTCCAACAGCACCAGATTCGGTGCCTCACGTTGAACGGTCTCCAACCCTTCCTTGCCCCCATTGGCTCCGATGACCTCCCAACCTTGTCTGCCGAGTATCAAACGCACCAACTCGATCATATCCGGTTCATCTTCAATATAAACGATCTTTTGATTTCGGTCTCGCATACGAACTTCCTCGATTGTACTTACCGGTTGACTTGTTTAGTTTACCATGACCATTCGCCTGTGATAAGATGTTCTGAACATCTGCTTCTCCTTTCAGAGGACTTACGCGACTCATGCTATAATCGCCTCGTCAGGTCAACAGCCAAGGTGATGTTCGTCTTCGGTGAGGAATCCACTTACGATGGATGAAGGAAAGATGAAGAGACCAAAGGAGCGAAACATGTACGATCCTCAGATGTTAGAGCAGTTACGTCAATACATGGAGAGGTGGGAAGAGACAACGTTACAACAAAGCCTGGCGCGACTTCCTGAACGACAAGAGCAATTCATTACCACTTCATCAGAGCCAGTAGAACGTATTTACACTCCTCTCGACGTGGCTGAAATGGACTATTTGGAGGATTTGGGCTTGCCGGGTGAGTATCCCTATACACGTGGCATACACCCAACCTTGTATCGCAGCAAACTGTGGACGATGCGCATGTTTGCCGGCTTTGGTACTGCTGAGGAGACCAACCGGCGGTTCAAGTATCTCCTCGATCAAGGGCAGACCGGACTTTCGATTGCCTTCGATTTACCGACCTTGATGGGCTACGACAGCGATGCCCCGGAGGCATTGGGAGAATTTGGCAAATGTGGCGTTGCCGTTTCATCTCTCAAAGATATGGAAATCTTATTAGAAGGCATCCCTCTAGATCGAGTCTCTACGAGCATGACCATCAATTCTCCGGCTGCCATCATTTGGGCAATGTACATCGCCACGGCTGAGAAGCAAGGCGTTCGCCCGGATCAACTACGCGGCACGATTCAGAACGACATCCTCAAGGAATATATTGCTCAGAAAGAATACATCTTCCCACCCGAACCCTCCATGCGTTTAGTGGTAGATACCATTGAATTTGGCACCCAGCAGGTGCCTCAATGGAACACCATCAGTATCTCTGGCTATCACATTCGCGAGGCAGGTGCAACGGCTGCTCAAGAATTGGCGTTCACCCTTGCCGATGGCATGGAGTACGTACGGTGGGCTATCGCACGCGGGCTGAATGTAGATGAATTTGCACCGCGTTTGTCGTTCTTCTTCAACGCCCACAATGATTTCTTCGAGGAGATCGCCAAATATCGCGCCGCCCGTCGCATCTGGAGCCGCGAAATGCGCCACACCTTCGGCGCCAAAAATCCACGCGCTTGGCTGATGCGCTTCCATACCCAGACGGCTGGCGTCTCGCTCACGGCTCAACAACCCGAAAACAACATCGTTCGGGTGACCATACAGGCATTGGCAGCCGTGCTTGGAGGTACTCAATCTCTGCACACGAACAGCATGGATGAAGCTCTCGCCCTGCCCTCTGAACATGCCGTTACGATAGCCTTGCGCACTCAACAGATTATCGCCGAGGAATCGGGCGTGGCAAACACGGTCGATCCGTTAGGCGGTTCCTTCTTCATTGAGGCACTGACCAATCGACTCGAGAAACAGGCGTATGAATATTTTCGCCGCATAGATGATTTGGGAGGCGTGCTTCCGAGCATTGAGAAAGGGTTCTTCCAGAGCGAAATTGCCGATTCTGCCTATCGTTATCAATGGGAGATTGACAATAATATTCGTCGCATCGTCGGTGTCAATGCCTACAATGACTCAAAACCCTATCAGATTCCCATTCTAATGATGGACCCAGAGGGATACCCACGCCAAGTCGAACGCCTCAACCGGTTGCGCAAGGAGCGGGATAACGGTCAAGTCGGTCAGGCTTTAGACCGGTTGCGACGGGCTTGCCAAGGCACCGAGAACACCATGCCACATATCCTCAATGCCGTACGCGCTTACGCCACCCTGGGCGAGATCGTGGGTGTGATGAAGGAGGTCTTCGGCACCTACCGAGAGCCAACTTGGATTTGAGGCACCTAAAGCAAGACGCCTCTTGTCATCTCCATCACGGTAGACTATAATCTGCAAACGACCAAGCCAGCCTCTGTTCGTTTGGCTGGGGTTTGTCTTATATACAAGTTTATAGAATAAGTTGAGGTAGATGTATGATTGATGTCAATGACCTGCGGAAAGGCGTTACCTTTGAACTCGATGGATCGATCTACAAAGTATTAGAGTACGAACATCACAAACCGGGTCGAGGCAATGCAACCATTCGCATCAAGGCGCGCGACCTGCGCACCGGAACGTTGATTGATAAGACGTTCATCTCCGGCGATCGAGTTCAGGACATCCGTCTCGATTATCACAACGTCCAATATCTCTATAACGACGGCGACTATTATTACTTCATGGACATGGATACTTTTGAACAACCGGCAGTGCGTGCAGATGTGCTCGGCGACGCTACCCAGTACCTCAAAGAAGGCATGGAGGTCAAACTCACCTTCTATGGAAATGAACCACTGGACATCGAACTACCCACCACGGTAGATTTGGAAGTGGTCGAAGCCGAAGCGGCGGTACGGGGTGACACCGCAACCGGCGTCACGAAAAAGGTGACCACCGAAACGGGGTTGAAAGTGCAGGTGCCCTATTTCGTTGAGGTTGGGGATGTCATCCGTGTGGATACCCGCACTGGGGGGTATGTTACGCGCGTTTAGCAGCCTGTGCACCCATGAAAACCCCAGCCGGCAAGGAGTGCCGCTATTATTTCGCCGATTACTATCGCGGTCGAGAGAAAGAGGAATGCCGCCTGCTTCAGGCAACTTCTCCGCGGCAACGGTGGACATCCAGTTTGTGTTTCTCCTGTCCTGTGCCGGGCATATTGCAAGCCAATGCCTGCCCCCACCTAACCTTAAGGGGGCGCATCGAACGCACCTTCCCATTCTTTCAACGTAAGGTGAGCATCGAAGCATACTGCACCAAAACCCAACGCGAGGTGCTCGAACCCTATGTTGGATGCGGCGAATGCCACCCTTTGCCTCCCGGCTTCATGGAGTGAAACGCGATGCTGACACTGCTCATTGACTTAGATAACACCCTGCTATCCAATGACATTCAAACCTTTCTGCCGGCTTACATGCAAGCCTTAGGAATGCACCTAAAGGACTTCGCCGAACCAAATCGCTTACTGAGAGCCTTGATGGATGCCACCCGAGAAATGGTAGTCCACAAACGCCCTGATCGAACCTTGAAAGAAGTCTTCGATGCAGCCTTCTATCCTGCTTTGGGGATACATCCTCAGGAGATGCAGGAAGCCATCTCCACTTTTTATCGAGAGGTTTTTCCCACCCTACGGGAATTCACACGACCTCGCCCGGAGGCACAAACTCTTGTCAAGCAAGCCCTAGCGAAAGGGTATGACATCGTCATTGCCACCAACCCTCTCTTCCCCAAAGTAGCCATCCTCCAACGCTTAGAATGGGCGGGTATCTCCCCACAAGGTCACGACCTTCGTCTGATCACCTCTTACGAAGATTTCCACTTCTGTAAGCCCAACCCAGCCTATTATGCCGAGATCTTAGCCCAACTAGGCTGGCCAAGCGGAGGAATCGTGATGATCGGTGATGACTTCGATAACGACATCCTACCAGCACATCGGGCTGGGCTGCCCACTTTTTGGCTCGATTCCCGAAAAAGCAACCCGTTAGAAGAGGCTCGCTTGCCATTCGGAAACGGTTCTTTACAAGACGTCCTTCCATGGTTGGAGTCCATCGGTGAAGAACGCTTACAACCCGATCTTCAAAATGAACCGGATAGCCTCAAAGCAGTCTTGCTCTCCACACCTGCTGCGCTTGATGGTTTGGTGGATCGTTTACCTGTAGAGGTACTAGGAAAACGACCCCAGGTAAATGAGTGGTGCATCACAGAGGTGCTTTGCCATCTGAGAGATGTAGAAAGTGAGGTCAATCTGCCCCGAATTCGCAAGATCGTCGAAGAGGAAAACCCCTTCCTGCCAGGCATGGATACAGACCCTTGGGCTGAGGAACGACAATACCTTCGTCAAGATGGCGTCCGCGCATTGTCCGCCTTCACCGAGGCAAGGGTAACCTTGCTCACCTTCCTAGAACAACTTGACTCGGAGGGTTGGAAGCGCCCAGCACGCCATGCCATCTTCGGTCCCACTCACCTGCAGGAATTGGTTGCCATCATCGCCGAACACGACCGCATTCACATTCGCCAAATCCATTCTACCCTCGAGGCAGTCTACTCCATTCATTAGTCTTCTGCAACATTAGAACACCGAACATGCACCCATTTCAATAGAACGGTGTTTTATATCATCAATACAGCACCGTTTTCTTAGAAGATTCGAGGAGAAACAGAATGAGCCTTTTCAGGAGGATATATGTCTGACCTACGTGAGAGGAAACGCGTAGTCATCACCGGTCTGGGTTGCGTCACTCCGGTGGGCAACGATGTCCCAACGATGTGGGAAAGCCTACTGCAAGGAAAATCCGGCGTTGGTCCGATCACTCACTATGATTGCAGTGAGTTCAAATGCAAAATTGCTGCGGAGGTGAAAGGCTTCGATGGTGTCAGCCTATTCGGCAGTCGCGAAGCTCGTCGCATGGATCGCTACACTCAATTTGCATTGGCGGCAGCTATGGAGGCACAACGGAGTGCTCAACTGACCATAGATGCTAGCAATCGCGATCGCATCGGAGTTGTCATCGGTAGTGGGATTGGAGGGATAGGAATTCTCTTCGAGCAGATGCAGGTTTTCATGGAGCGGGGTCCATCGCGCGTGAGCCCCTTCTTGGTGCCGATGATGTTGCCAGACACCGCGGCGGGGATGGTTGCAATTTACTTAGGAGTGCGCGGACCGAACATGGCTGTCGTCACGGCTTGCGCAACCGGCACCAATGCCGTGGGCGAGGCAGGCGAGATCATCCGCCGCGGGCAAGCCGATGTCATCTTTGCTGGAGGCAGTGAGGCAGCCATTATCCCTATTGCCATGGCAGGGCTTGGGGTGATGACTGCACTCTCGACCCGTAACGACGAACCGCAGCGCGCCTCCCGCCCATTCGACCTGCATCGGGATGGCTTTGTCATGGGTGAAGGTGCAGCGGTCTTAGTTCTCGAATCCCTCGAACATGCCCAAGCACGAGGGGCGCCCATCTTAGCAGAATTGAGCGGCTACGGGAGCACAAATGATGCGTACCACATCTCTGCCCCGGCTGAAAACGGTGCAGGTGCTGCACTTTGCATGCGCATGGCACTTGAACACGCCGGGCTTGGACTCACCGAGATAGACTACATCAATGCTCACGGCACCGGCACGCCTCTCAACGATAAAAGCGAAACGGCTGCCATTAAGACAGTGTTCGGAGAGGAAGCCTACAAGATCCCCGTCTCCTCTACCAAGTCGATGACCGGGCATCTTCTGGGAGCAGCCGGTGCATTGGAAGCGATCATCTCCACGTTGACGATCCGGCACAACATCCTACCTCCGACGATCAATTACGAAACCCCCGATCCCGAGTGCGATTTGGATTACGTGCCCAACGTAGCCCGTCCGGCTCGCGTTCGTCACGTCATGTCCAATTCGTTCGGCTTCGGTGGACACAACGCCACCATTATCCTCAGTCGCTTCGAGGAAAGAACGCCATGAACCGCTACGCCCATATCACCGGATGGGGGATGGCAGTACCTCAGGAGATACTGACCAACTTCGACCTAGAGAAGATGGTCGAAACAAGCGATGAGTGGATTCGCACCCGCACCGGCATTCGGGAACGTCGCATTGTCAAGGATGACCAGACCACAGCCACTTTGGCAACCGAGGCAGCCCTGAAAGCCTTGCAAGTAGCCAACCTCAAACCAAACGATGTGGAACTCATCATCGTGGCAACTTCCTCTCCAGAACACATCTTTCCTGCCACCGCGTGCCTGGTGCAAGATTGGATCGGCGCCACTAAAGCCGGTGCTTTCGATCTCTCTGCTGCCTGCAGTGGATTCATCTATGCTTTGAACATGGCTGCCCAAGCCATCCGCAGTGGGCAACTCGATAATGCCCTCGTGATTGGCTCGGAAACCCTTTCGCGCTTGGTCAACTGGAAAGACCGAGAAACCTGCATCCTATTTGGCGATGGGGCAGGTGCCTTTGTGCTGCAAGCCAGCGAAACCCCTGGCGGTTTGCTCTCCGCGGTGATGCGTTCCGATGGCTCCGGAGCCGATTTGCTCTCGTTACCTGCGGGAGGCAGTCGCCTGCCACCTAGCCTGGAAACGGTGAACGGCAACCTCCACTACATCAGGATGAACGGTCGAGAGGTCTTTCGTTTTGCCACTCGGGTGATGGTGCAGGCATCTTTAGAAGCGGTGGCAGCCGCTCGCTTGACCATGGACGACATTCATCTGATCATACCCCACCAAGCCAATCAACGCATCATTGAGGCGGCTGCACGCGGATTGAACATCCCGCCGGATAAGGTGATCATCAACATTGACCGCTATGGCAATACCTCGACTGCCTCCATTCCCATCGCTGCTTGCGAAGCGATTGAGAAGGGTAGACTCAAGCCAGGCGATCGCGTGATCTTCGTTGGCTTTGGTGCGGGTCTTACCTGGGGCGCCGCGGTTGTTCAGTGGAGCGGTCCCTTCCCAGTCCGTCGAAAGGTGCCTATGCGTCGTTATCAATGGTTTGCACGCATTCGTTCCCTGTTGCGACGTATTTGGCGCCAGATTGAAGGCATCCTTTGGGGACAGAGGTAAGTCACTCACCCATCTCAATGTTAGAGTCGCGTTAAAAATCCGACCAAATCTCTGCAAGTTCTAGCAAGTAAAGGCAGAGATTGGTATAATTTATTTAAGGTTTACTAAGAATATGCGGTGTTCTATGATGATTTGGAGGTATTGAGTGAACGCGACCCGCAACCGTTCGTCTATTATCTACTTACTGCTGTTCATCGCCATCATCGTGATGGTGGTTTACAACTTCCAACAGCAGGCGGGTTCCCATGAGGCATTGACGATCAATGAGGTCGCTGCAGACATCCAAAACGGGAAGGTCAAACGCATCGTTGAGGATGATAACCGTCTGCGCGTCATCTACACGGATGGCAGCGAAAGGACATCGAACAAAGAAGCAAGCGCAACGTTGGTGGACCAACTAAAGCAACTCGGAGTGACTACGGAGCAACTTTCACCCGAAAATGTTAAAATCGAAATCAAACCCCCCAGCGCCTGGTTGGGAGTTGCGACAGCCTTAGGCTATTTCGTTCCCTTCATCCTTTTGGCAGGAGTGTTCTGGTTTGTCTTCCGCCAGGCACAAGGGAGCAACAACGCGGCGCTCTCTTTCGGTAAATCGCGCGCCCGAATGTTCACCGGCGATCAACCCAAAGTGACTTTTGCCGATGTTGCTGGCGTGGACGAAGCCAAAGAAGAGTTGGTCGAAGTGGTTGAATTCCTGCGCGAACCGGAGAAGTTCATCTCCCTCGGCGCTCGCATTCCCAAGGGAGTCCTCTTGGTGGGACCTCCCGGCACGGGCAAGACCTTGCTGGCTAAGGCTGTCTCTGGAGAGGCAGGGGTGCCGTTCTTCTCCATCTCGGGTTCCGAATTCGTGGAGATGTTCGTCGGAGTCGGTGCCAGCCGTGTGCGCGACCTATTTGAACAAGCGAAACGGCAATCGCCCTGCATCGTCTTCGTGGATGAAATTGATGCGGTCGGACGGCAACGTGGCGCTGGTCTAGGTGGTAGTCACGATGAGCGTGAACAGACCCTCAACCAAATGCTGGTCGAAATGGATGGATTCGACACAGATACCAATGTGATCGTTGTTGCCGCCACCAACCGCCCCGATATCCTCGACCCGGCATTGTTGCGCCCCGGTCGCTTCGACCGGCGCGTCGTCCTCGATCGCCCAGACATACGCGGACGAGAAGCCATCCTCAAGGTGCACGTCAAGGGCAAACCTCTGGCACCAGATGTGGATTTGAGCGTGATCGCTCGCTCGACACCCGGCTTTGTCGGCGCAGACCTGGAAAACCTGGTCAACGAAGCGGCTATCTTGGCTGCTCGGCGCAATAAGAAAGTCATCACTCAGGCTGAGATGGAAGAAGCCATCGAACGAGTCATCGCCGGTCCGGAGCGGAAGAGCCGCTTGATCAGCGAAGAAGAGAAGCGCATCATCGCCTATCACGAAGCCGGACACGCCGTCGTTGCCAACGCACTGCCCGAAGCCGATCCAGTGCATAAAGTCTCGATCACCGCGCGTGGACTGGCTGGAGGTTACACCATCATGTTGCCCGAAGAGGACCGCACCTTGTTACCGCGCAAGAAACTCTTTGCAGATATGGCAGGGCTTTTGGGCGGTCGCGCCTCTGAGGAGATTGTCTTCGATGACATCACTTCCGGCGCAGCCAACGACCTCGAACGCGTGACGCGCTTGGCACGTACAATGGTCACCCGCCTCGGCATGAGCGATGAATTAGGTCCAATGGTCTATGGGCAGAAAGAGGAACTGATCTTCCTCGGACGCGAGATCGCTGAACAACGCGATTACTCCGAAGCAGTTGCCCAACAGATTGATAAAGAAGTACGCCGATTGGTGAACGAAGCCTACGAGTTGGCAAAATCTATCATCATCCAATATCGAGACAAACTCGATGCAATTGCCCAACGCTTGCTGGAAGTTGAAACCCTCACCCGAGAGGAATTCGAGGAAATCTTCCCGCCACCGGTTCCGAAGAAGAGTACTTCGCCGGAGATGCAATTTGCCTGACCTCCGTAGAGGGATACATCACCGCCCTGACGAGGCGTTGCACAGCAGAATCCAAGCACTTAGCCATTGAAGCCCACTATCCAAAACGGGCGCATGTGGGATGAACGAATCGTTGACCTTTGCAGGCAAAATCGCCCTAGTCACCGGCGCCAGCCGGGGGATTGGTCAGGCAATTGCGCTTCATCTCGCTCGATTAGGTGCTGATCTCATCATCAATTTCCTGCGCAACCAAAGCGCCGCCGAACAGACCGCTACCAGCATACGCAACCTCGGACGTAGGGTGGTCACCATCAAGGCACACCTGGGCACCCAAGAAGGCATTGACCATCTGTTTGCTGAGGTCGAACGTCAATTTGATGGTATAGATATCCTCGTCAACAACGCTGCCTCTGGATACAACCGCCCAGCGATGGAACAGAAAACCAAAGGTTGGGATTGGACGATGAACATCAACGCACGTGCTGTGCTCTTCGTCTCGCAAAAAGCAGTGCCACTGATGGAAAAGCATGGTGGCGGGGTCATTGTGAACATCTCTAGCCCTGGGTCATTTCGAGTGTTGCCTGATTACATTGTGGTTGGTGCCAGCAAGGCTGCCTTGGAAGCCATCACGCGCTACCTTGCTGTCGAACTGGCTCCCAAAAACATCGTTGTCAATGCGGTCTCGCCCGGTTTGGTTGAGACCGAGGCATTAAAATACTTCGATGCGATTCGCAGCGACGAAAAGGTATTCGAAAAAGCAGTGGCACTGACCCCCGCAGGCAGATTGGTCACACCTCAAGACATCGCTGAGGTCGTTGCTTTTCTCTGCACGCCCTCCGCTAGCATGATCCGCGGTCAGACGATCCTTGTGGATGGGGGCTATACTCTGCCGATACAGGCGCCCTCGCGCTTCGCCTGAAGGTCAACGATCAACGGCGATAGGTCCCCATGCATTGAGCCTGTGCCAGGATATGCCCCTTCATTGCCCGTTCGATATCTCCCTTCCTCAAGCCCGGCTTCAGGTTGAGCAAGGTATCGAGCGCGTAGAGTTTGAAGAAATAACGATGCGCCGGTCCCCTTGGAGGGCATGGACCACCATAGCCAATTTGCCGAAAGTCGTTGATCCCCTGCGTACCGACCCCCTGGACGGTAGGGGTCTTGGCTACTCCCTCTGGCAGCCCACTCAAAGAAGGCGGAATATCGTAAAGTACCCAATGCACCCAAACGCCAACGGGCGCATCTGGGTCATCCGCGATCAACACAAGACTTTTCGCATCCTCTGGCACTCCCGACCAATTGAGGGGAGGCGATACATCTTCACCATCGCACGTGTACTTACGAGGAATAGCCCCTCCTTCTGAAAAGGCGGTGCTGCGTACCTGAAAGGTCATATTCCCTCCCTAAAAATCGTTCATGAACGTAGGAAGAAACTATCTTTCACACACCGATGAGGATTGCCCTTGCAGGGGCAGCCTCTAAACCGGCTAATTTCAGCGGCAAACAGAACAGCGTGTAACGCCCTGTAGAGACTGAAGATAGGTCTAACCCTTCGATGATCACTACGCCCGCTTCTAGCAATATGCGGTGCGTTGTTGCCACCTCCTCATAAGGTGAGACGGATAAATAATCCACACCGACCAACTTGATGCCTCGACTGACCAAGAATTCCGCGCCATCTGGGCTAATGCCCACGTAATCGGAATGAAAGGTGAAATCTCGTCTTGCCCAGTAATCGGAATTACGGGTTTTAAACAAAATTCTGCGAGTGCGCGGAGGAATGAAAGCCTCGGAAAGCACTTTAGTAGTGATGAGATTGACATCGGGAAGATGAAGCACAAAGACTCTCCCGGTCAATGCCTTTAAAAGCAATTGATCCACCGTCTTACCATTGGGGAGAAAATGTGCAGGGGCATCAACGTGAGTTCCCGTGTGGACATTCGAAGTGATGGAGGAGACATTGGCTTCTGCACCCTGGTCAATGCTCTTGAGTTGCTCAAATCGAGGTGGGGCATCGCCGGGCCACACCGGTAGACCAGGAAAGAGAGTGAGTGAAATGTCGTAAGTTTTCATACTTCTCTCCAAATAAGTATGATAAAAGTATACCTGAAAGTAAGAAAAAATGCAAATAAGTTTATTGCAAAATATTATGATGTGCGAAGAGACCTTCGAGCCCCATCCACCTACTGCCCCATTTCCTCTTTATAGGCTTTATAGCCCAAACAATCGGTGTATTTGCTAGGGCAGGGTCAATCGAGCCAACGCAACCCGCTGGAGGGCATGAGGGTCAATCGTGATCCCCAAACCAGGAGCAGTTGGCACGTCAATTGTGCTATCGGGGTTCAGGGTGAAGCGTTGCTCGGTGATGTCCAGGGCATAATAACGATCGGTCGCCGAGATGTCCCCGGGCAAAGTGAAGCCCGGTAGACTTGCCAAGGCGAGGTTAGATGCCCGACCGACACCGGTCTCTAACATACCTCCACACCACACCGGCACGTCTTGAGCATGGCATAAGTTGTGGATTGCCACGGCTTGACTCAACCCGCCAACCCGTCCTGCCTTGATATTGATGATGCGACAAGCACCCATCTCAAGGGCTTGCCGTGCATGGCGTGGAGAGACGATGCTCTCATCGAGGCAGATAGGAGTGGTAAATTGCGCTTGCAGTTGACGGTGATCCCACAAGTCATCCTCATCTAGGGGTTGTTCGATCAGCAGGAGGTTCAAGTCATCTAAGGGTTTCAGGGCTAGCGCGTTTTCGAGCGTATAAGCAGAGTTTGCATCCACTTGGAGGCGCAAGTCAGGATAGGCACGCCGAACGGCTTGGGCATATTCGACATCCTTACCCGGTTTAATCTTGATCTTGACCCGGCGATAGCCTTCCTTTAGAAACCTTTCAACAACGTTGAGCAACTCTTGGGGGCTCTCTTGAATCCCGATGGAGACACCCACATCCACTTTCTCGCGCACGCCTCCTAAGAGTTGGCGCAGAGAACGACCCTCCATTTTTCCCATTAGATCCCACAAAGCCATCTCCAAGCCAGCCTTTGCCATCGGATGACCGCGCACATGGGATGCCAATGAATGGATGGCTTCGGGCTTGCTGACTTCCTTACCGATGACCGCAGGGACGAGGTAATCCCGCAGAATATGCCAAGCTGTGGTTGAGGTCTCATAAGAATAGCCTGGGTCACGATCCGCGACACATTCGCCAAAACCCACCAAACCATTGGAAAATGCCTCAATCAAAATGCAATCCCGTTCGTAAATACGCCCAAAAGAGGTTTCAAAAGGCGCCATCAGGGGCATGCGTACGTGGTAAAGATTGACCTTTTGTACGATCATAGTGTGCTCTCTCCATCGCTCAGAATGTAAAAACTACGAGGGTAAGTCCCTGGCAGATAGACAAAGTCCGTGACGAGGTAACCTCGGGCAAATAGGTCTTCAAAGATAGCGCGTGTGTGCATACGCCACTCGATCGCTAAACTGGGATTAGCGCTCTTCAGTGCCATAAAATCAGAAGGGATTTCAACTAAGATGAGCGCTTTTGAAGATTGTCCCTCCTGGTTGGGCATTCTCTCTCCTCCAACAGGGCGCAGCGTTCGCAAAACCTCCTCAGAGAGTTCCGCGGGTGGATAAGGCAGACCATCTTCCCCTCGCCGTGTGGGGTTGAGAATCTCCGCGCCGGCGTCGAAATAGTGAGCCAAATCCAAGCGACGGCGAACTTCTCTGCTCAAGCGGTGTTTGACGCGCTGTGTGTTGACCCACCAATCCACTTCAAAGCGATCGGTGGGTAGCCCAACGTTGATGCCATCGCGCAGAGTGCCATAGACCTCTCGTTTATAGGTGCTACACACTGCTCCTAACTTCACAATGTTGAAATAAGCATTGCGGCTTTGCAAGGGGTCGTACGTCCAGGTGACTCGATCGATTTGTTGCTGGCGTACCATTTGCCACTGGGCGCGCTTGAGCAAGAAGCCTACACCCTTGTCCCGGTAATCTGGATGAACGCCGAGCATGTGTGAGCAATGTTTCAAGCGCGGACCATCGGGTGTCATATAAAACCCTGGGAAGCCAAACACAAAGCCGATCATCATCGGCTTTCCTTCCACCAACCGTGAGGGGTCATAAGCCGCAATGACCAATCCTCCGTTGTGCGCCGCGGTGAGGAGCAGATGTACAGGAACCACTTCGGTTTCGCTGCCGGGCCACACCAGGCGTTGCATCTCCTCCACAGCATATAATTCATCTGGATGTTCTAAGACACGGATAATCCATTCGCTCATCTTCACCTCTCTTCAATTGAAATTAGAGCAATTAGTGAACACGCCTTCGGCGGAATGTCATGCGCCATGCGATCGATCGCCAATTGATTCCACGCAGGTAAGCCAAACGTTGGGAGAACCGTGAGGGCAATAAATTGAAATGACGCGGCACAGAATCCAAGGCACAAGTGCGATTGACTGCCAGGTAATCCAACCAATAAACCGAAACCGGCGAAGCAGGCAGTAGCGATTCCATGACAAGCGTGAGTGCCCTCAAGTAAGGTAGTCGAATGGGGATGAGCCTACGGCGTACCGCCAGGGTGCCCATGACGAGTTGCAGCGTTTGCTGAAAGGTGAGGTACTCGGGTCCACCAATTTCGACGACCTGTTGACCTCCATCCATGTCCAAAGCCCAGGTCAGGCAAGTGGCTAGATCTTCCACCCACAGCGGTTGGATCAGAGTGGCGCCATCCCCAGGTAAGAAGAAAACAAAAGGCAAGATATACACCAATTGAGCCAGACCCGTCGTAAACCGATCGTTGGCGCCGAAGATGATCGCTGAACGAACGATGGTGTAATCCAATCCACTATCGCGGATGTACTCCTCAGCGATGGCTTTGGCTTTGAAGACAGGGTAGGCTGAGGCTCGGTCAGCCCCTAAGTGGCTCAGGAAGAAAATACGCTTCACCTTAGCATCAACTGCTGCTCGCACAACGGCTTGAGTACCTTGAATATCTACCCCGACCAAATCGGCTCGTGTGCCGTGTCGTTCGGCACTGGCAAGATGATAGACCACATCTACGCCGATCATGGCAGCGCGCAACCCTCGTTCGTCGTCAAGGCTGCTGATGACTACATCCAGTGGAATGCCACGAGGTAAATTCGGCGACGCTGCCGAAGGACGGATCAACAACCGAACCGGATGCCCCGCCTCCACTAAATGACGAATCAATGCTTGCCCGATGAAACCCGTGCCACCAGTGACCAAAATCATGGATGAGATTTATATTTTCGCATAAATTACATTGGTAGACTACCCTTGATAAGAAGAGCGACTACCAAGTCAAAATTCCATACGATTATATTATCAAATTGAGAAAATGAGAAATTGAATTCTTAGGGGAGTGTGGAGGGAGTGAAGAGTCTCTCGTGTTCTTGGACTGCAAAGCGATCGGTCATGCCGGCGATGTAGTCGCAGATCGTCCGTTCCAAACCGCGATCGTCAATCCATTCTTGGACGTGCGAAGGAAGCATCGAAGGCTCTGCTCGATAGGCGTTGAACAAGTCCGTGACAATCCGTTCAGCCTTGACCGCCATGCGTACGACCCGATGATGACGATACAGGTTGATGTATAAAAAGTCTTTCAATTGGCGATTGCGGCGTTGCATTTCTTCGCTGTAAGTAATGACCGGATAGGGCAACTTCTGCAAGGCTTCCACCGAATGCACTCCGCTATCCCTCAAGCGTTGATCGGTGGATAGCACCAGGTCGTTCACTTCCATGCCAATAAGGCGGCGAATCATGCGATGGCGGGTCAGTTCATCCAACTCTGAACCATGCCACCCGACGCTCTCAGCCAGAATTTGCCATAGGTCTATGCCACCCAACATAGAGGGAGTGATCATTCCAGAACGGAGACCGTCGTCGAGGTCATGAGCGGTATAAGCCAACTCATCGGCGGCATTGGCGATCTGGGCTTCGAGGTGACCGCGCAACTCAGGGTTATATTCACTCGCATCTGCATAGTCATATTCTGACTCATGCTTGACAATCCCTTCCCGCACCTCCCAGGTGAGGTTGAGACCCGGAAAATCAGGGTAGCGCTTCTCCAACTGAGTGACAATGCGCAAGGACTGCTTGTTGTGGTCAAATCCTCCGTGATCTTTCATCAAATTCGCCAAAGCCACTTCGCCGGAATGACCAAAGGGAGCATGACCGAGGTCATGGGCTAGACAAATTGCCTCGACCAAATCTTCGTTAGCACCCAGAGCACGTGCGATCGTACGTGCAATTTGAGCGACCTCTAAGGTGTGCGTCAGGCGTGTTCGGTAGTAATCCCCCTCTTGAATGATGAACACCTGGGTCTTGTATTCCAGGCGACGAAAGGCAGTAGTATGCAGGATGCGGTCACGGTCGCGTTGAAAGGCAGTGCGATATTCAGCCTCCTCTTCTGGATACACGCGCCCGCGTGTGTTTTTACTTCGCACAGCGTAAGGCGCTAACATACGATCCTCAAAATCTTCCAATTGCTCCCGTTTGAAAAACATAACACCTCACTTGTTCGATTTGATGGGTTGACTACGGCAGGGTTTCTCGTGGCGAATCACGGTGCCAATGACCTCCCCAAGCAAGGCGCGTCCTATATTCATTGGAGATTCTCCGGAAAAGATGAGCACCTGCAATCCGGGAACCTGTTGCACAAGAGCCAGGCTCTGTTGAACTTTGCTGGACATACCTCCAGTGACATCTCTCCCCCGCGCTGCTCCCAACGCGGGGAGGATTTCTCCGATGTTTTCCGGGGTGATCTCTTCGATCAAACGGGTGCAGGTCGGATAATCTGCCCAAACGCCAGGTTCCTGCCCAGCCAACAGAATGCGATTCACGCAAAGCCGTGTTGCTAAATAGCCAAACAAGTCTTCCGTGGAAAGGATCGTTCCGCCGCGGACTTGGTCGAAGGAAACATCGCCATGAACCACTGGAACAATCCCAACACGCAAAGCCGCTCGTATTGGTTCAAGGTTCCACTCGACGATCGTTCCGTTGCGCGCTACAACGCAAGCCGAGGGGGGAAACGCCATGACAGGCAGTTCTGCTGCTTCTAACGCCTCCATAACTAGCCGATTCAATGCCAAAGCCTCCCGCCAGACCTCCACAAAACCCCTCCATTCTTCGGGGGTATGAACACCCAGACGAGTGCCATATCGCTCCCCGACCACATGCCCAAAAGAGCCAGAGCCATGCCCAATAATCAATTGCAGATCGGGCATTCTACGATGACTTTGGGCAATCTCCTGTGCTAGGCGTGCTAACACATCTAAACGTGGAGTGTGTGGACGGGATTTATCGGTGATCAGAGAGCCACCAAGTTTGAGCAATGTGAGCATAAAACCCGCACCTTCACGAATCAACTATGAGTAACAGTAGTTAGGATCGTCCGCTTTGCCCCGGCTCGTCTCAAGGCTTGCGCTACCGTCGCAGCAGTTTGCTCAGAGACAAGAGCAATCATGTTGCCACCTTGACCGGCACCGGAGAGTTTTGCTCCCGATGCTCCAGCTGCACAAGCGACCTCTATCAAGCGTTCTAATTCCGGTGACGAGACGCCGATCTCGTTCAACAAGCGTTGATTGGCGTTCATCAACCTTCCCAGGCGTTCAACGTTTCCATGCTCGATGCTGCGGCGAGCCTCCTCGACAATCTCACCGATTTCATCGAAAAGGGATTCGAACTTCGCTTTTGCCCCTTGCCAACGCTCTCTTACCTCTGCCACAACCTTGGCTGTCTGACTGGAAATGCCCGTATCGGCAATGACAAGGTGAAAGGGGCGCTTGACTTGGAATGTCTCCAGCAATACCTTGTGGGCATCATATCTCTTGAAGTAGACGGGTTTCTCATATGTGATGACTGTGTTATCTATGCCGGAGGGTGTGCCATGATGAATCTTCTCCACTTCAAACGCCAAGGCAGAGACTTGTTCCGCTGGAAGGGGATGCCCTAAAAACGTTGAAAGGGCACGGATGATGGCAACCGAGATGGCAGCACCCGACCCCAAACCGGCTGCAATGGGAATAGTGGAAGTGATGCGTACAGTAAGGGCAGGGGCATGAGAAATGCTCAACGCAGCAAATACCTCTTTGACGACCTTGCCTAATATATCGTGCTCTGGCAAATCCGTCAGGGTGGCTTCTAAGCCAATGTCGGATGCCTGGATGTAAATTGTCCCTGGTTCAGCACGCGGATTTGCCGTGATGATCGCCTTTGCTTGGACTTCAAACACCGGCACAGCCAAAGCAGGGCGCCCATAGACAACGGCATGCTCTCCAAATAATATGACCTTTCCGGGTGCAGAAGCCGAGATAGCCGGCATGAACCTCCCTAATGTACCTTAAAGCACGTAAAAAACGATCATCACCGCAATACCCCAAAGCACGATGGCAATCTGAAGCGGGCGGTCGGTGAGTAGCACATCTTCCGGTGCACCACCGCTATTGTTCATTTGAATCAGATAGAGGTAGCGGAAAATGCCATACAGGGCAAAGGGAATGGTCAACATCATGGCATGGTTTTCGGGTAGATTCGGCGCAGAAAACGTGTAGAGACTATAGGCAACGATCGTTGTTGCAGAGACGATGGTGATGAACTGATCGAGCAATGGGATGGTGTATCCCTCCAGTACACGCCGGTGGGCATTGGCGTCTTCAGCCAGAAGGTTCAATTCGGCGCGACGTTTGCCGAATCCAATGTAGAGAGCCAGCAAGGAGGTAACCACATACAACCAAGGCGAAAATCGTTCAACGTGAATCAGGGTTACTCCAGCAATAACCCGTAAAACGTAAAACGATGCCAAGACAAATACATCCACCAACGGGATGTGCTTGAGCCACTTTGAATAGGCTAGATTGATGGCGAAATATCCCAAAAGGAGCAAGGCAAATTTTGCTGAGAGCAAGTACGCAAGGGGGAATACAATCAACAAGATGAGAACCACTGCCAGTTGTGCTATCCAGATCGGCAACTGTCCGGAGGCTAGGGGGCGATTGCGCTTGGCAGGGTGTTGGCGATCTGCCTCTATGTCTGCCAGATCATTGATGAGATAAACGCTGCTGGCTAACAGACAGAACAATGCAAATCCCGCGGCGGTATGGGTTAAGGCAGTTAAATCACCCAACTTGCGATCGAATACGAGCGCGGTAAAGACCAAGACGTTTTTCATCCACTGTTGTGGACGCATTGATTTGATCAATGCACGTAGCACTTTGAAGGACATGTCAGGTATTATACAATAAGATGGCGTATAATCTTGCCTATGGAGACCTCGGTTTCTAAGCAGACACCTCAATTTCTCATCATCGGTCAACTCCGGCGAGATTGGATCATCCTGCCCAATGGTCAGCCAAAATTGAATGTCCCTGGAGGCAGCGCTCTTTATGCTGCGGCGGGATTGGCGGTCTGGCAACCTGAGCAACCGCCGGGAATTGTTGCGCGCGTCGGTGAGGATTTTCCAACCAAATGGTTGGAACAATTTGCCCAACGCGGCTTTGATACTCGCGGCGTCCGCATCTTACCCCAAGCCGTGGACGTGCGTCGTTTCATCGCTTATATCGATCGCAACACGGTGGATTACGATAACCCTGTTGCACATTTCGCTCGCCTTGGACTGACCTTTCCTAAAGACCTGTTAGGCTACTCACCTAGGTCTTCTACTCCGGATAGTCGAACCCGGCTATCACCCCTGTCTATTCGTCAGGAGGATATCCCAAAGGAATATCTTGGGGCAAGCGCATGTCATCTCTGTCCGGTAGATTACCTCTCCCACAATCTGTTACCCTCCATCTTGCGCCAGGCTGGCTTCACAACGCTCACTTTAGATCCTTCAGCCGGTTATATGAACCCTTCCTTTCGAGAGGACCTGCCCGCGTTGATCTCCGGTTTGACTGCCTTCTTACCCTCAGAAGAAGAGGCACTTGCCCTCTTTCAAGGACTGAGCACTGACCTTTGGGAGATCGCCGAAGCATTTGCATCCTATGGCTGCGAAATCATCATCATCAAATGTGGAGAGCGGGGACAGTTGGTCTACGATGGGGCGTCCCATAAACGTTGGGAGGTTCCTCCCTACCCCGCACGCGTCGTTGATCCAACCGGTGTGGGCGATGCCTTTTGTGGGGGCTTCCTGGTAGGCTACCGACTCACTTACGACCCTCTGGAAGCAACGCTCCATGGCAGTATCTCCGCCTCACTGACCATTGAAGGTCATGGACCGTTCTACGCCTTAGATGCACTGCCCGGTCTAGCCCAAGCACGAATGGAAGCCCTTCGTCAATCCGTCCGTAAGTTGTAGATGGAAATGGAACCTTGGTTCCTTCAACGCTTCCTCGACTTAGCCCTTCGGATTCAGCAGATTCCTGCACCCACCTTTGCCGAGGCACAACGCATTGCTTTCCTGCACCAACGATTTCTCGAAGAATCGTTGCTCGAGGTTCAAGTTGACGAGGTTGGAAATCTCTACGGTAAACTACCCGGAACAGGGGAGTCCCCTCCGCTCATTCTATCGGCTCACTGCGACACCGTCTTTCCCCTCTTCACCGACCTCTCCGTTCAGCGTACAGAGGAGATGATAACAGCGCCTGGGATAGGTGACAATGCCATTGGCGTAGCCGCTCTACTGGCTTTGTTATGGTTATTGCGCCAAAGAGAAAACCTCACCAAGCCACCCTACCTCCCCGGTGACCTTTGGCTGGTAGTCACCGTGGGGGAAGAGGGATTGGGAGACCTGCGCGGGATGCGTGCCGTAGTAGACCGCTTCGCCGCGCAACCTTTAGCATATCTTGTGATCGAAGGCATGGCATTGGGGCAAATTTACCATCGAGGCTTAGGGGTGAGGCGATACCGCATTAACGCCAAGGGCGTTGGGGGTCATTCCTGGGCGGATTTCGGTCGCCCCTCGGCAATTCATGAGCTGGCAAACCTGGTCAGCCGACTCACTGCTTTGCCTCTTCCCACCTCTCCGCGCACCACGCTCAATGTGGGCATCTTCTCCGGTGGTATAGCCGTCAATGCAATCGCCAGCGAGGCGCACATCGAGGTAGACCTGCGCTCCGAATCAGCGAAAAGCCTGGCAGACCTGGCTAGAAATGTTGAAGCGTTGGCGAATTCGGCAAACCGTGAAGAGTTGCATATCTTCTGCGAGGTGATTGGGGATCGTCCAGCCGGTGAGATACCTCCCGAGCACCCCCTCGTCCAATTAGCCATGCGCAGCCTAGAAATGCTGAACATCCAGCCGATACTCAGCGCCGGCTCGACGGATGCCAACATTCCGCTCAGCCGAGGGTTTCCTGCCATTTGCCTCGGCTTGACCACCGGAAGCGGTGCTCATACACTCAGGGAGAGCATCCACATCCAACCCCTCAACCAAGGGATGAGACAAATCCTCACTGTGATTGAGGCGATCTTTCGAGAACTGCCAAGGCAGAGAACCTAGAATGCTAGGCGCATTCTCACATCCACAGCAACTACCCCCTTCCCTTCCGAGAGAACATACAAGGGATTGACCTCGATCTCTTCCAATTGGGGAAAATCTGCGGCTAACTGTGCTAGGCGCAACAGGGCATTGATGAGTGCCTCCCGATCTGCAGGGGGCAGATTGCGATATCCACGCAACCTTCGCCCCGCCCAGGTTTTCTCAAGCATCTCCTCAGCTTCGCGTCGTGAGAGAGGGGCTAAGGCAAATTCTACATCTCTCATTCCCTCAACCTCCACCCCTCCTGAACCAAACATGACCAGTGCACCGAATTGTCGGTCTTGAATAGCACCAATGATCACCTCCTGACCTTTGGTTGCCATCCGCTGTACATATATCCCCTTGATCTCCGCCTCTGGTTGCGCACGTCGAACATTCTCGATAAGAGTGTCGAAGCCTTCTTTCACGGCTTCAGGGTCTTGTACATTGACCAAGACACCACCGATGTCTGATTTGTGAAGGATATCGGGAGACGCCAGTTTGAGGACGACGGGAAAGCCAAGGCGATGAGCGATGGCGACCGCCTGTTCGGGGGTTTGAGCCAGTTCCATAGGGAGCACAGGGATGCCATATGCCTTGAGAATCTCAAAGGCAGTTTCCTGAGCCAACCATTCTCCAATCCCATGTTTGCCCATGTTCGGAGCAGTTTGCTTGTTTTGCTGGGCAATCAGAGCGCTCACTGCTTCGGGATGCACATCGTTGAATGGAACAACTTCCTCCTCGACAACGCGCTTGAGGGCTTCGGCACGCTGAACCAGAATCGCCAACGCCGTGGCTGCGCGTTCGGGGAAGCGGTAATCCGGCACGCGCGCAGCGCGAAAGTATTCCACCGCTTCTTGAATCAAACGTTCACCCATCAGAGCAATGACCACCGGTTTGTCGGTCGTGTAGATGACAGGGATCAAGGCTTTGGCTACGCCGCCAGCCGTATCCATCGGTGGCGGAGGGAGAATGACCAACACACTGTGAACTTCTGGATCGGCGAGCAAAATCTGCAAACACTTGGCATAATGTTGTGAGGTGGCACCGGCTAACATATCCACCGGGTTCTGAACGCTGGCAGCCGGGTCTAGGATGGCTCGCAGAGACTCGGTTGTCTCGGGTTGCAGGCGAGCCAACTTCAAACCTAGGGCTTCGATGGCATCGGCAGCAGTAACGGCGGGACCGCCGGCATTCGTCAGTACGGCTACGTTGCACCCTCTGGGCAATGGACACCAGGCAAGGGCACGCGCCCAATCGAACAACTCTTCGCTGGTCTCCACGCGAATGACCCCTGACCGTCGGAAGGCAGCGTTGAAGGCTCTCTCTTGTCCGGCAAGCGCGCCGGTGTGCGAAGCCACTGCTCTCCTCCCACTTTCAAAACGCCCGACCTTCAGTGCAAGGATGGGTTTATGACGTGATACTCGGCTGGCTTCCTGGACGAAGCGGCGTCCATTGCTGACTCCCTCCAGGTAAAGGGTAAGCACGCGCGTATAAGGGTCAGCCGCTACAGGGGCAAGCATATCTGTCTCATTGACATCGGCTTGATTGCCCAAACTAACCAACCGAGATAGACCAAAACCTTGCCCGCGAGCCCAATCCACTACCGCGGCGCAGATTGCTCCGGAGTGGGAGATGAACGCTACATCCCCAGGTGTAGGACCCGGAGGAGGCAAAAAGGTGGTATCAATGGGCAAATGGGTATCCAACACGCCAATACAGTTCGGTCCAAGTAAACGCATGCGATATTGTTTGGCGATTTCGAGACAGTGCGCCTCCAACGCAGCCCCCTGGGCGCCGGTTTCGCGAAATCCACCCGAAGCAATGATCGCCGCGCGGATGCCTCGTTCGCCACACTCCCGAATCGCCTGAGGGACGGACAGCGCTGGAATAAGCAATACGGCTAAATCAACCGGATCAGGCACCTCAAATATCGAGCGATAGACCGGGCGCCCCAGCAGAGTACCCCCTTTGAGGTTGACGAAGTAGATTGCACCGCGATATCCACTTTGCACCAGGTTGCGCGAGAGCCCATACCCCAACTTTGACGGATCGAGAGAAGCACCAACGACCGCGACTCCCTCTGGTGCAAAAAATGGTTTCAAAGATGAAGGATAATCGTCCATCATGTTCGACTTTGTTGTCAAAATCTACACTCCACCGTCGCGATGCGGGTGAAAGCCATCGGAATCCGATAGATTCCCGCTTGCACGGTTTGCCAAGAGATGGGGTGTTGGTTTACGGTGACTTTTTTCGGAGGCTGAGGTAAGGCAAGATCGATCTGCCCTTGAGCATCTCCCGGGCGCTGTAAGTCGAACGTGAGGCTTTTTTCCGCAACATCACCGACAACACTTTGGCACTGCCAACTTGTCACCTCTAAACCTTGAGAGATATGCAAATTTCCGCCTAAGTATTGAGGGTGGTGGCTGCGGTATGGACGTACTGCGAGCAGGATGGCTCCGTGAGGATTCACGCTTTTGAAGGTGAGTTGTCCGTGAGGGATGCTCTGTTGGGAAATTCGGTAAATCTCTCCAGTCCAAAATTCACGCGCCCAATAGTCTGCTTGGGAATCCAAGTAAAAATCGCTCAAGCGCAAAGTGAGGTTTTGCGGCGTATCCTGCCAATTGAACAGTGCTAAAAGGTGCCATGTTCCAATTGGACCATCTAAATCTACCTGAACACGGGTTGGGGTAGGGCTATCGAACCAATCTAGGAGATGTGGACGTTTTCCGATGAGCGGCAACATGACCTCTGCGATGCGCAACCGATCTTCTGGCAAGTCGGGAAGGTGATCAGAGAGCAACAAAGACCCCCCACTCAGGGCAATGACGGTTGCCAGTGTTTGCACCTCAGCCAAGGTCAGTTGTGTGGTCGGACGCAACAACAGACAATCCGGATCGTTGATCCACCAACGGCGGTGTAAGGGTGATCGGGTGAGCGCATTGTGAATGGCGTTCTGTGCAGAGGGGAAATCTGGTTCGTTTCTAAAGAGAAAAGGGGCAACCTTGTAGGTAGGTTGCCAGGTTGGGGCAACATCTGCTCCAATGCGCATGGCGTCCACGAGACCGATCGCCGGACCAAGGGGACAGCCACAGCCCAGTAGGAAGGCATCCTTTCCGGCTGCCATACGCAGAGATTCCAAACCAGCGCGTAGGATTTGGGCACGCGTCTTCGTCGGATCACGATGGCGCCCCGGCAAAGCCGCCGCATAGAGGAAATCCAATTTCAGGTAATCAAATCCCCACTGGTGAACCGCAGTGTGGATGACCTCGCTGGCATATGCCAGGGCATCAGGATGGGTCAGGTCCAAGGCAGTGGCAAAGTTCCCCCATAAATAGCCAGCATTGACCGGACGCCCGAGCGAGGTGCGCAACAACCACTCCGAATGCTCCCTTGCCAGGCGAGATTTTGGGTGGACAATGAAGGGAGCCAACCATAACCCCGGCTTCAATCCTGCTCTACGTATCTCGGCAGCCAGTGGGGCAACCCCTTCAGGAAATCCGGGATTGAAATGGTACCAATCGCCGACCTGAGATTCAAAGCCGTCATCAATTTGGACGACTTCAAGAGGCAAGCCCGAGTTCAACTTCATAATTGCTGAGAGGTTTGCACGTATATCTTGGGCAGTTACCTTCCCAAAGTAATCTTCCGAAAACTGATACCAAGAACACCAACCAGTTGGAATGCCCTCCGATGCACTCTTTGTGGGTTTCAGATGAGAATCCCCTTGGCTTTCACGATTGCTCTCCGCTTCGGAAAATGCCGAAGGTAGATGATGAAGATGAGCAACCGACTCCAGATATAGACCAAGCGGGTCAGGCTCATCCAGGTGCAAGAAGTAGAGACATGCCCAATCAGTGACCATCTGGTAACCTGCATCCAGGCGCACTCCATCGCCGTTTGCCCACATCCGTATTGCCGGAGTTAACCCTCCAATCCAAGCCTCGATGGAGCCAAAATGTTGCTGTTGAGAGAGAAAACCCAGGAACACGCCTCGCCGTTGGTTACGTTCTCCAATGACGGCAAACATATCGCTGGCAAACAATCCCGAACGTCTGGGTTGAGGAGTGCCCGCATTGGCACTTGCCGGCGACCTCAAGAAACCTAAATGCGTGCGGCGAAAACGATCCAACGGACCGTAAACGCCAGCATAAGACCAGGACTGCCAGCCATTGGAGAAGAAAGCCACCTCGCCAAAGGGAGCGACTGTTTTAGCCTCACGCTCGCTGCTCGCTTTTCTAGCGGCTCCAAAGTGCATCGAACCATGCGTTCCCTTGCGCCCTTTGAAGATGAAGCCCACCGAGAGAAGGTCTATGCGGTCTATGTAGACCGGATGGCGACCTCGGTTTTCCATCGCAATGTTCCACAGCAAGAATGGATACTTCTCTGAAAGGGCAAAGACCAATTGAACCTTCAATCCATGAGGCTCAGCACCCAGTGTTATGGTGAGTTGGTCCAGCGAACCAAAAGGAGAGGGAACATTTCGCGATAGGGAGATTTCCGGAGAACGCCATTGATCCAGAGCATGATGTTGGCTCAGACCGCGGTGATAGAGAACGCCTACCTGTGACTCTGATAGTCTAAGCCCATTGTGCTCACGACTGACTACATCCCACCGCCCCAAACCGGGATTGACACGCAACTGCAACCAGGTGTTTTCCAACGTGTAAACCATAACACGGTATATTTTACTCTAGAAGGAGACCCCTTATTCTTGGCAATAACGCTCTTGATCCAAAAGCGAAACGGACAATTGGTGCTACATCACTTTGGTGACGCAAATACCACGGGCAAGAAAACTGCTTGAGCATTCAAATCCACCCTCAACGTTGCTGCATCTGCCAAATTCGCATCGAAACGATCCTGCGCCAGTAGGCGAATGCGCCAAGGACAAGGCTGGAGGTCTTTCGATGTGGGAGCCAGGCGTAGGTAGGTTATCCCTGCCTTGTTGAGCAGGCTGGCAAAGGTTGGACCGGAAGCGATGGTTAGAATCGGTGTTGTTCCATCTGGGTCGCTACTCTGCAATGGCAGTTCGATGACCATGCCAGGCAGGATAAAACTGACCCAGCCCACCGTATAAAGCCACACAATTGGCATGTCATCTATTAAAGCCCATACATCAACGGGCACTTCATGGAAGAAATCGGCAATCATCTGATAAAAAAGTTGCTTGCCAACCGCAGTGGTCAAATCAGGCTTCACATCTCCATTCTGCTGCATCAAGGCAGTTGTGTCGTAAAACATCCCAATCTTCGGTGGGTTAAGCCCCTCTTGAATCATCGCCTGCTCCGCTTGGATGAGTTTCTGCAAGCCAAGGCGACTCCAGTAGAGTTCCTGCTCACTGCCCCAATAGACCGGCAAGATGATATCAATGCCGGCTGCCATCATATCGAGCAGTTCACGGTGGTGCCATTCCACCTTTTTATAACTGAAGTTCGCCAAGTATTCCTCCGGTGGATGGTCTGTAAGCGCATCGCTACCATCTGGATCAATGAAGTGTAGGTTGGAGTAGATATCGTACCAATAGAAATAATAGGCGGCTGCTAATCGGTCATCGGACGTCCATGTCGGCGAGGTCGCTTGGCATACAGTAGTGGAGGAAGATGGGTTGTTCGATGCAACGAGCAATAATAAGAGCAAAAATACCCCCAACATTCTGCTACTTTCGTGGATATTATTAATCAGAGATACGGAGGTGCCAATGGACGAAGACGAAGCCATTGCTCAACTCAAAGCCGGGAACATTGAGGGCTTGAAAACTTTGTTGGATTTATACCAGATTCAGGCAGTGCAAGCAGCCACCTTGATCACTCAAGACCGCGCTGCGGCGGAGGATGTTGTGCAAACCATCTTTTTGCGTTCCTTCGAGAGAATCGAGCAATTCGATGCCACACGTCCGTTCAAGCCGTGGTTCTTCCGCATGGTCATCAACGAAGCGATCAAGGAGGCAAATAGACAAAAGCGCAATCTCTCACTGGATGGAGCAGGACAGGAAGCATATCACCAACTCATCGCATGCCTGGATGCTTCCATCGAAACCCCAGAAGATATCGTTCAACGCAATGAACTGTGCCAGGACATCCGCAAAGCATTGGAGGGCTTATCTCCTCAACAACGAGCGAGCATTGTCTTGCGGTATTACTTGGGATTTGACGAACAGGAATTATCTGCCTGGCTGAACTGTGCGCCTGGAACCGTCCGCTGGCACTTGAGCATGGCACGCCAACGACTGCGCACCATGCTCGCTCCGCTCCTCACAGAGGATACATCTAGAGGATGAATCATTGGAGAAAGGAGAGAACTAAAATGAAAAAGACAGAACGTGCTCATTGGGCAATAAGCGAAATTGCCGAACAGGAAGCCCCTGCCAATAGCATAGACTTATGGTCAAACCTTCGGACACGAATGCCCTTACAAACGAAGACTCACTCACAACGGCTTTCTGTTGGACGCCGATTCAAGGGCTTCGTCCTTGGTAGCATGATCCTATTGCTCCTCATCGGCATAATGGCTTGCGTACCCGAAGTGCGCGCCTTTGCTGAGGAGGTCATCCAACGCATGGGCATTGCCTTCGTAGATACGAAGCATTTCGACCAAGATGTGGAGGTGGTGAAGATTGAAGCGACCAAGGTCACCCCACCCCCTTCCCTCAGTTTAGAAGAGGTTCGCCAACGCCTTCCCTTCTCACTGGGCATTCCCTCCTGGTTGCCAGATGGGCTCACCTACATGCATGTGAGCGTTACCACGTACGACTCGAACACCCTAGAGGGAAGCGGGCAACAGGTAAGCATCATGTACAGTCGAACCGCAGATTTCGACTTCGAGAGTGGCGTCCTGCTCTTCAGAGCCAACGATGGTCCGATTGGCGCACCGCCTCTGTTAGCCGAATCACGCCAACAGGCGGTGACTGTCAATGGTCAGCCCGGCATCTACGTTCACGGTGGTTGGCGAGATGATGGAGGCGGCGACTCCAATACCAAGATGGGTGCATTGCAATGGGACGACCAAATTGACGATGCCTACCTCACTTGGTCGCAGGACGGCATCACCTATCTACTTGAAGCGCACAACCTAGGGCTTAGTTTATCTGATCTGCTGCACATCGCCGCCTCACTGGAAACAAAGTAGAGAATGATGTTTAATTAACGTACATTTGCCTTTAACTTTGTATATCTGTGTAAGTGGAGGTGGATGATGAGACGAAGTTTTCGGCAAGGTTTCGGATGGGGCTTCTATATACCTCCGTTTGGCTTCCGCTTTTGGATACCCTGGTTTGGACGCGGCGGGGGGATGGGCTTTCCCCGCCGCGAGGATTACCTCCAAATGCTTGAGGAGTACAAGGAAGAACTGGAAGTGATGCAACGCGAGATCGCCGAGGAACTAGAGGCAGTCCAACGCGAGATTGACGAACTCAAGCGCGAATGAGCCGATCGCCGCACGAACAAGCAACAGAATCGAACTATCTCCTTTGAGAAGGGAGAAGTTGATCCTACATCAACCCTTTACCACTCAATCGTCTACCTACTGACGATACGCTCTTTACAAATTTGGGTGATTGCAGGAAGGGAACGCAATCATTACCCTCTCTAACGATTGACTTCATCAGGAAGGTCGTACCACTCTACTTTGCGTCCTAATGGACAATTGCCCATCTTTGGTCCTCAGGGGAACAAAAAAGTTTTTCACCAAGAATTAATGGCGAAAATCTCTTGACTCTTTCTGAATGTTCATTTATACTTTATTGGTAATTTAGTTTGAAATTTTTAGGAACCTATTGAATTTCTTTGAATCGTTTGAATCCACGCGATTCAGGAGGTGAAAAGCAAACATATCAGGACAGATATCCAACACTTTTGTTGGTTTCTGACACCGAAAACTAAATGAGGAGAACAAGGATGAAGAAGATTAACATGCTCGCTCTTATGCTCATTATTGTAGTTTCGGTCCTGGCGCTTGCCGCTGCACCCTTTGACAAAGGGGCACTAGCCAGGCTCGAAGTGATCAACAAAACCAATCAACCGGTTTACATTATGTTGCGTGGGTGCGACGCGCAGGGCTTTGAGAAGTTCTTTTACCTCACCACCGAACCCAAGACGACCAAGACCTTCACGGTGGACCGGCTGGAATATCGGCGCACTACCTGGTCTTGTGGCTGGAAACGAACAGGTTACCTTGACATGACCTCCAATGTACGCTTGGTCTTCACCTCCTGCTACAAGAACTTTGCCCCCAACCCCGGTGAACCTACTCTGGAGAAGGTGCATCTCAAGGATACCCCTTGGGGCATTTGGTGGCGTTACCAACACTAAAGTTTAGACGTTAGCCATTATCTGACAAGTCCATAGAACGAACACGCCCCATCTCAGGCTTGGAAGGGCAAGATGGGACGTGTTCTCTTAACGATCATACCCTAAACCATCTACCGCCCCTTCTCACGCAGAAGAAAATTCACCCATCGTCCAACGGGCAAGAAAATCAACAGGGGCAACATCACGTTGGCACAAGGTAGCGTGCCTGGACTAGCCATGGGGGTCTCAAGGGGATTGTCTTCACTCGGCGGATTGCTGAGGGTTGGAGGTTTCGTTGCCTCCATTTTCGGTGTTGGTGTATTTAGCACTGAGATGGTCTCATCCGATGGCACTACTTGATAGGCGGTCCCATCGGAGAGGGCAATGACCGAAGAACCTAAGGCAAAGGCAGCCGCCAAATCCGGGTGAGAGCGCGTCAGGGCGAAATACTCCCCCGAGAGGAAAGCCACCTTCACGGTCTGCATCTTCTGTGGATCAAATGCGGTATCCACCCACACACCCTCCTGAAGGACAAAAGTCCTTGAGCCGACAACGCGTACTCTTCCCCCATACTCGTTGGAGGATGGCAGCGGTGCAGCCTCTGCCTGCGCCAATGTGCCCTGGTCGGCTGCTTTCTGCACGGCTGCTTGACCGCTGGTGGGAGCTGAGGTTGCCATGAGTTGCATCTGGTTATATTGCTCAGCCGTGATGCGCTCTTGTTGCTCAGCCCCCAGAGGTAGTGGTTCGGTGACCAGGTAAGAGGTGTAAGGCGTGACGATGCCGAAGCGAATGCTCAAGCGAACGATTTGACGCACCGTCTCCTCATCCAGTCCATTGAGGCGCACCTGCTTCAAGAGGTGCCCAATCTTACGCGTTGCCCACAAGCGGGGTAGCGAAGCTAGCACTTCGCTCTCGCCTCGGCTATCCTGGACGAACTGTTGCTCCAGATAGGGGAAGGTTTGCATCTCCCCATTCACCTTGCCCTTCAATAGCACATCGGTTATGCCTCCTTGACGGTAGCGACCCACCACGACGATTTGCGAACCGAGGAACAGGTCCGGCAACGGTTCAGGATAGACATCATAGACCACCAGGGAGCCGAAATCGAGCGATAGATCGGTCAATACCGGTGCACTGATCTTGGCATAGAAGGCAGAGAGAATCTCATCCAACGCTTCGCCGGGCAGCACATAGGTGCTATCGCCGTGATTCTCCTGGGCAAGGCTATCCAGCAAGAAGGTATCCACATCGTAGCCCACGCCAAAGGCAAACAGGCGCAGGTTAGCTGGCGCGTTGGCAGCGAAGTTGCTCAATATCTGGCGGCTATCTACGACGCCTTCGGTTGGCAAGCCATCGGTGAGGAAGATCAGATACGTGGGTCGTTCAGGATGTGCAAGGGCAGCCGCCTCCAACAGCACGCGGTGGATATCGGTACTCCCCTCCGCGTGGAGGCGGTCCACCCAGGATATGGCTTCACCTGCCTCTGAAGCCGGGCGTAACATGGTAGCATAGCGTTCCACGCCCGTGCTGAAGGCGAGGATGTTGAAGCGGTCTTCCGAGTTGAGGTGGCGCAAGATGTAGCGTAGGGCGTCCTGTGCCTGGCGGAATTTCTCACCCTCCATGCTGCCGGAACGATCCAACACCAACAACACATCCTTCGGAATGGAAGGGGACTCCAGGGCGGGGCGCGGTGCAATCAACGCCAGAAAGAAACCGTCTGGTTCCTGCGGGTCGTTGGGATCGCGGTAGGTCAGCAGGTGAAAAGCCTGGCTCTCGCCCAGGGAGTAGTAGAGGGCGAAGTCTGCATCAGGTAACACGTTAGAGGCTTCGTAACCAGCACGAACCCGATAGTCGCTTTCGCGGCTGACGCCGACCGAATGAGTGGGAGAATAGACGGCGCGGATGGGAACGCTGGCGTGTATCTCTACGCTGATGCTGACCTGCTCCAACGGCTGGGAGGAGAATTTCTCGGTGCTCAGGGGATACATATAACACACCAAGTCGTTCTCTGCAATCAGGGCTTGTGTATACTCCAATTCAATGCGCCGCTCACCCTGGGGTGGGATGGGAAAAATGCGCGCCCGCACGGCGCCCTGATCGGCGTATTCCAACAAAGCCGGGTCTTGCCATTTGCGAACGATGTCCTCGTACTCGCGGCGCGCATCTTCCGCCTCCAGAATCTCCGCCGGTACGGGTTTGCCATCCACCCAAAGGATGAAATGGCTCACGGCTGCATCCTTTGGAATGGGAAAGAGATACGTGCCTTCCACCGCCCAGTCATTGGGGTTGTAGAAGACTTGGTCTACGTGGGTCACCGCCACTTGGTCCTCGATGGACACCGAGACGCGATGATAACGAATGACTAACTGCGCCAGCGGCAGGGGCGGCGGGCAGGGGGTTATATCGCAGGGCGGCGGATCAGGGATGATGATGCCATCGGCGAGTGCCGGGCTAGGCAGAGCCAGGGCTAGCAAAACGGATAAGAAAAGAAGCCATTTGTGCTTCATTGCGCACCTCCATTGGAAGTCTAAGAGACATATCAAACCACCTCTCTCCCGTTAGACGCCCAATCCGCCGCTAAAGTTCCGATGGTATAATCTTCTACAATCTGAAACCTTCTTTATGGTTTTTTCGAGGGTAGAGATATGTCCCAACAACTCTATGAACTCAGTTGGATCATCCGGTGCGATGAGTTTTCGAAAACCGAGTGGCATGTATTTTCCTCCTTGGAGGAAGCAACAACGTTTGGTTTGAATAAGGAATGTGAACTGAACGATGGCTTGTCCGCAGAGGAAAAAGCCCACGATGGGTATTGTTACAGATACTTCTTTGCGCAACCATTGGAATACATCGAAAACTACCGTATTGTTCTGGAGGCACAAGAGGCATCAAATTAAAGTATACAAATTTATTGTGAGAAACTTGAAGTGAAACCATTGCGACAACTAACCGAAGAAGAGAAATGGGTTATCTATTACCAAGGTGAGGGAAGACCTACCGTCCCAAGTCATGTCACGCCTGAGACGCCGCTCAGTGAGTTAAACCTCAATTGGCGGGAGCGGGACTTACCCGAACGTGAGAGGACAAAACACGTCCACCGGCTGCATCCCTACCTGGGTAAATTCATCCCTCAACTGGTCGAGGTGTTTCTTCGCAAGTACTTCTCCCCCGGACAAACCGTCTTCGATCCGTTTGTGGGTTCTGGCACCACCTTAGTCCAGGCGAACGAACTGGGCATCCACTCGATTGGCTATGATATCTCTGCCTTCAATGTGTTGCTGGCACGCGCCAAGACCAAACGGTATGACCTCAAGAAGGTCAGGGCTGAGATTCTAGATATTCTCAACAAAGTCAGCCAGATGGTTCACAGTCAATCCCATCAACCGACCTTGTGGGGCAACGATGGCAGGGAAAGAGCCATCACCTGCGATAATGAGTACCTACGCCAATGGTTTGCCCCTCAAGCATTGACCGAACTATTGACCTATCGGGATTTGATCCCTAATTACGAAGAACAAGACATCCTGAAGGTCATCCTATCGCGCTCGGCGAGGTCGGCGAGATTGACCACACATTATGACCTGGATTTTCCGAAAGCCCCCCAGACAACCCCTTATTGGTGTTACAAACATCGCCGAACCTGCATGCCAACCACGAGTGCTTATCAGTTTCTAAGGCGCTACAGCCTCGACACGATTCACCGTTTGGAGGCATTTGCTGCTTTGCAGACAGAAGCCCAAGTGATTGTCAAACACGCCGACAGTCGCTATGCCGAAATTCCACCCATAGATGGCGTGATCACCAGCCCGCCTTATGTTGGATTGATTGATTATCACGAACAACATCGTTATGCCTTTGAACTGCTTGGACTGGCTCAGTATACGGAGGCAGAAATTGGCTCTGCCAAGCAAGGCACTAGCCTGAACGCCCAACGTGAATATCAAGAGGGGATCGTGCAGGTATTCCAACGTGCGCTTCAATCCATGCCACCCGGCGCACCGCTGATCGTCATTGCAGGCGATAGATATAACCTTTACGGTGAAATTGCCCGCTTGTGCGGGGTTGAAATCGAAGCAACCCTAAAACGACATGTCAATCGCCGAACCGGTCGCCGTTCTTCCGAGTTCTATGAGGATGTATTTATTTGGAGAAAGGCATGATCAGCTCCCAAACCCGTTCTGCCATCAAAGGATATTTAGAGGGCTTTATAGATGGCCTTATTGAACAGCATCGTTCGGGCGCGCGAACCAAAGCTTTATTAGAGTATCACAATACTAATCGCTCCTCAGAAGGGTCATTAAAGCCTTTTCATGAGGCAATTATTCCACAAGAAATCCTACGTATTAGTGCTTTCGAGAGATCGTTTTCCACAAAACTTGGTACCACTTTTGAAGAGTGCGCTAAATTGATTGCATTACAACGTTTCCCTATAGTAAAGCGAGGTTACATCGCAAGCGGTCAAATGCCAGCAAAGGCTGCATCCAAGATCGAGGAGATTGTTAGTAGAATCAATAGCGGGTATCACCCTGATTTTCCCACCTTGATTTCCGAGGTGTTGGATGTTAGAGACTCAGAATGGGTAAAGAGACCAGTCATAGCCGACCTATATCTTGAGGACAATTTAGGACGAAGATACTTCTTTGAACTCAAATCACCAAAGCCTAATAAAGGTCAATGCCTCGAAATTGCAGAGAGATTGTTGCGTATCCATGCGATAACCCAAGAAAATAGGCCAAAGGTTAATGCTTACTTCGCTATGGCTTATAATCCTTACGGGCCTAATTTCGAGGATTATCGCCATAACATCAGTCTCCAATATTTAGATATGGAGCACGAAGTCCTTATAGGACAAGCCTTTTGGGAATTTATCGGTGATCAACAAACTTACGAGGCATTATTGGAGATTTATAACGAAGTTGGTAGAGAGAAATATAAGGTAATGATGGATGCACTTATGTTTAATTTTTAGAAGAGAGTATGTAACTTCTATGTTAGATAAACTGGCTGGTATTGAACAACGGTACGAAGAGATCCATCAATTGTTGCTGGAAGTTGGGGAGGATTACCAACGCGCCGCCGAATTGGCGATGGAGCGGGCAGACCTAGAACCCATCGTCGAAAAGGCGCGCGCCTACCGTCAGGCGCTTCAACGCTTGGAGGAAGCACGCCAAGCGCTGGAGTCTGAGGACGAGGAACTGAGGCAGATCGCCGAAGCAGAGATTGCCGAACTGGAGCCCCAGATCGAGCGTCTCGAACAGGAGATTCGCAACATGCTACTGCCACGCGACCCGCGCGATCGACGCAACGTGATCATGGAGATACGCGCCGGCACCGGCGGCGATGAAGCCGCCCTGTTCGCGGCTGACCTGTTTCGCATGTACAGTCGCTACGCCGAACGCCAAGGCTGGGAGGTGGAAGTGCTCTCCGCCAACGAGATCGGCATTGGTGGCTATAAGGAAATCATCTTCCTGGTCAAGGGAAAGGGGGCATACTCACGGTTGAAGTACGAATCGGGCGTGCACCGCGTGCAACGCATCCCCATCACCGAATCGCAGGGTCGCATCCACACCTCGACGGCAACCGTGGCAGTGCTGGCAGAGGTAGACGAGGTGGATATAGACATTCCCGAGGACGACCTGCGCATTGACATCTACCGCTCTGCCGGTGCCGGCGGGCAGAACGTGCAGAAGAACGCCACCGCCGTGCGCATCACCCACCTGCCGACCGGCATCACGGTGCAATGCCAAGATGAGCGCTCGCAATTGCAGAACCGACAACGAGCCATGAACATCTTACGGGCACGCCTCTACGAGATGGAAGAGCAGAAACGCCGCGCCGAGATCGACCAGCAACGCCGTGCGCAGGTCGGCACTGCCGAGCGCGCCGAGAAAATCCGCACCTACAACTACCCACAGTCCCGAGTTACCGATCACCGCATCAACTTCTCGTCTTACAACCTGCCGGCGATCATGGATGGCTACATTGATGAGTTCATCGAGGAACTGGCGACCCGCGAGGCGGCGGAACGATTGGCAGCCGTTGGGCTTGAATGAACGTTTCTCTTCGGTGAAGAGGGGAAGAAATGTCTCCGGTCGCCAATGGACTGCTGCCATGCACACCTCCTCCCCAACGTTCCATCTGACCTCCATCACCCTGAAGGCTTGGCTAAGCGAAGCCACCCACCGCCTGCAAGCCGTCAGCCAAACTCCGCTCTTGGATGCGCAGGTGCTCCTGGCGCATGTGCTTGGCAAATCGCGCACCTGGGTGTTGGCTCATCTCGAAGTGCAACTAACTCAAGAACAACAAGAAAATCTGGCGAAGTCATTACAACGGTTGGAGCAAGGTGAGCCGCTCCCCTACCTGCTCGGGCATTGGGAGTTCTATGGGCTGGATTTCCTCATCACGCCGGCAACGTTGATTCCACGCCCAGAAACCGAACTTTTGGTGGAACAGGCGCTTCTTTGGTTACAGGCTCACCCTACCAAAAGGCTTGCCATAGATGCTGGCAGCGGCTCAGGGTGCATTGCCGTGACCTTGGCAGTGAAAGTCCCCTCTCTGCAGGTGATTGCCAGCGATCTCTCGTGGGACGCTTTGCAGGTCGTCGTTCGCAATGCCCTACGGCACGGCGTAGCAGAGCGCGTGCATTGCCTGCAAGCCGACTTGCTCAGCGCTTGTGACGGTGATTTCGACCTGATCTGTGCCAACCTGCCCTACATCCCCAGTGAAGTGTTATCTCGTCTCTCTATCTACGGACGGGAGCCGACCTTAGCACTCGATGGAGGCACAGATGGTTTAAAGCACATCTGCCGATTGCTGCAACAGGCAAGATATTGCCTGGCAAAAGGGGGTTTGCTCCTCTTAGAGATCGAGGCTTCCCAAGGGCAGGCGATGCGTGCGTTGGCAGAGAAAACCTTCCCCTCAAGCGACATTCGCATTTTGCCCGACCTCGCCGGGCATGATCGCCTGCTGCGTGTTCAGCGACAAGGAGGGTAGGGGTGTTCGTTTACCTTTCCAAACTGCTGCCCCTGTTGATCTATCCTTTAGGATTGGCATCGTTGCTGATTTTTCTGGGGTTATTCCTGGCGCGTCAACCGCGCGCCCAGCGCGCAGTGCTGTTGACAGCCCTGCTTCTGCTCTGGGCGAGCAGCAATCGCTGGACTTCTTTATACCTAACGCGCACGTTGGAATGGCGCTACCTGCCGGCGCCAGACATCCCCCAAGCGGAGGTCATCGTGGTACTGGGCGGTGGAACCGAGTCCGCCGAATTTCCACGCTCAGGCGTGGAACTCAACAGCGCCGGCGACCGCGTCCTCCACGCTGCCTGGCTCTATCAACAGGGCAAAGCCCAGCACCTGTTGCTGAGCGGTGGGCGCATCGAATGGCGCCAGGGCAGTTCCACCCCCGCCGAGGACATGGCTCTGCTCCTGCGAAACATCGGCATCCCACAAGAGGCGCTCTGGCTGGAGACGACCTCGCGCAATACCTATGAAAATGCCCTCTATTGTCGTCAAATCCTCCAAGCCAAGGGGGTTCACCGCATCATCTTGGTGACCTCAGCATTGCACATGCCACGTGCGGTGGCTCTATTTGAGCACCAAGGGCTAGAGGTCATTCCGGCGCCAACCGATTTCAAGGTCACCCAAGAGAACTGGCAGGCGTTACGAGAGGCAAGCCTGCCGGTCCAACTGCTCAACCTGCTGCCATCTGCCGATAACCTCGCCTCGGTCACCAACGCATTGAAAGAGTACCTTGGGATATGGACCTATTCCCTACGCGGCTGGATGAAGCCTCCCCCATGAATCGGTGATGTGAGCCTCGCTTGGGTTCGTGCTATTCCTGGTCTCTTGAGATCCCCCTTCCTACAACCTCACTCCTTGTCAACTAAAACGAACGCCTGATGGCAACGATCGCAAAGGACTTCCGCCTTTGCCAAAATCGAACGAGGCAAGCGGATGTAATTGGGCGGTCGGCAGGAACAGCCTGCCACCACATTCGGGTCTTGTGAAGAGGCTCTGGTCATCAACCCATCAACCACCAAGACCGCTTGAATCAACGTGCTGTTCTGATGAACCGCCAGGGCAAGCGGTTCGAGGATGGACTGCCATTGATGAATCGCTTCAGGTGCCAGCATCCAACGGGTGCGCGGCGAGCAAGCCTCGCGCAGCGAAATCAATCCAAAGGCTCGAGCAGGCATCTTGTAATAGGGTGAGAATCTGCCAAAACACTCGATAACTTCAGTGAGCATGTTGACAATGACCATCTCCGCCGCTCGCTCCGGCAAGGAGAAATCTACCCCATCGAAGAGCACCTGCATCTCAGGTAAGGTGGCACTTACATCGTACGAGGCGCAGATCGTCTGCCAAGCGTGCTCCAGACACCTATGGAGCAATTCGACGGGGTCTACCGCCTGATGGATTCCGTTTGTCGAATACATCGCCCCTCCTTTGGCAAGTTTGAGCAGAAACCTCCCCTCAACAAAGAATGTAGATCACACCACAGCAAGCAACAAATGAAGTGCTATTTACACCTCGCTGAGGAGATTCTTGGATAGGAGCATCGGTCTGGGGTCGACGAGATTCTTATGCAATGCTGCCGATTTTTGAGGCAACCCAAAGGCAATCGCCATCAATTGGGTGAAGTAAAGCACCGGAACCGGCTCTTCCAGATGCATTTGGAACTGACGAGCATCCAGGTTGGCATGGCAGAGCGGGCAGGCAACTGCAATGACCTCTGCGCCGGCTAACCGTGCCTGACGTATCAGATAGCTACTCAGATTCAGCACGATGTCCGGACGGGTGAGCGAGTGGCTAGCCCCGCAACAACTAGTCCTGTAAGACCAATCCACCACCTCTGCACCCAAAGCCGCCAGCAATTCATCCATGTCGGTGGGGTTTTCTGGGTGTTTTGCCTCCGTCACCTGCGGTGGACGCGTCAACAGGCATCCATAGTAAGCAACCACACGCAAGCCTTTCAGTGGCTTCATCACTCGTTTAGCAACCCCTGCGCGACCAGCATGTTGCAAGATGGTCTCCATCAAGGTGCTGACGCGTACGCTATCCTGATAGGTATACTCAAGGGCTTTATCCATCTGCCGTTTGCGTTGGCGATCGTGGCGGATTTCGTAGAGGGCAGCCTTATGACGGTTGAAGCAAGCCGCACAGGGCATAGTTACCTCACGAAACCCGCTTTGTTCAATCAATGACAAGTTCTCCAGCGGCAATTGCAAAGCCATCTGGGGATCAGCCCGGTGAGCAGCACTGCTACCACAGCAAACCCAACCGTGCGGTTCGATCAACTGCAACCCTAACGCCTCACAAGCAGCCAAAGCCGACTGGTTGAATTCGACAGCGGTGGAATGCAACGAACAGCCGGGGTAATAGGCGATAGCACTCACCGCTCCGGGCACCGGTTTTGCGCGTCGCGGCGGTCGAGTTGGCATGGGCAGCAACTTCATCTTGTTCTTCTGGAACATCTTCATGCCCAGATCGAGATCGCCGAAGAGATTGCCCGTACGCAGTTTGACCTCCGCCATCAAGCCCAATTCGTAGGCTCTACCCCACAAACGCACTTCCCGCAAGAAGGCTTCGTTGAAGACCTTTACCTCGGGAACCCGTGGTTGGATGCCACGTTCCAGTGCCTGGCGTGTGAGGAATTCCATGATGGAAGTGATATCTAACCCTTGCGGACAACGTGTGGTGCAAGTCTGGCAGGAAGCACACAACCAAGGTGTTTGGGCATGTAGAGCAATGTCCTCCTGACCTAACTGCAAGGCGCGCAGGACTTGGTTGGGTTGCCAATCGAAGAACTCCGCCAGCGGGCAACCACTGGTGCATTTGATGCACTGGTAACACAGGTAAACGTTCTGCCCCAGTTCCTCTTGAATGCATTGAGCCAATTCTGTGCTCATGATCGTCGGTTGCAGGAGAGGTTGCTGCTCCTTATTCATGGCTCACTCCCTGGGTAAGCGGTTGGGGCTCGACAATTGGGCGTGGGTATAACCCAGCACCTTCCACAATGGGCTTGACTGCCTCTTCCCATTCGATAGCCATGATATGCACTCCAGCAACACCCTCGATTTGACGCAACTGCTCAATCAACTCAATGCAAGCGCGAATGCCCTCCTGCTTCCAAGCTTCGGAACGGGCTTTCTTGTCTTCCTTGGTCAATTCATCCTTGCTCTTGCCCGCCCAAGGAGCACCAGCCGCTTCCATGCGCTTGATCAGACTATCGGGTACTAAAATGCCGGGGACACTTTCCTTCATGTAACGAGCCATAGCCGGACTCTTCAGCGGTCCAACGCCGGCAAGAATGTAGGTTTGTTTGTGCAACCCGAGTTCACGCACCTTCTCCATGAAGGCTTTGAAGGCTTCGACATCGTAGACCAGTTGGGTTTGAATGAAATTGGCTCCGGCTTTGACCTTCTTCGCCAGGCGGTAGGGGCGGAATTCCACGGGAGAGGCAAAGGGCGATTCGGCAGCGCCCACAAAGAAGCGTGGCTCTTGCCCCTTTATGGGGTCACCACACTGGAAAATGCGTTTATCACGCATGGCAGTCACCAACTGCACCAGTTGGATTGAATCAAGATCAAACACGTTCTTGGCATTGGGGTGGTTGCCAAAGGTCTGGTGATCGCCGGTGAGGCAGAGCACATTGCGCACTCCCAGGGCATAGGCACCTAGCAGATCGCTCTGAATTGCCAAACGATTGCGGTCGCGGCAGGTCATCTGGATGACCGGCTCCAAGCCCTCCTGCACGAGAATGGCTCCTGCGCCGATGCTGGACATGCGCACGATAGCGGTCTGGTTGTCGGTGATGTTGACCGCATCGCAATAGCCCTTCAGCAGAGCGGCTTTGCGGCGGATTTCCTCGCCATCTGCGCTTTGAGGGGGACCAAGTTCAGCAGTGACCGCAAAATAGCCAGCGCGCAGCACCCTTTCTAAGTTGGAGCCGGATAGATAGCCATTGCTACTGATCGTGTCACTCATCATTACTCCTCCGGGGATAGACGCAGGTCTGGGCGGACGATCTTACGCGGACCGCCATCGCGAGCGGTGCGCCAATTCTTGGGCGGTTGCACCTCGAATAAAACCTCCAATCTGCCCATGCTCTTCAGCCGGTCGTAGATCAACTGCCAGCCACAGGGCACCTCCGGGTCGATCTCGCAATGCCCTCCCTCAGAACCTCCACACGGACCGTTGAGCAATGACTTGGAGCAACGAGCAATGGGGCAAATGCCGCCAGTGATGCCTAAGATGCAATCCCCACAAGCCGCACAGCGTTCCGCCCAGACGCCTTGCTCGGTGGGCAGTCCTAAGAATTTTGTGTTCAAACCCGGCACCACCCAAGCCGTGGGGAATCTTTCGACGATGGCTTGCACACCCACCCCACAACCAAGGGAGAGCACCACATCGGCTTGCTGGACTTGCTCTGCAATCGGATCGAGGTATTCCCACTCACATTGGCGTTGCACTGTCACCTCGGTGACCTCCTTGGCATTGCCATCCAGTTTCGATGCCATACGCAAAGAGGTTGCTAGGATGGCTGCCTCTCGCTCTCCACCGGCGAAGCACACCGTCACACAGGTGCCACAGCCCACGACGAGCACCTTCTGGGCATCACCAACTAACTGTTTGATCTCACTTAAGGGTTTTTGCTCTGCTATGATCATGATGCACACTCCTCATCATTCATTCCAATACAGTTAAGACCTTACGAACCACCGAAAGGCTCTTCCAATTCAGCTTGATTTTTCATATTCTTCAAAGGTGATCGACCCAAATTCAACACATGCGCGTTCATCTCGTTCACGGCTTCGACGAAATTCCCCGCCATGGACGAAGAAAGGTTGACCATCTGGAGACGCTCTCCCTCCAAGCCGATCTCCTCCAGCAGTTTTCTGGCGTATTCCACTCGCCGGCGGGCGTTGAGATTACCTTCCAGGTAATGACACTCGCCTTCCAGTCAACCGGCGACCATCACCCCATCGGCACCATCCTCGAACGCCCGCAAGACATACAGTATGTCCAGGTTGCCGGTGCAAGGCAATTCGATCACCTTGACCGTCGAGGGGTACTCTAGGCGCATGGAACCCGCCAAGTCCGCGGCAGCATAGGCACAGTAATGACAACAAAAGGCGATGATTTCAGGCTCGAATGTATCTTCTAGGCTCATGATGACTCCTGTAATCCAATTCGGATGCTCTCTCGGACGGGAAGGCTTTGCGAGGGCATCCACCTGCCAAAAAGCGCATCTACCTTGGCAAGGATTTGGGCATCGGTGTAATGCATCAATTGAATGGCATGGGCAGGACATTCGGCAGCGCAGGAACCACAACCTTGGCAAATGGCAGGTTCGATGAAGGCAGCGCCGCGAATGCCACCCACACCTGTATAGCCTGGGTTGACCTGTGGCACATCGTAAGGACAAATGCGCACGCAGGTCAGGCATCCGGTGCATTTGGAAGGATCCACCACAGCCACGCGGGCATTGGTCAGCATAGTTGGTTGCGCCAGCAAGCTGGCTGCTCGCGAAGCAGCGGCGCGTGCCTGGGTGATGCTCTCGTCTAGGAACTTGGGGTAGTGCGCCATGCCTGCCATGAACACGCCCTCGGTAGTAAAGTCCACCGGGCGAAGTTTGACATGGGCTTCGAGGTAAAAACCATCCATGTCTACTGCCAGTTTCAAACGGCTGGCAAGTTCTCGTGCTTCTTTGGGTGGGATAGCAGGCATGCTCAACACCAGCAGATCAGGATTCAGTTCGATCTCTCGCTTAAGGATAGGCTCCCAAAGACGCACTTTAAGCCCTTTCAGTGCGTCCAATCCATCTTCATCCCAGAGCACTTGAGGTTTGCGAGCAAAGTCGTAGTGGATGAACCTCACCCCAGCGCGCCGCGCAGCAGTGTAAAACCTCTCCTTGAAACCATAGGTGCGGATATCGCGATAAAGGATGGTGACCTGCGCCTGGGGAGACAATTCCTTCAGCATGAGGGCGTTCTTCAATGCAGTGGTGCAGCAAAGGCGACTGCAGAATTGCTCGGCTGGACCGATGCATTGGATCATCACTACCGAGAGAGGTTTTTCCGAATGGAAGAGTGGGTCTTGCTCAGGGGAAGCCAACCTCTGCTCAAACTCCAGTTGGGTCAGGATGCGCGGGTGGGCACCATAGCCATACTCATTGCCACGGTATTCCACTGCGCCCGTCGCCACAATAATCGCACCATGATGTACCTGGAAGGTCTCACCATGGCGAGTAAGCGTAGAGGTAAAGTTCCCTTTATAACCGCTCGTGTTGACCAACTCGGTGTTGAGATAGGTTTGAATCAATGGGTGGTTCTGTACCCTTGCTATACAATCCATGAGATAGTCTCGAGCTGAAAGGAACTCAATCCTGCCATTCTGGGTACGAGGGGACAACAAGAAGCGCAGGTTGCGCAAGTTGCCCCCCAATTCTGACTGGCGTTCAACCAGAGTCACCGAAAAGCCCTGATCTGCCAAGGTGAGCGCAGCCGTCATACCTGCTGCTCCGCCACCCAGCACCAACGCACTTGAGTTGACCGCCACCTCGCTGATCTTCAAGGGTTGCAGATGGAGTGCGCGTGCCACAGCCATGCGCACCAAGGCTTTGGCTTTGCGCGTTGCTCCCTCCCAATCGTTCGCATGCACCCAAGAACACTGATTGCGAATGTTTGCCATTTCAAAGAGATACGGATTGAGCCCGGCTTGGCGCAGGGCATCTTGGAAAAGAGGTTCATGGGTTAGCGGAGTGCATGAGGCAACCACCACGCGATTCAACTGCAACTCTTTGACTTGCTCGATGATATGAGCAATGGTATCTTGAGAGCAGGTGTAGAGATTGTCTTCTGCATGTACGACTCCAGGCAAAGTGCGTGCATAACGCGCCACCTCGGGGACATCCAAGTAACCACCGATGTTCGTCCCACAATGGCAGACGAACACTCCCACCCGCGGTGGCTCGCCGCTGACATCCCGTTCCGGTGGATACTCTTTCACCCGCGTCAGGGTACGACGTGCCGCGGCTAGCAAACTGGCTGCACTGGCAGCAGCACCACTCGCCTCGATGACCGTCTCAGGAATATCTTTCGGCTCATGGAAGGGTCCTGCCACGTAGATGCCTGTGCGGCTGGTCTGCAATGGATCGAATAGGGCAGTATAGCAAAAGCCGTATTCGTCGAGTTCGATCCCTAACCGCCGACCGAGGTCACGCACAGAGGGCGAAATCTCCATGCCTACGGAGAGCACGACCATATCGAACTCTGCCTCGATCAACCCATCTATGCCTTCATAAGGCGCGAAATAGCGCACTTTGAGGTTTCTCGTGATGGGGTCTTCTTTGACCTCGCTAATGCGACAACGAGTGTACTTCACGCCATACTTCTGCTCGGCACGGCGGTAATACTCTTCATAGCCCTTGCTGAAGGCGCGCGTGTCCATGAAGAAAATTTGGCAGGTGACCTCTCCAGCCCCATTGCCGGTACGTGCTTCGGCGCGGGCGTGTTCGATGGTCATGATGGCTTCCTTCGCCGCATACATGCAACATACGGAGGAGCAATAATCGTGGCTTTGGTCGCGACTGCCTATGCATTGCAGGAAAGCAATGCGCCTTGGAGTTGCACCATCTGAGGGGCGGCGAATCTGCCCGCGCGTTGGACCACTGGCGGAGAGCATACGTTCATACTGCAAGGCAGTGAGCACGTTCGGGTAACGACCCAAGCCATACTCCCGCGAGAGTTCAGCACGATAAACCTGGTAACCGGGCGCCAGGATGATGGCACCTACGCGGATGGCGCTGTTGCGGGCTACCATCTCATGAACGATGGCATTACGACCACAGGCAAAGACACATGACCAACATTCCGAGCAGATGCCACAAGCCAGACAACGGGCAGCTTCTGCTTGAGCACTGGCATCATCATAGCCGCGTTCCACCTCAGCGAAGTTGTCGCGGCGCTTCTCGATAGGCAGTTCGGGCATTGGTACGCGTCGTTGGGGGTGGATTTCACCACGTGCCAGGCGGTCTTCAATCTCCTGCTGCGAAAGGCGCACCACAGGTAACTGTGGTTGCGGTGGAGGTTCAAGAGGCTCGCCTTGCAAATAACGGATGATCGAACGGGCAGCAGTGTGTCCGCGATCAACTGCTTCGATCACAAAGGCGGTGCCGGAGATGCAATCGCCCGCTGCAAAGACGCCTGGGCGTGAGGTCGCCAAGGTATTTGGGTTGACCGCAATGGTCTGCCGATCGGTTAGCCCGACATTGGCATCCTCAGGGATGAATGCCAAACCAGCCCGTTGTCCGACGGAAAAGATGACCGTATCGCAGGGAATCACATGGGTGCTTCCAGGTTCTTTCTCTACATGCAGGCGTCCTCGTTCGTCAAAACTGAAAGAGAGCACCCGCGAACACTCCACCCCACATACATTGCCGTGCTCATCGCCGATGATGCGTTCAAAGGTTCGCCCAGGGTGGATGACCACGCCCTCGGCTTCGGCAGCCTCGATCTCCCAAGGATGAGCCGGCATCTGTTCGCGGCTCTCCAGACAAGCCAAATGGACCTCGCGCCCCAAGCGGATGGCGGTGCGGGCGCAGTCTATCGCCACGTTGCCGCCCCCCAGCACTAAGACCCGCCTGCCCAGACGGGCACTATGCTGGTCTCCATCGCGATATTTGCCCAGGCGCACATCGCGCAAAAAGTGGGTGTTGACCAGCACCCCTGGCAGGTCTGCCCCTGGGATGGGCAGGCGCACACCCTCATGGGCGCCCACCGCAATCAACACCGCATCGAAGCCTTGCTCAAAGACCTCATCCAGGTTGTTGATGCGATGATTGAGGCGCAAGTCCACGCCCAAGTCAAGGATATCCTGAACTTCGCGTTCGATGATATCGGTGGGCAGGCGATATTCGGGCACGCCAAGGCGCAACATACCGCCGGCTACAGACATGGCTTCGAAGACGGTCACGCCGTAGCCCGCCAGAACGAGGTCTTGGGCAGCAGTCAACCCACACGGTCCAGCACCGATGATGGCAACTCGCTGGGGATAGCGACGTGGTGCCGCCTCGACCGGTCGGCGCGGTTGAGAATAAACCTTATCGGTCACGAAGCGCTTTAAAGCCCGAATGTTGATCGGCTCATCTACCAGACCGCGATTGCAGGCATCTTCACAGCGATGATTGCAAATGCGTCCACAGATGCCTGGGAAGGGATTATCCATCTTGATGACGCGCAGAGCATCCTCCCAACGACCTTCGCGAATCAAGGCAATATATCCTTGCGCACGCTGACCTGCTGGACAGGCGTCGCGGCAGGGCGCAATGCCCCGCTTTTCGATGGCATAGGCATTGGGAACGGCTTGAGGGTAAAGTTTGTAGACAGCCCGCCGCTTGGACAGCCCTTCATTGAAGGTATCCGGCACGATCACCGGACAGACTTTGGCACAATCATCGCAGGCAACGCACTGGCTGGTATCTATGTAACGCGGTTTGTGAAGCAGGCTCACACTGAAGTCCCCTGCCTGCCCTCTCACCTCCATAACCTCGGTATTGGTGAGGATTTCGATGTTCGGATGCCTGCCCGTCTCAACCAATTTGGGGGAGATAGTGCACATGGCGCAGTCGTTGGTTGGGAAAGTCTTATCCAATTGAGCCATCTTGCCCCCAATGGCTGACTGCGACTCCACTAAATATACCTTGAAGCCTTGTTCTGCCAGGTCCAGGGAAGCCTGCATGCCTGCGATACCACCCCCGACGACCATCGCAGCGCCTACCGGCTTGCTCCCGACCGTCTCTTCTTGATTCTGCTTCATCGCTTTCCTCACAACTTTGGCGAAAACCTGTTTTACACAATCAAATGAGTACCACTAATCTATCTACATTGCTCATTCCGTAACGTATTTCTACCGAACTCACCTCCTTGCAATTGAGTGAACCCAAAGTGCATGTCTTCCGGTTATCCGCGCTTTCTCCGTCTGCCGCGGTAATTGCCTTCCTCTTCCTCCTCGACTTCGAGGGTCTCAGGTTTGGGTTTCCCATTCTTGCCAAATTCCCTGAGCGGATTTGGACCCAATTTGCGGATGCGTTCCGTCATCGTCTGCGCTGCCATTGCAAAGGTATGACCCTGACTACCTGACATGAAGAACATCTCGAGGCGTTCACCGCCCAGACCGATCTCATCGAGGATTTGCTTGGCGCGCTTGAGCCGCGCTAGCCCACGCTCATTGCCACGCACATGATGACAGTTGCCAATAGGACAAGCCACAATGTAGACCCCATCCGCGCCCTGCTCAAATGCTTCAAGCAGGTAGCGAATATCGGTCTTGCCACTGCAGGGCAGGCGCACGAACTTGACATTGGCAGGATATTGGATGTGCAGAGCCCCTGCAGTATCTGCAGCCATATAACCACAATAGACGCAATAAAATGCAGTAATTTGCGGTTCAAAGGTCTCCGGTTGTTTGCGGGGCAGACTCATGGCGCCACCTCCTCTGCGAAGACCGTCTGCCAACTGCCCAAACCACCGATGTCAGGCAACATGATTTGCTCATCGGTGTAATTGACCAATTGGATGGCATTGGCAGGACACTCTCCCGTGCAGGTGCCACAACCTTGACATTGCGCCGGGTCAATATACGCTGCTCCACCCAAGCCACCCACACCATGCCGTCCTTCGACTTGAATGACTTGTGGAATGCCAAAGGGACAGGTGCGCGTGCAGGTCAGACAACCGGCGCATTTCTCTGCATTCACCTGGGCGACGACACCACCTAGGTGTAATGATTTCTGCGAGAGCAACGTCAAGGCTCTGGCAGCCGCCGCGAGTGCATGGCTGATGCTCTCCTCGATGAACTTGGGGTAATGTGCCATTCCGGCTAAGAAGATGCCCTCTCGCATGAAATCCATCGGGCGCAGTTTCAATTGTGCCTCTTCGAAGAATCCTTCGCTAGAGAGAGGCACGCGCAACAAGCGCGCCAGTTCTTTTGTCCCTTCAGAAGGAGCAATTGCCATGCTCAACGGCACCAGGTCAGCAGGAAGAACCATCCAACGATTGAGCGAGAGGTCATATATCCGAACGATGAGGCGATCGTAATCTTCGTCGAAGATGACCTCTGGGGGCTGCTCATCGGTGTAGCGGAAGAACAGAACTCCATGGCGACGGGCTTCGGTGTAAAACGCCTCGCGAAATCCATAGGTGACAATATTCTTGTAAAGAACACTCACACGGCAGTTGGGGTTGAACAAACGAATGCGAATGGCATTTTTCAGCATGTTGGTGCAACACACCCGCGAACAATATTCTTTCACCCCTTCAGGGCGCACACATTGGATCATGACCACATCCTTGAGGGCAGCCACTTGCTCAGGCTGATGGATGATCATTTCCTCCAGTTCCTGTTGGGTGATCACCTTCGAGTAATTCAGGAGAGGATGTTCGCGCGTTTCCCTGGCACCGGTAGCGACAACCACTACTCCATGTTCGACTCGAAAATCTCTGAACGATCCATCCGGTTGGGAAGTGCGCAGTTGTGCCCAGAAACTGCCAACATGTCCTCCGTGTGCAACTACCTCGGTGCGAGTGTATGTAGCGATGCGTTGATGAGCACGAACCCGATTGACCAAATCTCTCAACAAGCGTTGCGGGTTGTAGCCTTCTACCACATAGTAGAGGTTGAGCAAGTTGCCGCCGAGCATTTCACTGCGTTCAACCAAATGGACGTCATAGCCACTATCGGCAATCGCCAGAGCCGCAGTCATCCCAGCCACACCACCACCGATGACCAATGCAGCGGGTAGACAGACGAATTTATCTTTATGCACCGCACGCGCCAGCGAAATGCGCCCAACCGCAACACGCAATAACTCAGCAGCCTTGCGATTTGCCAAATCCCGTTGCCAACGATGTACACGGCTACATTGCTCATGGATATTGACCAATTCAACAAGATAGGGGTTTAGCCCCGCCAGCCTCACCGTGCGTTGGAAAAGCGATTCATGGGTACGGTTGCTACACCCTGCAATCACAACCCGATTTAGATTGTGGGCAACGATTTGCTCCTGTAAACGTGAGAGGCTCTCAGGGAAACAAGCAAAATCCATCATCTCAACATGGACGACATTGGCAAACTGGCTAGCACTGCGCATCAACCGAGGCAAATCAATCACCTCGCCAATGGTGCCACCGCAATCACATAAGAACACACCCACCCGAGGCGGTTCGCCATCCACCTCCCGTTCGGGAGGCAATCCATCCGCCGAGAGAAAGGGGTATTCGCGGGTATATGGATAAGTGTTCAGACGATCGTTGAGCAGTCGCATGACCTCTGCGGCGGCACCGCTGGCATCTATGATCGTCTCGGCAATCTCTTTGGGCGAGGAAAACGCTCCACAGACGAAGACGCCGGGACGTGTCGTCTGCAAGGGGGTAAACTTGTCCGTCTGACAAAATCCATATTCGTTCAACTCGATGTCAAGTATCTCTGCCAACTGCGCTGCGGATTGGGGTGGTTGGAGTCCAGTTGCCAAGACGACCATCTCGAAGCGCTCCTCCCGCGGTTGTCCACCTGGATCGGCATAAGTCAGGATGAGGTCTTGGGTTTGTGGGTCAGCGCGCACGGCAGAGACGCGACAACGGGTGTATTGGATGCCATGTTGTTGACGCGCCCGAGCGAAATACGTGCTGTACTCTTTATTGAAAGCACGTTCATCCATGATGAAAATACGACAGGTAATGTCCGAACCTAGGCGTTGTTTGGCAAGGATGGCTTCCTTCGTGGCATACATGCAACAAATCGAAGAGCAGTAGGCATAATTCTGGTCACGTGAACCAATGCACTGTAACCAAGCAATGGACCGTGGACGCTTGCCATCCGACGGGCGAACGACAATGCCTTCTGTTGGACCGGAACGGCTGGCCAGGCGTTCATATTGCATAGCATGCACCACATTGGGGTACCGACCATAGCCGTACTCTTCCATCCCACTGGGTTCATATGCACGGAAACCCAATGCCAGGATGATAGCGCCCACTTCTAGCGTCAATAATCGCGGTTGTTCATTGAGGTCAATGGCGTGAGTCGGACACACTGTAACGCACTTACCACATTCATCACAATAGGGACCGCGGTCAATGACATAGACATCTGGGGCAGCACGTGCAGCCACCTTATAGGCTGCTTTGCGCATGGTCAACCCGCGCTGATATTCATCCGGCAGTTCAACTGGGCAGACCTCCGTACAATAGCCGCAATTGATGCATCGCAATGGGTCTACATAGCGAGGTTCCTGGCGCAGGGAGACGCTGAAATCCCCTGCTTGCCCTTCGACATCTATCACACGGGTGTTGGTCAGGATTTCGATGTTGGGGTGCTGATTGTGCTGGATATATGCCGGGGAGATTGAGGGACGCGTGCAACCATAGCCATGGTCTGGCGTGCCGCGACAGAGGACACAGTCATGTTGGGGAAACATGAAGCCCAGTTGCGCCACCCGCCCGCCTAGGCATGGCGTTTGTTCAACCAGGAAGACCTTCAGCCCGGCATCTGCCAGGTCTAGGGCTGCACGCATTCCTCCAATGCCACCACCGATGACCATGGCAGCAGCGGGTTTAGGTCTTGCCGTAGGTGAATGGAATACCGCCATTCCTTTTCTCCAAGGTGAAAAGTGAAGCGCTACAAATCGCTCAGATATGAAAAACCGCTCTCTTGCCCGGTTCAGGTGGGGAATGGGTGTAATGCGAGCATAGTTGCCCTTCTGGACCAAAGCCAGGCGGTTGGTTACCCGGCCCCAATCGTCCAACCATAATGATGTAAAAGGGCACGATTACGTCACCCTCAGTGGATATGCCCCCGCAATGTTCTCGCCTGTGGGGACCAAGGGTAGAAATGTGAAATCTATCATTATTGTAGCACGACATTCATCCTCGGTCAACATGGTGTTAATCCTATTATGTATATGAGATTTGTCAGAAACGAGGTGCGAAACTTACAAAGACGAGGGGGTATTCTATGTTCTAAGAAGCCATTTTTCGGGTACAATATTGCATTCATTTCTCATGGAGGTAGCCCTACACCTTATGAGCAACTTCTATGTTCCCGAAAGCGCCATGGTCATCGTCGCACACCCCGATGACATCGAGTTCTCTTGCGCCGGAACACTTGCGCGTTGGGCACGGGCGGGTGCCCGAATCTGTTATGTGGTTTGCACGAGCGGTGAGGTGGGTATAGATGACCCCAACATTAATAAGGAAGAAGCCGCTGCCATACGTGAGGCAGAACAATTGGAAGCTGCCCGCATCGTTGGCGCACATGAGGTGATCTTCTTGCGTGAGCCAGATGGTCTCCTGCAACCCACCTTGGAGTTGCGCAAGAAATTGGTGCGGGAGATTCGTCGTTTTCGCCCGGAGGTGGTCATCTGTGGCGATCCAACCATCGTATGGGCGGGTGACGACTACATCAACCATCCCGATCACCGCGCTGCAGCCATGGCAGCCCTAGATGCAACCTTTCCCGCTGCCGGTCAACCCCATCTATTCGAGGAATTGGCTCAAGAAGGACTCACTGCCCATAAGCCACGCAAGGTTTATGTCACCACCTGGAACCAGGGTGATCTGTATGTAAATATCGAAGAGACGATTGACATCAAAGTCGCGGCTCTACGCGCCCATAAAAGTCAGATGAAAGATTGGGATCCTGAACCAAGCCTCAAAAGATGGGCAGCAGAGCACGCCAAGGGTAAAGAAATGGCTTATGCAGAGGCGTTCCGCGTGGTCACCCTGGTGAGCGACGAGGAATGGGAGAAACGGAAAGCAATCTCACCCACCCCTGCTGACCAAGCCATCATCCGATGAAGAGATCAGATGGGTTGGTGTTCGCCATCTGCTTTTCTCTTGGCTTCTGCCTGAGCAACAAATTCTTGGGCTTCACGTTCATGGGCAGGTATTGCTAATAACAGAAATGCTGCCCCACCATAGGCAAACGAGGGCATTTCCTTGATCCTACCCAGGTATTCGTCTGGTGCTAACCGTCTATGAAGGAAAAATTTCCCGTTTTCGTCCACTCGCCCCACGTATTGATCTGGTCCTAGCCGGCTGAAGTAGACCTTACCGCTGCTGATCTCCACACGACCGATCAGTTGGTCTGGTCCGAGGCGCGATTCGTAGATGTTGCCATTCTCCAAATCTACCCTGCCAACATATTTGTCTCTACCATAGCGCCCTTCGTAGACCTTTCCATCTGCTTCTACCCTCCCCAGATACAGATCGCGCGCCAGTTTTCGATGCTTGTACACTTTGCTCGTCATTGCTCTCTCCTCCAAAACAGATTGACGATTGCTACTGAGGAGATTATAACGCAATTATGCGAAGAACATCCTATTCTCACGCTCTCTGGTAAGGCTGACCGGTCTCCTGTGCCTACTTGGGAGTTAAGTTTTCCCAGCCAGCACGGGCACAGACTGAATAAATCAGACATTCTGCTAATCCCGGTTCAACCAACGCAATGCAATCCCCCCCATGGCAAGAGGCAACCAAAAAGTATAACCACGATAAGCCATCACCACCACGGCTGCTGCACTCAAAGGCACATACATCGAAGCCAATGCCAATGTGAGACCACTTTCCACAAAACCAAGCCCTGCCGGGGTGGGAGAGATAATGAGGAACAAATAGCCAATGCTGAAACCGGCAATCAATGTTCCGATGGAAAGAGGCACTTTAAATGCCATGAACATCAATGCGAGCACAAAGATCAACAGAGTTTTGCTACTCAAGGCAAGCAAGAGGGGCAGGATTAAATCCCGGGGGCTTTGGCGCAGTTCATTCAATCCTTCTGATGCGTCGCGGGCAAATTCCATCGCTCTTTGCTCCGAGAGGTATTGTCTGCGGAGAAAGGGAAACAACAGGCGATTGACTACACGTGCCATCCAAACCAACGCCGATCCAAAAGCCTCTGCAGAACGCATTCCAAGATAGAGCAAAGAGGCAATGACCATCGCCAGCGAAAACAAAACAAACGAAGCGATCAATTCAGGCAAGTTTAGATCATTCCGCCGAAAGAGCACTATCAAACCGAGAGTCAGAACACATAAGAAACCGGCATAATCGAACAAAATATAGAGCACACCCGCCAAAGTTGCTCGCGCCGCCGAGTAACCCCTGCGCCTTGCCTCGCTAATGAACACGGCTACCCCACTCATCCCTACGGAGGGAGCAACTACATTTGCAAAGGTAGCCGCGGCAGACATCAACGCCAAACGTGGCATCTTTTCCTGAAGTCCTAAGGCACGATAGATCACCCGAAAGATGGCTGCAACATTGAAGAGCCAAAGCATCTGAACAAACAACGCCAATACCAAATACCGCCAATCCCCTCGCTTCAGCGTTTCGAAGATAGATTGCAATTCGGCAAAGCGCCCGATGACGAAGATCGCTCCGATCAATAACAAGAGGGCAACCAAAAATTTGCGCACGATGGGGATTATAAACAAGAATTGAGAATAGTGAAACCTATAAATTCGATTTCATGCCCTTGACACAGAACGGATGTTCGTGTATTATTTATAGCACAAGTGTTTGGGTTTTGAAGTCAAGGAGATGAGATCATGCCACGAAAGCGTAGCAAAGGCTTGACAGAACGGCAAAAGAAAATCCTAGAGGTTCTCCAACGTTTTCAGGATCAGAATGGATACCCCCCCTCCATTCGCGAAATTTGCGATGATACCGGCATCACCTCCACATCTGTAGTAAATTATTACCTCGACCAGTTAAAGGAAATGGGATACATCGAGCGTGATCGCCGTATATCACGCGGTGTTCGCCTCCTGAAGCCTCTTTCCGAAGCGGCTGCATCCGTCGTGACCCCCCTCAAGCGGACAGCCCAGATGGTGGATGAGTTGATTCGCATCCCCATCGTTGGACGCATTGCCGCAGGCGAGTTGATGCCCGTACCCCCGTCTGACTTCGCTTATTACGATCCGGATAGCATGGTGGACGTGGCGCGCAGCATGCTCCCCTCGCGCGAAAGAGGAGACGACCTCTTCGCCCTCGAAGTCAAGGGAGACTCAATGATCGATGCCATGGTGAACGATGGCGATATCGTCATCATGAAGCGTTCACAGGAAGCCCGCAATGGAGAGATGGTAGCCATTTGGCTGAACGACCGCGATGAGACCACCCTCAAGTATTTCTATCTGGAGAACGGGCGTGTTCGTCTGCAGCCTGCCAACCCTACCATGCAACCCATTTACATTGATGACCCCAGCGTGGTTGAGATCAAGGGCAAAGTGGTGATGGTCATCCGACAAGTGGAGGGATAGCCCCATAACGAATCCCTACGAGAGCCTTCGCAGGCATCGTCTCAAAAGGGCTGCTTACGATGGTGGAAGCAGCCCTCGCTTTTCATTAATCCGATATGGTTACCACGCCTGGATTGGGCGCAGATTGATCTATCCAATCTATGTACGTATTGGTATCTATATCCGCAGGTCGTCGTTCGATGGAATGCCCCTCAGCGACGGAAAGCACAGTGGGTTGAAATCCCGGGTAATCCGAATTGTAATATGCGACTACATCAATAATTGCATCACTCCCATCGAGGAGCAAAACCTCCTCCCCACTGTTATCTAACCTCACCTCACCGTTTCCCCAAGAAGGGTAGGAAAGCATATTGGGAACCCCAGAATGTGAATCCTCCATTTCATAGTCGGGTAGTTCACCATGAACGAGTTGGAAGGCAACCGCATTTTTGGCAACCACAACGACCCGCCCGGGCCAAATCACTGAGCCTTCTGGAAAGCGCATCATTCCCTCGCAGTACATTGTGCATCCCTCTTGTTCCTCATCCCCTATCTTGTACTGTGAAAGATCAATCGCGACACTACCCGGGTTGTAAATTTCGATCCATTCTCCATCCGGTTCGCTACCTATCGGGTCGATCATGACCTCGGTAATTAACATATGATCGGATGGAGTCGGCACCGGGGATTGCGTTCGGGTGGGAGAGGGGGTGCAGGTTGGGGTTTTCGTAGCAGTAAGGGTGGGTGTCCTAGAGGGCGTGGGGGTTCGCGTCGGCGTGGTGGTCGGCGTGTTCGGTGTGGGCGTTAGGGTAGGGAATGTCAGGTCAACGGTGCCCGGCGCAGGCAAGGTTCGTTCGAACCAATCCAGGGCTGTGTCGCTATCCACACTTGCCGGTCGGCGCTCCAGGGAATGCCCCGCTGCTATCTTTTGCACTGACGGGCTGAAGGCAAAGGTCGAGTCACCCCAAGAGATGGCATCAACCAGACGATGGTCTTGGGAAAGCAGTAACACCTCATCGCCATCGTTGCGCAGATTGACCGTCCCACGAGACCACTCATTATTCTGGGTGAGATTGGGCACCTCTGGAAGAGACTCACTCAGTTCATAATCGGGCAGAAAACCATAAAGCCCCAAAAAGGCATCAGCCTTGTAGGCAATGACCACCACCGCACCACCAGGTAAGACAGCACCGCTTGGAAAAGCCATCATCCCCTCGCCTCCACCTTCTGTCTCCTCATCACCAATATAGACACAGACCAAGTCCACGGCTACATCACCAGGGTTGTAGATTTCCACCCATTCGCCAATTGGATCCCCTGTGTCAAGAGGGTCGTATAGCACTTCGCTGATCAAGACCTGAGGAAAGCCACAAGGTTGCGCCGAGGCGGAAGGCGTTGCCGAAGCAGTGTACGTGGGAACAAGGGTGGGGGGCAGAGTGGGGGTTCTCGTAGCAGTGGGCGTTTGGGTCAGGGTTGGTGTGGGTGTACTTAAGTCTACACTTTTTGGAGCCGGATGAGGTTGATTCACCCAATCCACAGATTGATCGCTATCCACATTTGCCGGCTTCCGTTCCAACGAATACCCTTGTGGGGCTGTACGGGGCGAGGGATTAAAGGCAAAGGTTGACCGACCCCAAGAGACAGCGTCTACAATGAGGTCTTCACCATCCAGCAACAAGACCTCATCCCCATCATTGGTCAATTCCAAGTTGTAACTTGCCCAAACGAGGTATTTGATCATGTTGGGGACCGAAGGGTCGGTTTCTATCACTTCATAGTCTGGAAGAAATCCATAACGTTCAATGAAGACTGCAGCCCGGTTAGAGACCACAATTACTCCATAGGGTTGGATGATCTCTCCCTGTGGAAACTGAACCATGCCCTCCCGGTCTCCTTGGGACTCTGCATCCCCTACCTTATACGGTGAGAGGTCGATCGCGATGTTACTCGGATTGTAAATTTCAATCCATTCGCCATCAGGTTCTAAGTCATTTGGATGGTAAAGCACTTCACTGATCAACAAGGCAGCAGGGGTTTGTGCAGGCTGGGAATGTTGATTGATCACCAAAGGAAAGAATAAACCTTGCGATAAAACCGAAAGTACGTTCTGACCTTGAGTGAGCCATATACCTGTACCCACCAGAGCAAAAAGCGCAACGGCAAGCGCATTAAAGGAGCGGTTATGAGACATCGGTTGTCCTTTCTGAGGTTGTGAAGGGGAACAGCCATCTGGTTCATTTTCAGTGTGAGATGATCAAGGGTAAGTAAGCAAAGCCCGTTGCCATGGAAAGTTGCATCACCAACGGGTCGTGGTCTGAACTGCGGTGGAGGCTATCCGCCTGTTCGGCGTACACGTTGGGGTAATCCGCATTCATGTGAATGGAATGGATGCTCACGATTTGGTTGTTGAGATTTGGGCTAACCAGGATGTGATCTAACACCTGAGAGATGCCCCGGTGAACATAGGTATATCTATCCTGTATAGCCAGGCGATGGACGAGGTTGTAGAGCGTAGAACCCTCCAAGGTTCTCACAGCCTGGGAATCGGGAAAATCGTTCAAATCCCCTAGAACAATCAGGTTAGCCTCCGGTTGGGTTGCAAGGATATCTTGAATAAGGTGGGCTACAAATTGAGATTCTTCAATCCGACGGGGTTGAGTATAATGAACCTCCGGCGTATCCTCGACTTTAGATTTCCAATGGTTCACAATCATCCGAATCTCCCAAGGGTGTAGGGGATCATTCTGCACACGAAGCAATACATTCAAAGGCGGACGAGAGAAAAGGCGATTGCCATCCAGAATGCCGTCCCCATCGCTATCACAAGTCATGGCGTTGCTCGGGTTGAGTACATCCCCATTGCCATCCGGACCTAAGCCATCTATCAATGAGGTGCACCCTTGTAGTTGCTCGACTTCCAATACTTCTATCCAATCCAAACGATAGAGCAGGGCAGAATCTATGCCGCGCTCATCCGGTCCATCCATCCACACAATGCCGTAATCCAAACCGATTTCGGGTTGAGCCAGCAAATCTTCTAGAACCTCGGAATTCTCTACCTCCTGAAGGGCAAGGATCGTAGGATGACCCAAACCTGTGGAAATTGCCAGAGCCAATTTGCGTAGTTTCCGTTCATAGGCTTCTTCACTTGGCACGAAATCATCAACACCTGGGTCGTTGACAGTATCGAATAGATCGGCTACATTGAAGGTGGCAATCGAGATGCCATCGTCTGGAACATATGCTTGAAACGGAGACAAATTGGATTCCAATGTAGGTTCTGAGAGGAGTTGCAGCCGAAAGGTGTTGAGAGAGAAATCCAAAACGGCGACGAGATTGCTGACCACTTCCCCAACACGGGCTACCGGCGCGATCACATTTGTTCCGCCATCATCCACACAGATGATCGCACCATTCCCCCGAGCATCGTCTTGAAAGACGCGTTCAATGCCCAGATTGGCATGCACCACCCATGTCTCGCCCCATTGATTGGTCGGACCGACGACAACTGCTTGCTCCATGCGGACATACATGCCCTCAAGGCGTTCTAGGTAAGATACCGCAGCGCTCTCCTCAAAGGGAGGGTTTAACTCACCGGGAGCGGGGAGAGATTTCGCTTGTGAGAGGATCGACACATCGGCAACATCCGCGGAGATTTCGGTGAGACCGTTGTATTCCTTGACCCACCCGCTCACCTCGACGTAGTCGCCCTCTGAAACGACATCGCTTGGAACGCCAATATAAACAAAAAGCCCATCCGAAGTAGAGGGATCGTCATCACAATTCTCCTCCTGTATGAAAAAGCCGCGCTTGGGTGTCTTATCCAAATCTGCAAAGACCACGCCGCGCGTGCGGACGTGTTGTCCGTTCAACAAGGATGAGGAGAAGTTGCCTTGTATGATGCAGATTGGAACCAGAGGAACAGACGACTTTGGGAAACCTGCCGGAATAAAAGCGGCAAAAGAAAACAGACTGGTTAGCGCCAGGGTGATGAGCAGAGAATATCTTGTTTTGTAGTGCATGGATATTGCTCGATGAAAGCCATGTTCTACCCTGCGCGCGGTGCCCAGGGATTATATGGTTACATTAGTTTTTACAGATGGATAGGTGACGCACTTCACAGAAGTGCGTCACCTATGTCAGTGAATTACCTTGGAAACACCTTCAGCACAATGGGCAGGTGCGCAAACCATTCTCGGAGCACGCCATACCAGTAGCCCAATCCTGCTCCATAGTTTTCGCTGGTGCACATGCCAATCGCAACCTGCCCGATGGTTAGGGAAGCCTGGTAGTTCGTCGATTGCAATGCACCGCCGCTACCGCTCAGAGGGACAAACCAATCCAATCTGTAGTGAGCGGAGGACATCGCCAAAGCGCTACTTGCCATAAGCAACGCACAAAGAGCGACAAGGATGGGCAATATGTTTCGCTTTTTCATTGTTCCCCCTTTACTGCAAGGTCACCAGAATCAAGATGACCCCTGTTCCCTCTTCTAGGGGTTGCAATGCTTTGCCCAATACTGTACCCTGTGGTGGATTCTCACCCGCGCGCATGGCATGTCCGGGAGTGGATGAGGTTACCAATAGATCGCCGCGCTGGATCGCCCCGTTTTCAGCAGAGACCTTACAAGGCACGATGCCCACGATCGCTACCGGGATACCTTTCAAGGGGTCATCGCTATCCGGCGCGCCCGCCAAGACGGCGGGATTCGTGGAGTAAACCCCAATGACGGCGGTAGAGAAGGGCTGGGTGGAAAGTTCCACCGCCCTATCTACATCGGGGCTAATGACAAGCACATCACCCACTTCATATGCATCTTCATCACCTTGAACCGGCATCTGTTCGGCGAAATCTGCACCTGAACTCTGGGTTCCACCATTGAAATAGCCACGTCCAGTGCGATCTACCCGCCAGTAACGAGTCCCAAGATAACTGTTTGCCCCAACCACAAAGTCTCCACTTGCATCCTGCTGCACTAGGAAGAGCGTCGGAAATGCATGTCCCGGGGGTGCAGGAGCATTTCCCTCCGCATAGATTGCCATGCCGCCACCGTTGTTCTCCGCCCATAAACCCACACCCAGTTGCCATCTTCCTTCCGCATATACACCGCCATCCCCGCTTGAACCGCTTAAACCATACAAACCGAAATCCCGATCGCTATAACCCATCACCCCCGAAGCATTAACACCACGATAACCGTCACATTCGCTGTTGGTTGCTGCCACACAACCGAAAATGCCAGGATGTGCATCTGGCGATTGATTATTTGAATACCCCTGAATGCCGACATAACCTTCGCTGAAGCCTGCGATAGCAGCGCCAGCCTCGGCATAGGCGGTTACGGCTTCACCCTCATCACTTGCATAAGTCAACAATGCGTCACTATCCCCGCTTCCCGTGGATCGAACAGTGAGGATGACATCTCGAGTATCACTGATCAATGCTCCGGGGCGAAGGCTCCAGGCATAAGGCACCGGATAGATGGGTTGACGTGGGGTCATCTCATCATCGTCGCCCACCTGAATGCCCAAGTAGAGTTGCCGACCATCTACTTGAGAACCGGTGCAACCATTTAAAGCAACATTGAACAAGCCATTCTCGACAGTCACACTCTCGACCTCCTGACAGAGAGGTGCAGCATCTCCGGCAGTGCTGTCATAAAGGCGCATCGTGATCTCGTAGGTGCCGTTCAGGGGATTGCCCTCTTCATCGGTCAACTGTCCTTGAATGGGAATGGCGCCAGTGACCGCCTCGGCAGCCTGCACACCACCCGGACTTACCCCGAAATGGATCCCCCTCGCAGAAGGGCTTGCATGGGCATAGCGTCCTACAGCCAAAAGCCCGGCAAGCACGGCTAATGGTAATGCCACAACCATCAATAGATAAAAATACGTCTTTCTCATGGTAGACTCCTTTGATTAATATTGAAAGAGGTGAGCGATACTCTGCTAGGGGGATGCGCGCCCCATTAAAGAGGGGCAGCCTCCATCCCCTTGCCAGCAGTGATAGACAATGTTCAACAGGGGAATGAACTCCTCGGTGGCTTTTTGGTGGCCGGCAGATGTTGGGTGATTATCCGGTCCTTCACTGGGATAGGCTAAGAAATCGCTTGCCCCAATCAAGTGTTCCACTTGCCCGTTGCGGAAACGATGATGGCTTCCCTTTTCTGCGCCGGCATCGTTTACCTGAGCAGTTCCACCATTGGAGGTGAGCACATTGTAATAATCAAAGACGGCGACATTATTCAGGGGATAGCCGTCCAGCCAATGATGCACTAGCCATGTGTTGATTGCGCGCAGGTTGGCTGCCTGTTCCGCTGAAACGGCTTGGTCGTGAGAAGGGGGTGTGGTGATCAGAACGAAGAGCCTATCCGGTTGGGTGACGAAGTAGCCCAACAAGTCGCGATACAAACCCTTGATGTTGGAGATTGTATAATATTGGTCGCCGCTACATTGGTCATCATCACACACACCCACTCCCCATAGCGGATTTTTCTCACCCTGCGGCAATGGCGGGTCATCCGGGCTTCCTAGTAGTTGCCCAATCCCGGAAAAGCAAGACTTGAACAACACAATTCGATTATCACCACCGGGGTCGGGAATGGTGTTCTCCCCGATCGCATCCGAACCGTGAGAATTTGAGTACAACGCCTGGAGGTATTCTTCACGATGAGGACCTAGGAACCAGTTATACCAATGCCCAATATCTGTGTGATGACCAATGGCTTTGCCATCCTTAACATCTTCATCGGGTGGACCCCATTCGTACGTGGTATCGGTTACGAAGTAGTTGTTTTGATTGAGCATCTCCCGCAGATTTCCCCCTTCGGGTTTCAACCAATCTTCTCCCGTCGATGGTGAATAAAGACCAGACGAACAGGAGCACCGGGCGGACCCGTATGAAGTGGCAACCCCACTCCGATGACCGTGGTGGGAGAGAGCATCGGAATAGGCGGTGTCTCATTGTAGAGAGGCGTTTCACTGACCCCAGAGGGCTCGATGGTCGCGGCGTGGGTCGGTTCAGCCTCGGTAGGTGCTTTGCCTCTGGGGGAAAAAAGAGAACAACTCAGCAACAATAGAACGATTACTCCAACAGTGCCCAAGCATGCCCCCTTTTGTCGATCGAAACTCGGATACTGGGTGGATTTGGATAACATAGCCCCTCCCTGAAGCAAACAAAAGGAACTACTGCAATAAAAACATCCTCCCAGAAGGCATTATATGCCTTTTAAAAAATTACGCAAGAGGATATGCTTGGTTACTTTCCCCGCGCTTTGAGCCAATCCATGAGCCGAGATGTCTCCCAGGCATTGAGGACGTGACGCGCCTCTACCCAGGCACGGCGTGCGGTGGCAACCCCGAAATGTAGCAGGTCAAACTCCGCAGGAGCATGAGCATCGGTGTTGATGCTCAACAGAACACCCATCTCAATGGCTCGATGTGCGTGCACATCGTCCAAATCCAACCTCGAGGGGTGAGCGTTGATCTCTAGGGCGACACCGCTCTCAGCAGCCGCGGTCAGCACAGCCTCCATGTCCACGTCAATTCCCTCTCGCTCGGGGAGGAGACGCCCGGTCGGATGACCGATGATGTCCACATGGGGGTTGCGGATAGCGTTCAATAAACGTTGGGTGATCTGCTGGCGCGATTGGCGCAGGCTAGAATGGATGGAAGCAGTAACGATATCTAACTCTGCCAGGATTTCATCAGGGTAATCCAGACTGCCATCGGCGCGAACCTCTACTTCGGTACCTTGCAACAGGAGGATCGAATCGCCCATTTGCTCTTGCACCGACTCAATCTTAGCCCTTTGCTTTCTCAACGCCTCGATGGAAAGACCACCCGCAATGCCTAGACTTACCGAGTGATCGGTGATTGCCAGAACTTTCAGCCCACGCGAGCGCGCCGCTTCCGCCATCTCTAAAATGGAGGCGTGTCCATCACTCCAATTGGAATGGCAATGCAACTCAGATTGGATATCCTTGAGTTCGATGAGGTGGGGCATGGTGCCGGCACGGGCAGACTGCACCTCACCGCGATCTTCACGTAGTTCTGGAGGTATCCAGGGCAAACCCAGGGTTGCATAAACTTGTTCTTCCGTGGCGCAGAGAATCTCCGAGCCATCTGTTCGCGTCAGGGCATGTTCGGAAAGTGAGAACCCCTGCTTCAATGCTAGTTCACGCAAGCGCACGTTGTGATCCTTTGAACCGGTAGCATACTGCAAGGCGGTGCCGAAGCGCTCTGGGGGATGCACCCACAACTGAGCGCTCAACCCGTTATCGTATTCTACGCTAGACTTAGTTTCACCCTGGCTGAGGATGCGTGCCACTTGCGAGTGATGGACAAACGCTTCCATCACCGGGGTTGGATCGTGCGAGGCAACCAGTAGATCAATATCCCCAACTGTAGCACGCATGCGCCGCAAACTACCCACTGCCTCGGCTCCATAGACCTGAGGTAGATTGCGCAACCAAGTCAGAATCTCTTGAGCAAAGGGATATGCTCTTCCCAGCGGAATGCGCGTGGTGCGACGCGCCAACGCCTCAATACCCGCCAGGATTTTGGTTTCGGATTTCACCCCCATCCCCGGCAGAGAACGCAACTTGCCGGCGCGTGCTGCCCTCTCAAGTTCCTCAAGGTTTGTGATGCCCAATTGACGCCAAAATAGAGCGATCTTCTTGGGTCCTAAATCTGGCACCTTTAGCAGTTCGGCGAGGCTCGGGGGGACCTCAGCGATCAGCCTTTCGTAGAACCCCAATTTGCCGGTGGCGAGCAATTCGTCGATTTTCTCAGCGATTGCCTTGCCGACACCGGGTATCTGGGTCAACTCACCTCTACGCCAAACCTCGTGGATGTCCTGTCCCAGAGAGGCGATGCTATCGGCAGCCTTGCGGTAAGCAAGGACTTTGTAGATGACTTCACCCTGAATTTCTAATAGATCGGCAATTCGGTAGAAGAGATCGGCTACCTGATGATTGGTCCATCTCTTGTCCATGTTCATCTATTCCTAAGTGACAACATCTTTGCAAACTGACGCTTTTTTGTCAATAGTTACCCTTACAGCATTCATTTTCTCACAATCCTTAAAAATTCTACCGTATTCAGGTTGCGTTCTAAGAGATAGGCAAGGTAAGATTGCATGAGTTTTTCCATTTCGCGATGGACATTCGACGGAATGCGAGCGCGTGACGCCTCAGCATACGTGCTTCGCTGGAAGTGGCGCAGATATTTCAAGGCTGCGAGGGATATGGGTTGTGCTTCCGGTGTGTGTATGCCACATTTTGGGCAGAGAACACCGCCTTGGGCAAAAGAAAAATATTGAGCAACGGGTTGGATCTCAGCCTCACAAACGACACATTGAAACAATTGAGGGCGGTATCCGGTCAAATCCAGCAAGCGCAATTCGAAATAACGGATAGGCAAAAGTAGGTTTGGTGCTGTTTCGAGGCGTGAGAGGGTATCCGTCAGCACATGGTAGAGCGGTTCGTTTTCATCTTCTTCTGCGGTGAAGCGATCGAGCAACTCTACAGCATAGGAGGCATAGCCCAAGCGCGTTAGGTCCTCCCGCAAGGCGAGATGGGCATCCATGGTCTCTGCCTGAGTGACTAGCAGCAGGTCACGACCGCGCGCCAGCAACAAATTGACCCGCGTGAACGGCTCTAGATGCCCGGCTTTGCGCGAGCGAAGCCGGCGGGCGCCTTTGGCAACCACGCGCACCTTGCCCATCTGGCGTGTGAACAACCACAAGAGGCGGTCCGCCTCCATCCAATCCTGATGGCGTAGGACGATTGCCTCGACTCTAAAAGAACGATACCGCTCAGGCACAAGGAGGATTATAAATCCTATTCGAAAATTTGTTGTTGACTCGTTTCAACCGTTCTGGTAAAATCCCCCTGCCCGGTGCGTTGTACCCTTCGCGCGGGTCTGCCTCAAGCAGAACAACCGCACTCAGTGCGTAAAATAGAAAGGGCTTGTGACGATGAAAGTACTATTGCTCAAAGATGTTTACAAGTTAGGTCATGCGGGAGAGATCAAGCGAGTAGCAGATGGTTATGGTCGCAACTATCTCCTGCCTCAAGGATTGGCTGTGCTGGCAACGCCCGGAGCGCTCAAGCATGCTGAACGCATTCGTGCCGAAGCCGCTGCCCGCCGCCAAGCCTTGAACCAAGAACTCAGCAGCGTTGCCGAACGGATCGCAGGGCTCGTGCTCACTTTTGCGGCGAAAGCCAGCGAGACCAAAAAACTCTACGGCTCGATCAGCCCCCAGATGATTGCGGAGGCACTCAGTGCTAAGGTGGGTAGCGAAATTCATCGCCGCCAAGTGGATACCCAACCCATCCGCACTCTAGGTGAGTTCAGGGTACCCATTCGCCTGACCATGGACTTGGTGCCAGAGATCACGGTGATCGTGCATCGTGAGGGAGAGACCCCAGTCCTCCCCACGCCCTCCAGCACAGAGGAAGAAAGCCAACCCAACTCCATAGATACAGCAGGCGCTTCGTAATCCAAACCGCAAGGATTCGACCAAAGACATTACATCCAAAATCGAAAGTGGCAACCCCTAGACCAGCGGGTTGCCGTTTTTAAAAATCAGGGCAGGGCTCTACTGGCATATTTGTAATTGGCATATATGTAAATATTATAAGGAAAACCTGAGCCCGAGGCTCATCAGCAGCCGATTTCTGCTCGCCTGCACTATAATATATACCTAGAGATGAGTGTAGAGATCGGTCGTTCGTTGCAGCAGGCGCGTCAAGAACGCAACCTTACCCTAGAACAAGCCTCGCAAGAGACGCACATCCGGCTAGCCTACTTACAAGCCTTGGAAGCCGGAGAGTTCGAGCGCTTGCCCTCCATGGTGCAAGTGCGCGGATTCTTGCGAGCCTATGCTCGTTTCTTGGGCATTGATCCACAACCGTTCTTGGCAACACTCGATGGAATCCAAGCCACCTTGCCAGAGAAGAGCAAATCAACCCCAGAGGAAACAGAGATAGCCCCCCTTTACACACCCAGCGAAGCGCGCGCTATCTTCACCGAAATCGGTCAGACCTTACAACGCCAAAGGGAGACCTTGGGGTTTTCGCTTGAAGACGTCGAACGGCAAACCCGCCTACGAACGCATTACCTCAAAGCGCTAGAGGCAGGTGAATTAGATGCTTTACCATCGCCGGTTCAAGGGCGAGGGATGTTGAACAACTATGCTGCCTTTTTAGGTCTCGATCCTGATCCCCTGCTGTTGCGCTTTGCAGAGGGCTTGAATGCCAGGTTGATTGCCAAACAAGCCACACGCCCGCGGGCGTCTATAGGTAGAGCGCGTCAACGCACCTTACCCTCCTGGCTTCGGCAGCGAATACCTATCGAAATTCTGGTGATCGGTTTTCTGATCATCCTATTGGTTGGCTCGGTCGCCTGGGCATTCGGACGGATCAATGCGCTCAACACAGCAGCCCAAATAACCCCCTCCATCCCTTCGGTCGTCGAAGCCCTGTTGATGACCCCCGAGGAGGCACTGACCATTACACCAGCACCGACGGAAACGCCAAGCGCCTCGGAGAAAATGGGATTGGAGGAGACTCCCCCTCCAGATGCCGAAACCTCACCCAGCGAAGAGCAGGAGACAGAGACCATCGCCACAGAAACGCTCACCTTGCCTAATCCCCCTAGTGGGGCAGTCCAAGTCTCTTTGATCGTTCGACAACGCGCTTGGGTAAGGGTTATCGTGGATGGGAAGGTCCAATTGGAAGGACGCGTGGTTCCGGGAAGTGCATATGACTTTGCCGGCGAAAAGCAGATAGAAGTGTTGACCGGCAATGGGGCTGCCTTGCAAATCCTATACAACCAACAAGACTTGGGAGTACTGGGAATTCACGGCGAGGTCGTCCATCGCATCTTCACCCCAACAGAGGTCCTATTGCCAACGCCGACGCCAACACCGACCGGACAACCCTTGCCTCCTGGATCGCCTACGCCTCCATCCACTCCGCCGCCATCCACTCCTGCGCCTTAATCGAGGTGATTTCACACTTTTATCCACATTCGAGGTGTATTTCGGTGAATGAAAATGATCGGTGAGCAATGACCATGGCTAAGAAGAGGTATCACATCATTACCTTAGGATGCGCCAAGAACGAGGTCGATTCCGAATCCATGGCGCAGATACTCGATCGAGGAGGTTACAAGCGGACGATGAACCTCGAACAAGCAGAGATGCTCATCGTCAACACGTGTGGCTTTATCACCGCAGCGAGGGAGGAATCGTACCGCGTTTTGCAAGAAGTAGCAAAAGGCAAGCGAAAAGGTCAGAAGTTGATCGCCACCGGATGCCTGACCCAACGCTATGGAGCGGAAGTGCTCCGCCAAGTTCCCGAACTCGATGGCATCTTGGGCACACGTCGTTGGATGGACATCCTGAAAATTGTAGAGGAGTTACGCAACGGGGAACGTCCCAAATCTATGGTCGATTTGCCCGCCAGCCCTGGCTTCAACGATGGAGAAGAGGGGGTGTTGAGAGTTGCCATTCAGGGTGGCAGCGCCTACCTTAAAATCGCAGATGGCTGTAACCGACCTTGCGCTTTCTGCGCCATTCCGCAGATCAAAGGTCGTGCCGTTAGTCGCCCAGTGCAACACATCTTGCGAGAAGCAGTCTTCCTCCAAGAGCATGGTGTCCGTGAAATTGTGCTCATCGCCCAAGACACAACCGATTACGGATCAGACCTTGGGATGAAGGATGGGTTGACCGTCCTGCTCAAACAACTCGTTGCAATGCTGAAGCAAAACCCTTCCTCTAATGGAAAAGGGGTCGAATGGATTCGCATCTTGTATGCATATCCTGGCTGCGTCACAGACCGCCTGATCGAATTCATGGCAAGCGAACCCAAGATTGTGCACTACCTAGATATTCCCCTACAACATGCCCACCCAGCGGTACTCCGCCGCATGAGGCGACCAGCAAACATGGAGTGGGTCTATCGAACGATCGAGAAGATGCGTCACGCCATGCCCGATATGACTTTGCGCACTACCTTCATCGTCGGTTATCCCGGCGAGACTGAACAGGAATTTCAGACCTTGCTGAACTTCATCGAAGAAATTCGCTTTGACCGCGTTGGGGCTTTCCAGTTTTCATTTGAGCGCGGTACCCCGTCTGAGCCGCTAGGCGATCCAATCCCGATGGAAGTCAAGCAAGAACGATATGAGCGGCTGATGTCATTACAGCAACGCATATCCTTGGAGAAAAACCAAACACTGATTGGGACTACCCTCAATGTACTGATCGAAGGTCAGGGCGATGGCGTATCGGTAGGGAGGAGTTACCGCGATGCCCCCGAGATCGACGGTTTTGTGATCGTCGAGGGTGAACATCCCAGCGGTGAATTCGTTCCTGTACGTATCACCGGCGCGCTGCCATACGACCTGAGCGGAGTGGTTGATGAACAATAGATGCCCTGCTGGATCGTGGCTAGAGCCCCACCTTGATGCCAGGAAGAGCATTTCATGCGAGAAGATCGCCTACATTTCCCAACATAAAATGAAGAGGTGCAATGATACACAGAAATAACCCCGAAGTACAGTTTGCCATCCATACTGTGCGTGAAGCGGCTCGACTGGTCAGGTTGGTGCAGAAGGAGATGGTCTCATCCGCCATAACGAAGGAAGATCGCTCGCCGGTCACGGTCGCGGATTATGCTTCCCAGGCTCTCGTTGGATATTTGCTCAACGAGACATTCCCGAACGAACCGTTGGTAGCAGAGGAGAACGCCGATGCATTGCGTTCTCCTGAGCAACGTCCCATTTTAGAGCAGGTGACTCGTTATGTATCGTTGTTTGCCTCGACGAAGAAACCGCCAACACCTGAACAGGTGTGCGCATGGATCGATCGCGGTGCGGCAGAACCCTCACATTGCTTTTGGTGTCTCGATCCCATTGACGGCACAAAGGGATTCTTGCGCGGTGATCAATATGCTGTGGCACTAGCATGGATTGTAAATGGACAAGTACAGGTTGCTGCAATAGGATGTCCCAATCTAGTTGTAGGCTATTTACCCAAGACCGACGGAGCAGGTTCTTTGTCTTTTGCAGTGCGAGGCGAAGGGGCATGGACAATGCCACTCGAATCGAACGAGGACGCCCTCTTACCCTTGCACGTCTCGGATTGCGGCAATCCACACCAGGCACGCCTGTTGCGTTCCTTTGAATCCGGACACACCAATGTAAGCCAAATTGATCAATTTGCCCAGGAACTGGGGATCGAGGTCAAACCCATCAGCATGGATAGCCAAGCAAAATATTCCATTTTGGCAGCCGGGCAGGCAGAGGTGTATGTGCGCTTGCTCTCCCCGCAGAAGCCAAACTACAGAGAGAAAATATGGGATCAGGCTGCTGGTTCGCTATTAGTAGAGGAGGCAGGCGGCACCGTTACCGACCTAGACGGCAAGCCGCTCGACTTCACCGCCGGCAGGACGTTGCGCAATAATCGCGGTATCTTGGCAACCAATGGACATCTGCACTTTTCTGCATTGCGCGCTCTGAGAGCGATTGGAGCGTAGCGACTTCTCCTACTCATTTTGCGAGAGGTTGGGCGCATCTTCCACTTATGACGCGCAATGAACTCGCTGCCCTTCTAATCAGCCTGGTAGCCTTGTTCGCGGCTGCCCTCGTTGCCAATGAAGTGTTCGAAAACATCCCCCATCTCGAAGATGAGATTGCCTATGTCTGGCAAGCCAAGGTCATGGCTCGTGGAGAAGTGACCCTGCCCACCCCTGAACACTCTCGTAGTTTTTTGGTGCCGTTTGTCGTAGATTACGGGGGGAAACGCTTCGGTAAATACCCACTAGGTTGGCCGGCTTTGTTATCCATTGCGATTCACTTGAATGCCAGGGAGTGGATCAATCCGTTCCTAGCCGGGTTGGGAGTCTGGCTGACTTTCCGTCTGGGCAAGAAACTCTTCGGTGGAACGGTTAGTTTATTGGCTGCCCTGCTTACCGCGAGTTCTCCCTTCTTTCTGATGAATTCAGGTTCGCTGCTCTCGCATCCATTTGGGTTCGTGTTGAGCACGGCATTCGCTCTGGGCTGGTTAGACACCTTTTGCAATGCTTCTTTCCCTCGGAAGAATCTGTCCAGCCTGGTGGCTGGTCTTTCCCTGGGCACCTTGGCGATCACCCGCCCTTTTACGGCTCTGGCAGTGGCATTGCCATTCGCCCTGCACGGTGCTATTCTGCTCGTCCGAGGTGATCGTACAACGCGACGCCGGGTTTTGGTGGTGGGTGGATTGGCGTTGGCAGTTGCCTCCTTGAACCTTCTCTGGCAATATGAGGCTACCGGGGACCCGTTCTTCAACCTCTATACTTTGTGGTGGCCTTATGACAAAGTGGGGTTCGGTGCGGGCTTTGGGGTCACAGAGCAGGGTCACAACCTGGAACTGGCTCGTATCAACACGCGCTTTAGTCTATGGGTTGGGTATCACGATTTGTTTGGATGGGGTGCCTATTCCTGGATATTCCTTCCTATTGGATTGGTCGTGATCCTCCTGCGCCGCAACTGGCAGGCATTGATGATAAGTAGTGTGTTCGTCAGTCTGGTTGTATTTCACCTAGCATATTGGGTTGGCTCTTGGTTGTTTGGACCGCGCTACTATTACGAAGGATTGTATAGCCTCACCTTGCTCACTGCATTGGCTATTGCATCCTCAGCCGGGTGGCAGACCCATCCCGACATACCAGGGCAACATTATCGGGGATGGAAGAAGGTACGCCCACTTTTGACCTTCGCCCTGCTGCTCTTTCTACTAGCCACCAATCTGCTGTTCTACACCCCGACTCGATTGAACCTCATGCGTGGATTGTATGGCATGGAGCGATCAGACCTCGAACCGTTCCTCGTCGCCGAAAAACAGGGGTTGACCCCCGCCCTCATCATTGTCCATCCCGAACGTTGGATGCCCTATGGGGTGTTGCTTGACCTACAGTCTCCCTACTTAGACTCCCCCTTTATCTTTGCCTATAGCCGTGGAGCAAGGGCAGACGCAGCCTTGGCAGCCGATTTCCCCGATAGGAAGGTATTTCACTATTATCCAGACGAACCTTATCGCTTCTACACCGCGCCGCGCCCAAACCCCTGATGGACCAACTCACGAAGCGCGCGCCAAAGCCGTCAACCCCAAAATCAGAATGCCTAAGATTAGATTGAGGCGAAAGAGCCATTCCTCGCGATGGCGTAATCGCACTACCTCAAATGGTTCGGCTTCCCTAGACTCGAGAAGGGCATTGCGCCGAATCGCCGGCATAACCCACCAAGTGATGTAACCGCTTAACCCAACCATGATGAGAAACAAGATATGTTTGACGAAGATGGCAACCGACCATCGCGAATGGATGGATAGAAAGCCTTGATACTTCGGGCTTGCGCTCATCTGGAACAAACCCGTTGCCAACAACACGGCTAGGCTTGTCCAAGCCAATGGGTTGAGACGTTGCTGTACCTTCTCCATTAGGTGGATGAAATCTCGCGAGGAGAGCACATGGCGAGCAATCGGTTGGATGAACAGCACCACAACCACCAACCCACCAATCCAGAGCAATGTGGCAAGCATGTGCAACCAATAGGCTAGACTGAGTGCCCAAAAGGGCATCACACCACTCGAGGAGATCATGGATTAGCAGGTGGATAGGGTTCAGGGGTAGGAGTATATTCCGGCGGTGGGGATTCGGCTGGGGGTTCGGTAGATTCCGGCGGAGGAGCCGAGGTAGGTTCTTCCTCCGGCTGGCTTTCTGCTTGGCACTTGGCAGTCACCCGAGCCAACGAAGATTCGATCGCCTCATTCGAACCAAAGGCAAGGAGGGCTTGGTATTGCTCCATCGCCAGACACCATTCTCCGCTTTGTGCCAAGGAGTCCGCGTAGTTGAGGGTAGCAATGCGATACCTTTCGGTGGCGGTCATGTTGGAATTATCCCGCAGGTTGGGTGCCACCAACACCAATTGGGAGAAGTAGTAAGATGCCTGAGCCCAGTCCAACATCCAGAAAGAGGCGCCGGTGAGGTACAAGTCTGCCCAAGTGCGATAGTTGCTAGCCTCTACATCCAGAGGTCCGAAGCGTTCGGCTAAAGCAAGATCGTACGTACCCCCCTCAAGGTCGGCTTGGTTGAGGATTTTCTCCACCCCGCGGTTGCGCAAGGCTACGTAGAGCATCGAATCGACTTTCACAGCCTGATAGGAGGGTTCGTCTTTGCGTAACTTCAACAGGGTCTCAATGGCTGCATCCCAATTCTTCTCTGCCAACAATGCTTGCGCCTGAGAGAAGAGTTCCTCGGCACCGCGTAGATCGGGAGTCGGTGTGAGGGTAGGGGTTGGTACAGACGTTGGCGTGGCAGTGGTATTCAATTCCAAGAGCACCTCGGCTAATTTCTCCGTGACTCCAGGATAGGCAGGATTCAATTGAATCACGTATTCGAAGCGCTGCCGCGCCGTCTCATAACGCCCCGCCTCCATATCTTGCACCCCCAACTCAAACTGACGCTGGGCTTCCTGAGCCACTTGGGTGGATTCGAACTGCGTGCGTTGTTCAATGCCAGCCTGGTAGCCGCTGTATGCACTGACAAATGCAATGGCTAATAACACCAACATCGCCAGCGGCAACAGCCAACGCCATCTTCTTGGGCGGGTAGAGGGAGATGGGCTACCTTGGACGGATTGCCCTTGCTGGGTCAAAGCAGTGGCTTCCTTGGCTTGTTCGCTCGCCTCTTCACCAGCCAATGGAGGAGGAATGGTTGCTTCGCTTCCTGTTGGTATGGGTAGAGTATCATCTATGTCGGTAGGTTCCATGCCCACCATTATACCGCACGAAACGAGGCTCTTGTTGGTATAATCTAGTCATGACGGGATTCCGTTTCTCTCACCCCATCGAAGTACGTTATGGAGACTTAGACCCTCAAGGTCATGTCAACAACGCGCGCTACCTGACATATATGGAACAGGCGCGCATTGCATACGTTCGTCACCTGGGTTTGTGGGATGGAAAGTCTTTCCTCGATATCGGCTTCATCCTGGCAGAGGCAAAAGTGACCTTCCATGCGCCGATCTACTTCGGACAGCATGTGCTTGTGGGGGTGCGCGTTACTCACATGGGAAACAAGAGCCTTCACATGGACTACTTATTGTGGGATGGTGAAACCAACGAGAGACTTGCCAGCGGATCAAGCGTATTGGTCTCCTACGATTACCGCAATCAAAGAACGGTGCCCATCCCTGAGCATTGGCGCCAGGTCATCCTCGCCTTTGAGGAACTCGCACAGATGCCAGAAACCTCAGCAAAACAAATGGAGGAATAGAACTTGCCACCTCTCACAACATGTATAATGGAATGATGGAGATCACGATGAACACACTGCCCCCGATCAACCGCGAATTCCTGCAGAATACCCTGGTACATCTATTGAACACCCCCAGTCCAACGGGATATACACATCGGTGCCTGAACGAAATTGAGGAGATACTGAAGACCTTTCAAGGTATGCAATGGACATATACGCACAAAGGTGCTCTCGTGGCGACCTGGCACTCCGCACAAAACCTGCCACCCTATGCATTGACCGCCCATGTAGACACCTTGGGTGCCCTTGTCAAAGAGATCAAACCGAACGGTCGGCTGAGATTGAGCAAGATCGGAGGTTACTCCTGGAATACGGTGGAAGGAGAAGGATGCACCGTATTCACCAACAGCGGTGATGCGATTCGAGGAACGGTCCTGCTCAACAAAGCCTCCTACCACATTTTCAGCACGCAAGTCAATGAAACCAAACGTGATGACGAAACCATGGAAGTGCGCCTCGATGCACGCACGACCTGCGCTGAGGAAACACGGGCGCTAGGCATCGAGGTGGGTGATTTTATAGCCTACGACCCGCGGGTTGAAGTGGTCAATGGATTTGTACGTTCTCGCCATTTAGACGACAAAGCCGGGGTTGCATGCATTCTCGCAGCGATGAAAGCACTTCAAGATGCCTCCCTCCATCCCTCGCGCACAACCTATTTTCATTTCAGCAATTACGAGGAGGTTGGACACGGCGCTTCATCGGGCATCCCCAATGAAGTGGCTGAGTTGTTGGTTGTGGATATGGCAGCAGTAGGTGAAGGTCAAAACTCTGACGAATTCCACGCCTCCTTATGTATCAAAGATTCGGGGGGACCTTATCATTACGAAATGAGCCAACGCATGCGCGAATTGGCTGAGGCGAATGGTATTCCTTATAAAGTAGATATCTACCCTCACTACGGTTCTGATGGCGAGGCGTATTGGCGTGCCGGTGGAGATGTGGCAGTTGCATTGATCGGTCCTGGTGTGGATGCATCTCACAGTTACGAACGCACCCACCTAGAAGCGCTCGAGGCAACCACCCGGTGGATTCTTGCCTTTATGTTGAGTTAGGTGATTTCACAAATGGCTTTCCTAAGCCATCACCGCGGTGGGGTGAAATAAGTTTCTAGAGATATACAACTTTTCTCTATCCTTCTTAGGTCAAACACCCACCGTATTCGAACGAGCAAATACCATGCATCTCGATGCGTATCTTCACTTTACCTCTCTGGAATCTGTCCCAGCGATCGCTCGTGCGGCTGAAAAAATGGGGTTTTCCGCGCTGTGGACGACCGAAACCCGCCACGACCCCTTTCTACCAGGCGTCCTGATTGCTGAACACACGCAAAGGCTTTTTTTCGGTACAGCGGTTGCCATCAGTTTTGCGCGCAGCCCAGCTACGCTTGCCTATACGGCTTGGGACCTCTCTCAAGCCTCCAAAGGACGGTTCATCCTTGGCTTAGGAACTCAAGTGCGAGCACACATCGAAAGGCGCTTCGGCATGCCCTGGCCTGATTCGGTCGTGGGCAAACTGCGCGAGCAAGTTTCCGCTATTCGTGCCTTTTGGCAATGTTGGCAAAATGGAACGCCGCTCAACTTTCGCGGCAATTTCTACAAACTCACCTTGATGTCCCCCTTCTTCAACCCGGGAGCCATAGAACATCCGACTATCCCGATTTACTTAGCCGGCGTCAATCCAGGGTTGATGCGACTGGCAGGTGAGGTGGCAGACGGCTTTCATGTGCATCCATTCCACTCAGTGGACTATCTACGCCAAGTCATCCTCCCTTCCATCGAGAAGGGTGCAACCAAAAGTAGACGAAGGCGTTCCGATCTTTGTATCTCGGTCACTGCCTTTGTGGTCACCAACGCTGAGGAGGAACGGGAAGTGCGCGCCCAGATAGCCTTCTACGCCTCAACGCCCTCGTATCGCCCGGTTCTAGCCCTCCATGGCTGGGAGCAAGTTGGCGAGCAGCTCTCCTCCCTCGCAGCACATGCAAAATGGGAGGAGATGCCTAGCCTGATCACAAGAGAGATGTTAGAAACCTTTGCGGTTATTGCTCCACCCTCGCGCTTGGCGAGAGCGCTTCTCGGCCGCTATGAAGGATGGGTTGACCGCCTCATGGTATACCTGCCTTTCATTCCGGGCGAACGAGATGACTTTTGGGGCAGGCTGATCGCTGAAGTATCTGGCACCCAACCATTGGAGAAGTAGCAACTAACAACTGAGGTGGGAATAAAATGGAGGCAAGAGACGAATACGCGGAGGAGCGTGAACGGATGGTGCGGGAGCAATTGATGACCCGTGACATACGCGATCAGCGCGTTTTGCAAGCGATGCGCAGCGTACCACGCCATCGCTTCGTGCCACCCGAATATCGCCATTTGGCATATGCCGATGGACCGCTGCCCATCGGTCAAGGGCAAACGATCTCTCAACCTTACATCGTTGCTCTGATGACCCAATTGCTTGAACTCAAAGGCGATGAAGTGGTCTTAGAAGTCGGTACCGGGTCGGGTTACCAGGCTGCCATCTTAGCGCAATTGGCGCGCGAGGTGCACACCATCGAACGACATTCGTCCCTGGCAGAAAGCGCCGAAGCGATTCTCAAGGAACTGGGCGTGATGAACGTCTTCGTACATGTGGGAGATGGCTCGAAGGGACTATCGGAACATGCCCCATATGATGGCATCATCGTCACTGCGGCTGCACCGCGCGTTCCCCAACCCTTGCTCAATCAACTGGCTGATCAAGGGCGATTGGTCTTACCTGTGGGTGGTCGGGGGGCGCAATTTCTCGAACGTTGGCAACGGCGCGGCACCTCCTTTCACGCAGAACAAATAGCCCCGGTGGCTTTTGTCCCTCTCATTGGCGAATTTGGCTGGGAAAGCGAAAAATGGGCTTGGTGACTGAGGTCCGTTCCTTACACCCGGCTGACGGTTACATAGACCATTGGGCGACGTTTGGTCTCACGGTAAAGCAAGGTTTTCGTCGCTTGTTCGATTTCCTCGCGTAGGTCTCCATTCCCCCGCTTGGCAACCACCTCAGTGATGCGTTGGCGCAGTGCAGCCATCAAGCCTCCTCCTCCATCGCGGTAGAGAAAGCCGCGAATGAGGATCTCCGGTTCGCCGCGCAAACGACCACTGTGTTTGTCGAGCACCAAGAAAACAATGACGATGCCATCACGAGCCAATGCCTCTCGTTCACGCATCACCTCCGTGTTGACATCACCCACAACGCCCCCATCCACGAAGACATAGCCTCCCGGCACACGATCACCAAGACGCATTTCACCGTTCACGAACTCGATCACCTGTCCATTTTCGACGACTGCAATGTTCTTCGCAGGAACGCCAACCTCTTGAGCCAAGCGAGCATGTTGGTGCAGATGGCGTAACTCTCCATGAATGGGAATGAAATACTTGGGCTTGACCAAATGGAGCAGCAATTTCATCTCTTCCTGGCGGGCATGTCCAGAGACATGCACTGGCGCAACCGATTCATAGATGACATTAGCCCCTCGTCGAAAGAGGCGATTGATGGTTCGATTGATGTCCTCCTCATTGCCCGGAATGGGATGAGAGGAAAGTACCACCGTATCTCCGGGAATGATGTCGAACTGACGATTGGTACCCGTGGAAAGCCTTCCCATGATGGAGGTGGGTTCACCTTGGGTGCCCGTGCACATCAACACGACCTCATTGGGTTTCATCTTCAGGGCTTGGTCTAGACTGATGACGACCTCGTCGGGGATGTTGAGATATCCCAAATTGCGTGCGATGCGTACATTTTCCACCATGCTGGCACCGACGATAGCCATCTTGCGTTTATGGCGAACGGTGGCATGAGCCACTTGCTGAATGCGTGAGATCAACGAGGCAAAACTGGCAACGATGATGCGACCCGGTGCGGCACTGAATACTTGGTCAAATGCTGCGTCGATGAGGCGTTCCGAGGGTGTCCAACCCGACTTATCTGCGTTGGTCGAATCGGCTAACAGAGCCAACACGCCACGCCCGGAGAACTCACCCAATTTGGCATAATCGCTTGGCCAACCATCCACGGGGGTGTGATCGAACTTGTAATCCCCCGAATGTACAATCAATCCTGCTGGCGTGGTGATGCCCAAACCGACACCATCGGGGATTGAGTGACAAACATGGAAGAACTCGATCTGAAAAGGACCGATTGTGATCGTTTGTCCTGCCCTAATCTCATGCAGGCTTGCCTGTTTCTGCAACTTGCCACGGCTGAGTTTCACCTCTAACAGACCACAAGTGAGGCGAGAGGCATAGATAGGCGCATGGATCTCTTCAAGAACGTGGTGAATGGCTCCGGTGTGATCTTCATGACCGTGGGTGATGATGATGCCACGCACGCGATGACGCTTGTTCAGCAAATAATTGAAATCGGGAATGATGTAATCCACTCCCAGCATATCGTTCTCGGGAAACATGATGCCAGTATCAATGACCAGGATATCCTCGCCATATTCCAGGACCATCATGTTCTTGCCGATTTCCCCTAAACCCCCAAGGGGGATGATACGAAGGACGCGTTCACTCATCGGTCTGGCAATCGAGAAAACGACCCGGCGAAGTCACTCTTCCCAGGGTGAGCGAGTTTAAATTATCACACGACAAACAAGAAAAATAAGGTAGAAGAAACGAAAGCACAACACTCATAAAGAAAATTAATCACAAATCCCTGCAGAATGAACTTTTCAAAAAGTTTAGCACGGGGTGTCATCTTTGTCAAAGAATCGAGGGCGGGAGACCCGCCCTCGACCGAGGAAAGGAGGGTTTAGTATTCAGGCATCGGCGGAGTAGCCGGTTTCTCCTTTTCAGGGATCTCGGTGATCAAAGCCTCCGTGGTCAAGATCATGGCAGCGATGGAGGCGGCATTTTCCAGGGCGCCTCGTGTCACCTTCGCCGGGTCAATCACGCCATCCTTGACCATGTCCACGTACTTCTCGGTGAGCACGTTGTAGCCGATGTTGGGGTTCTTGTGCTTCTTCTGCTCAGCGCGGACATTCTCCAGGATGACAGAGCCATCTTTGCCGGCGTTCTCGGCGATCTTGCGCAGAGGCAACTCCAACGCCTTACGGACAATGCTCACGCCAACCTGAGCGTCTTCGTTATCCATCTTCAAGCCATCCAGTGCGGACATGGCATTGATCAACGCCACTCCACCGCCGGGCACGATGCCTTCCTCAACCGCGGCGCGTGTCGCTGAGAGGGCATCCTCAACACGGTGCTTCTTCTCCTTCAGTTCTGTCTCGGTCGCAGCACCCACACGGATGATGGCAACCCCGCCGGAGAGTTTCGCCAGGCGTTCTTGCAATTTTTCTTTGTCGTAGTCGCTGGTGCTCTTTTCAATCTCCACGCGAATTTGCTCAATGCGACCTTTGATCTGTGCGGGATCACCTTTGCCGCCGACGATGGTCGTGTCATCCTTAGAGACGACGACCTTCTCAGCCCGACCCAAATCCTGGATGGTTGCAGTTTCTAACTTGCGACCGGTTTCCTCGGAGATCACAGTTGCCCCGGTCAGGATGGCAATGTCCTGCAACATAGCCTTGCGGCGATCCCCAAAGCCAGGCGCCTTGACCGCGACGACGTTGAGCATTCCTCGTAGTTTGTTCAACACTAAAGTAGCCAGAGCCTCACCATCTACATCTTCGGCAATGATCAGCAATTCACGCTTGCCAATTTGAACCAATTTCTCCAGGAGGGGCACAATATCCGCAGCCGCAGAAATCTTCTTATCATGGACTAAAACGTAAGGTTCTTCGATCACCGCCTCCATGTGTTCCGGGTCTGTGATGAAGTAGGGGGAGATGTAACCACGGTCGAATTGCATACCCTCGACATACTCGGTTTCGAACTCAAGCCCCTTGGATTCCTCGACGGTGATCACGCCATCCTTGCCCACCTTATCCATCACCTCGGCGATCAACTCACCGATGGTGCGGTCTTGGGCAGAAATGGAAGCAACGTTAGCAATTTCTTCCTTCGTGGTGAGTTCGATGGATTGCTCAGTGATCTTCTTGGCAACGGCTTTCGTGGCTGCCTCGATCCCCTGCTTGAGCAACATGGGGTTAAAGCCGGCTGCTAAATTCTTCATGCCCTCGGTGACGATCGCGTGTGCCAATACCGTAGAAGTGGTTGTACCATCGCCAGCGATGTCGTTCGTCTTCGTAGCAGCCTCCTTGAGCAATTGAGCCCCCATGTTCTCGAATGGGTCTTCTAGTTCGATATCTTTAGCGACGGTGACACCATCATGGGTGATGGTGGGTGAACCGAATTTGCGATCCAATGCAACATTACGACCCTTTGGTCCCAGGGTAGTCACGACAGCAGTCGCCAAGATGTCCATACCCTTTTGTAAACGACGTCGTGCGTCTTCTGCGAATACAAGTTGTTTTGCTGCCATAGAACTTCTCTCCTTTGCTCAATGGGATTTCGTTTATAAGAGGATAGCCAGAATATCGCTTTCACGCAGGATAAGCAATTTCTTGCCATCGAGTTTGATTTCGGTGCCGGCATACTTCGCGAACAATACCGTATCCCCTTCAGATACATCCATCGGGATACGCTTGCCGTTCTCATCTCGTTCGCCCGGTCCTACGGCAAGGATCTTGCCTTTCTGGGGCTTCTCTTTGGCTGTTTCAGGCAAGACGATACCGCCGGCAGTCACGTCCTCTTGCTCGATCGGCTCGACTACCACACGGTTTCCCAGAGGTTTAATTGAAATGGACATAGTTGCCTCCTATCACTGGATTTTGGTTGGTAAGTGACATGCGTACAAGTTAGCACTCAAAAGGCGAGAGTGCTAACTTGCGTTCGTATCATACCGAATTTTGACGATAAAGTCAAGAGTCTTGTGTATATTTCTTGTTAGAAAATGGTAAGAATGCTCATTAACATTCCCCTAATGACGTTCGGCTCCGCCTTCGGTGGGGTGATTCAAGGGGTTGGGGTACGCCCAACGAGATTGCAGATGGCTTTATTTTCCTCAATGATGCCCAAGAAGAGTTCATCATTGGGAAAAGCGACACGTACTTCCTCTAATACCGTCAAAGCCTCTGGACAATAATTTTGATTAGGTCGGCTCAACGCGGCTAATACCGAGGCGTATTGCAAATAATAAAAGGCTACGGTTCCCGAGGTGAGTGGCAAACCCTTGACCTCTACCCCCTGCCCGATGACATCCTTTGCCACCTGATTCTCATCGGTGCTACAACCGCGCACCGCGCACCGCAGGGCTGGCATCGCCCCTTCGTAATTGCGCGCCTTGGTGTAGATGATGCCCAATTGCCCATACGTATTGGCATTCGCAGGATCAAATTCCAATGCCTTTTGAGCATTGAGTGCCGCGGCGAAAAATTCCCCATCCCGCGTGTACGTCTTGGCAATCTCAATATAGGGCACTGGGTCCTTGACGCCCAATTGCTTATTGATGTTCGCGGCGCGCTCGAAATACTCCAGAGCGCGATTGTGCACCTTTAGACTCAAAAAGTTTCGCCCAATGAAAATGTACAAAAAAGTCAGGTTAGGGTTGATTGCGGCTGCCTTTTGATACTCTTCGATCGCCAAGCGATATTGAGCCAACGATTCCCAAACATAGCCATAGACGCGATGGACATCCATCGACTCGGGTCCTAGTTCAGCCGCGAGTTTGATGTATTGCTCTGCCTGAGACCACTTCTGTTGATCAACCAAAATCTCAGCATAGAAAGCCAAGGCAAGCGCATTTTGGTTATCCAATTGTAGCGCCCGAACTGCTGCGCTTTCCGCCTCGGTCAGAGCTGCTCTACGTTGCTCGGGGGTCAATAGGAAACTCGAAGCATACCAGTCTAAAACCAACGAACGGATGGCATGGACCAACGCATCATCTGGATTGAGCGCTACTGCCTGATTGATCGAATCCAACGCCTCCTCCAAACGATTGTAACGGTCAACATCGGTGCTGAGCAGGCTGGAGGAGTACGTCTGAATACGGGCTAATTCCGCCCAAACACGGGCATTCGAGGGGTCGACCTGCGTGGCTTGTCGGTAGGCAGCAATGGCTCCCTCGAGGTCTCCGGCCAGGAAACGCGTCTCGCCTTCCAGGATGTACGAGTTGGCCGTACGCGTGGGGGTTGGGGTCGGCAGAAACAGTGGTTTGACCTCACCTTGTTGAATTTGGAGAAATAGCCACACTCCCGCGATGATCAGACCAAACCAAAGCAGCACCCGATATGGGTTAGAGGAATGTA